>SDBS01000707.1_pt1 | contig 33172 bp, 26 predicted proteins | sample 2277091 | NCBI WGS metagenome assembly SDBS01 (sample SAMN10404972, study PRJNA504765) | marine sediment metagenome | isolation source: marine sediment core GS10_PC15, 163 cmbsf | place: Arctic Ocean: Southern Knipovich Ridge | collected 2010 | reverse complement strand
GGAGGATAAAGTTTATGACGACAAAAAAGTTAACTCGAGCATCTGGACAACAGTGGAGTTTAATCTGCCACGCGGAGGGGTGCTCATCCAAGACAAGTGCCAGCGAAACCACGCAGAACGCATCGAAAAGCGCGATGGTATAGAATACACCGGAAACGAGTCGCAGAACGGCTTTGGTTCGTACATGACAGCTGGATTGGTTATTCTGCCGCCTGTTTGAAAAAAATAAAATAAATAAATATGGAAATTTTTTTATTGTGTCATATTTTCAAATAAGTTTCTCATGTCGTGAGAAACACACAATGAACAAAGCATTCCATATGAAGAAACAAGACGGTAGTTGCATCGGAAACATGGCTTATATCCTTGACAATACAAACATAGTGGCTCCTCGTGTGACGGAGTTTCGTATTTACGGCAAGATGAACATATTACGCGTGGAACATTTTGAGACTGGCCCATAGTGTTGGAGGAAGGGGGCCTGGGTAAAAAAAATTATAAACTGTTTGTATCTTTTTATTTTTTTTTAAAAATCAAGAAACATTGATCATATCAATAGGTTTTCCTCGCAGCAGTGCCTCGTCGTAATCGCCTTGACTAATGAGCTTTGGTAAGTTGCCGAATATCATGTTGTTTGGCTCATCTATACAGGCTGCGGATTTGTGGCTTGAAATTGTATTGCGGTAGGCTATGTATATCTCTAGTTTCAGGTCTTTAATATTCGTGTTCACACGTGCATTGTACATGTGGTCCAGCATTTTTTTTTGGCACGGCCAGTGGTTGGGTGCGTGCCAGCGCGGAACGAATGTGCGCATGCAGCGTTGTCCGACCTTGTAGCTGCCGTGCAAACGGAACATATAGGACTTGAACTCAACTGTGCCACACACACAAGCTGCAAATAAAGCAGTGCAGCCTTTGTGTAATGGTCCAAGTGTGGCGAGTGTTCCCTTAAGCTTTGCCACATTGCAGTAGGCGCAGATGTTGTAATTGCAGGCGTAGCAGGTACGCGCCCCTACTGTTGCAGAGGAATATCGATTGCAGTGTTCGCATCGTCTCAGATATTTGTCAATAATGAAATTTGTCACATCAGATCCAAGGAACCACAAATACGTTGTTTCGCGGATCTCATGTGTGCGCATAATCTTCAAGTCAGCGCTGTGTTGCAAGGCGAGGCGTACTTTCTTATCCATTTTTTTTATACGTCCGACTACTACTCCGACTACTGTCCGACTACTACTCCGACTAAAAAAAAAATCCAACCACTAATCCAACCACTCTGTCCAACCACTCTGTCCAACCACTCTATTTTTAAAAGAAATTTAAAAAAAAGTTGAGTTTTTTTTCGACAATTTTGAAATTAAAAAAATCGGCCTTTGAATTTTTTTTAAAAAATTTTTTCAAAATTTTAAAAAAAATTAGTGAGTGGACGTATAGTGGACGTAAAAAAAGTGAGTTTTTTTTCGACAATTTTGAAATTAAAAAAATCAGCTTTCGACTTTTTTTAAAAAAATTTTTTTTTGTTGTAATAAAAAAATGGATATAATTCGAGCTACAACTGGAATACTTTCTATCCTTGATCAGTGTTTTTTTGGAACAGATGATGATGATGATGTAAATCTAACTGAAATAAGGGCAATTGTGACAAATAACGGCACTTCTGTTAGACAAGACAGACGAAGAATAAGTGGATGAAATAAAAAAAAATAGTTTTTTTTGAAAATAAATTAAAAAAAAAAGAAAAAAAATAAAGGAACCAAATTTTCTTCTCCCGCTCCTTCTCTGTAATGACTAGACGTCTTGCACACACACAACAAGGCGAAGGAGATTCAGATTACGACGCGTCCTCATCGTCAGACGATGGCATCTTATCAAGTAGTGACTCTGATGATGATTCAATTGAGTACGTTCCTTTTTCCGAGTCCGACGAAGAAGATGACCACTTCGAAGACCTGCGAAAACGACTTTGTGGCAGCATGTGTTGCAGGAGAATAGTAAAACCAGTATTTCTAAACATCTGGCCACTAACGAGGCGGCACCTCTGCATACTTGCTTTGATTATTTTGGTAAGCAGTTTCTCGTTGTTGATGTGGAGAGCTGCGTCGACACGCGGCACTGCCTATCAGTGGAGTGCAATGCAATTTGTTCAACTCTACTCGCAGCCCTTTGACGACAGCGGAGAGGCAATGCAGGCTCCTTCGCACGCCCTTGTCATGGAGCAGCGAATGAACATGTGTCCTCCTTCAATGACACGGCTGCTCGGCGTGCAGGATGAGATTCTGCTTGGCGAGTTGGTGTACACGCCGGTGTGCTCCAAAAACGGGGATGAGCACGTATACACTGCACTGCAGGATAGCGCTGCACTGCCCTGCGCAGACCCGTACAGGCATGCATGTGGAAGATGGCAGGACTTCTTCAGAGGGCGCGCAGACATATACCGCCTCCAACCTCTTGGGGATGACTACTACAACGTATTCATGCAGCGCATTGCAAAAAGTGCGTTCAATTGCCACAAGTGCGCGACTGGGCAGTTCGCAGATGGAGCACGCCTTGCAGGCTATCTTATGGACACCACCGAGGCACGCCTCCGCGTGGCACGCATGGAGCGCTACTGGCGCGAGAGCCTGGCCTTCACGACGCAGGAGTTCTTTGTGCAGAAGACACGCGAGAGTGGCGTGCTGGATGCAATTGAGACACCAGAGTACCTGTGCGCCATGCAGGCTATTCTCCGACACGTGGGCCCCGTTCCGCTGCAACGCCTGTGTGACGAGCTGAAGTGTGCAGCTTCAGTGCGGCAAATGGTGTCGGCGCTTGATCAGAAGTTGAATGTCAGTGGTCAGTGTAGAAAAGTAAGTATTCTAGTGTCACGTGGGGCAATGGGAGATGGAGCTGTGGTGCAAGCAGACGTCTTTGGCCCTGTGTTGCACGCGATTGATTTTGACAGCGACCGCGATACCTTCTTGGTTGTGTGGCGCCTCAGTGCGTTGATGTCGCGTGTTGCCGCAGTATACAGTGGCCGCAATCCAGACAATACCGGTGAGGTAGTGCACCGAATCCGCGTGGCACTGCCACTGATGCGCGAAACTCCATTCGTTGGCGCACATCGCACGCGCCTTGCCCGGGTTGTGTTTGCAGAGACACTGGAGGAGCGGTTAAAAGAAGAAGTGGTAGACCGCTACGGGCGGGGCCCAATTCGCTCGCTGCTCTCGGCGCTGCAGGCCTGCTCTGGAACTACGTTTCGCATGAAGGAGGCCAGCCACGAGCAGCGCAGCACTGCTGCCCTGTGCATTGGGTCGGTGAAGTCTCTGCTGCCAGAGGACGCTGCGATGGTGGTGCAGCTGTGCACAGAGGCCTACAGAGTAGCGCCTTACGCGCCACTGCAAGAAGCACACATTCCAAGTGCGGTATATGTGGGTGGAATCAGCGAAACAGTGCTCTTCACGCCTGCACTGCTTGCAGAGCCGTGGATGCCAAAGCCGGTGCGCAGCACAGAACGCGCGCTCGCTCCGCTGTATTACACGCTGCTCGGTGCCCTAGTAGACAAAAACAATGAATACACTGTTGCACAGCGAGACAATAAAGTCTTGGACATGATGAGTAGCTGTTTTTCCACGCTGATGAATGCACCCTTCTGGATTGAGTTGCTGCAGCACTGGTGTTCCTCTTCAGGGCAAGTTACTATAGCGCACAAGCCAGTAGTATTTCCGCAACTCAAAACATCTTCTTCTCTGTTTGTTAATAACAGAAGTGAATCAGAACATTGGAGGGAGGTCTTGTTGCAGAGGAATTTGTACAAGAATTCCTTTCAGTGTTTTTCTGCATAAAAATTTTTCTTTTTTTTTATTCGGATATTTTCTTTTTGTTTTTATTTCAACGTAACAGAAGGTCTCCCTTCTGTGAAAAAAAAATTGTCTAATAGCGTCCGCGGCCGTTTGCCTGGGGCTTTGATGGCACTAGTGACTCTTTGTCAAGGAAGATGTAGTGTACTTGCAGTTCTACTGCGATATAATGCTTGATGTTGAGTTCTGCAGCCATGAGGCCGTCCAATGCCCCTGGTGCAGCGCATTGCAGGCGTATGCCAAAGTTCAGCAAATTGTCCGTCTTGTATTGTTGCACGATGTTGTCAAGATAGCACATTACGTGGTCTACCATCTCCTTGGGAGCCGTTGCCCAGCCATTTGACACCCGGAACAGCTGTGGATCGATGTTCCACTTATTTGAGTTTGCCCGAAGCATTTTCAGCACGGGGTGTCCCTCTCGCATGGCGTAGCTGCGGTACTCCTTTGGCGGGTCAATTGTGTTCTTGCTGGTGTACTTCACGGCCGGCAGCTCGTGGATGTCTGCTTTCAGCAATTCCAGATTCAGGTTGTGCAGGCTCTTATGCATTACGGTGAACTTCTTCTGTGTGAAGATGTCCACGGGCTGCTTGTATTCAGCGGAGCCGATTGCAAGGTAGTGCACCTTTGCGCCGCGTCCGCTCAGCTGCGGATAGTTGCGGATCAGCGGGGTGATTTTGCCTGGGAGTCCCTTCAAGGTAAGCAACAGTGGCACTGATGCGTCTGTGGCGAACTTCTTCAACATGACTCCGGTGACGTGTACTTTCTCTATATTTCCAGCTCTGATTTCGCGTTTGTAGTTTGCTACGCGTTCGTGAACGCTGAACACGTCGCGCGCCATGGCTGGGTCAATAGTAAACGAGTAGTCTAAAAGCTCGGAAAGACTGGCACAGCACGTCAATATGAGGTTCTTTACGGCAACTTGTGAGCCCTGCCCGGACGCGGCTCGTGCGAGAATATCCTTCAGGCGACGCGAGGTTGCGTGCGCCTTGTATACCATGCTCAGATCAGGCTGTATGCACTTGATTTGCTCTAGCGGGTTGATTGTGTTTGCGGTGTTTGTATAACCGTCGTCGTCTACATCAGAGGCGAGATCATCTGCATCGTAGTCGTCATCCACATCGTCGGCGACGTCGTCTTGGCTTGCGTTCACGCTGAGATTTTCGTCTCCACTGACATCATCATAGTCGTCATCATCAACATCAGCTTGAGTTGGTAGAAGACCGCCCTGGAAACTGCCACCACCTGACATGTAAAAAAAAAGTTTTTTTTGAGTGTTGAGTAAAAAAAAGTCTTGTGCATTTATTACTTTTGAAATTTTTTGTATGGTTCATTATATACTTTTTTTTTGGGGAAAAAACGCTAGTAGATTACAAACATTCTGCAGTGCTTATCCAATACCAACAGACGCTCCATGTCAGGCGTCACACCCTTCAGAATTTGCAAAGATATTCCGGAACTTGGGCGCAGGACAGGCATTATGCAGCTTTGGCACTGACACTTTGTGGCAGGCCGCTTCTGGTTTGCGATGTACTTCAGAAACGTGTCGATGTGCTGTGGTGTGTTATTGGTGCATGTGGCCGGGCAGCGCATGCGACACATCCCGCTTAAGTCGTAAGTGAGCACTGTGCCGTCTGCCATGTACATAACGTAACAACGGTCGCTAGCAGTCGCCGCAAGCATGCGCATCTTGTTGCGCATCGTAATTATCAGGGGCGCGCCTTTCTCCGCGCCTCCTCCTCCAAAGGGCATGCGCGCGTGCGAGTTATGCTGCCCCATCAGCACACAGAATTGGCCATCGTTAGAGAGCATTGCAAGGCGGTGCATGGGCTCTGTGGTTGAAATATTGCAGTCCGCATCTTCCTGTGCAAGCGTGCGTGCTATTTCATCGGTTACAGAGGGCGTGAGCATGTGTTTAACGCGCTCCGTTGCGTCGGAGGCATCGTAGCACACCACTCCACCGTTGGAGAAGGCCAGGCACAGGAACATCTCGGTGTCAGTGCAGCAGAACTCAAAGCAGTTCGGAATGTTGGCTGCCGAGTCCGCATCGGCAATTTTTCGCTCGTAAATGGTGAAACTTTCGGTCCGTTCTATGTCGCAGAGCGTTGCTGTGACTGCTGTGTGAGATGCAGACCGGTGCAGGAGTCCAATGTAGCTGCGCTTCATCAGACTGGCGTAGAACACCTCGGAAAAGTCTGCCTCTTCGCGGTAGAGGAGGAAAGGCGGCCCTGGGTCGCACACGGCGAACACCGCGAGTTTGTCTGAGAACACGAGCAGCACACACGGGCTGGGGCGCACGCAGCTGGCACACAGCCACTTGAGACGACGCCCGTCAAACCCCGTCAACATGTACATTTTTGTCCAGGATCTCATTTTCTCTCCCGACGTGTCTGCAACGTACACTACCTTCATGGTAAGTTCCCCTGTCTTGTCGCAGGTAAGCGAGACTCCTGCGTAGCTCCCAGACTCAAGGGTGACGATTCCAACTGGCAAATAGAACAATAAATTTGTGAAGAGCTCGTTGTCGATGGATGCATAAACCGTTCCAAAGGCCTTGTTGAAGAGACTGCTGTGTGGAACGGTAGGAAGCCGTTTAATTAGAGCATTGTGGTTTGCAACATTGTCCAATGTCAGAGCGGATACGCTTTTGAGTACCTCGTCCAGTGCTACGTCTGCGCTGGTTAAGGTAGGACGAGGTGGTTTTTGCATTCTTTTTTTTTGTATCAAATGAGGGGCAGAGGTTTTTTTTGATTAAAAAAATTACAGTACTGTGAAAAAAAATATTTATTTTTAATTTAAATTATTTTTTTTGCTAATAACACAATGGCTGCCACGCCAACTTGTCTCCGGGCCACCTAAACACGCTGCGATATGTGCAAGTGGCCACAACAGACCCCACCAATAGGCCTGCAACAATGTCTACTGGGAAGTGTGAGTAGTCGCGCACACGTGTTGCTGCAACGATTAGCGGAACAAATAGCAGGATGCCGAGTACTGCCATCTTGAGCCACGACACTGGGCGTGACGCTTGCACCACATTCCAGTGTCCAGCAACGTACCAGGCCAGGAAGACAAAGCCTGCTGCAGCAGAGGAAGCGTGGCCACTTGGGAAGCTGCGCCGGGCCTCCGACACAGGCTCTGCGTTGAATGAAGGGCGCGGCTGTCCGAGCGCGCGTTTTGCAGATGCAACCACAAGACCGCTGGTGGCCCACGAGGCCAGCAGACCGAGCCAGGCGTTGTGCACATCGAGCAGCACCACAGTCCACGTTGGTGGTCGTCTGTACCAAAGCGTAGTGGCAAGCAGCACAAGCGGCATCAACACTGCTGGTCCGAGCAGCACTAGCAGTGTGTTCGCCCACGATGGAATGAGGTCGCTGCGCAGCTTCTGGTCGTACTGTGGATCTGCCGGATTTACGCGCCAGCCGTGCCATGTGGTGGCAGTCTCGTTGATGATAACTTTTGTAACAATTATTAAAATAAGTACTGTGTAGGCTTCAAGCCACCGCCATGACCAGCGCACGCACTCTGTGGATTTCATTTTTCCCCTCCCTCTATTTTTATAAAAACTAAAAAATAAAAAAAAATATCTAATACGCAATTTATTTTTTTTATTTTTTGCCTAATTATCAAGTACCACCAGCAGTAGTTCGGCGGATAGCGCTGCGTACTTGGCCGCCAAATAGCCAGCCCAAGAGCGCAGCTATTCCAGCAAGTACCATAATAATAGCGATCACACAAAGGACGATAAGGATACCAATCAGCAATTCCTTGATCTCCTGGAGTCTGCCTGAGCAAGAGCATCCGCGTCGGTGCTCGGCATCCACTTCTTCGGTACCAACACTACTACCATGTGAACGCTCCTCAAGAGTCACAGATTTCTGCGGCACTGCTGCAAGCTTTGTCTTGCTTGTAAAATCTTCACGTCCAGCAAACACAGTTGCCACAAAGAGCAGTGCGATGGCAAACAATAACACTAAGGTGCGCATCTTTTTTTTAAGGGGAAAAAACTTCTTTGATGTTGTTATATTTTTTTTCACTGTAAAAAAAATAATTGTAACAATAACTATATCTTGTATTTTACAATACAAGAATTTGATATACTCAATCACAATGTGCTTTTTTTTTCTTCATTCTTTTTCTAAAAAAAAACGCAGTCATAGTGTCTCCACACACCAATGGCAGATTGAATGGTTTCCCATTATTCTGAATCCATCTTTGGAGGGATCAGGAAATTCCTGTCGGTTGTACAGTTCTGTATGGCATCCATGGCATTTGAGTTTTTTACACACGGCCGCGAGAACTGCTTCCTCTCCGCCGCGTGTCACCATGTTCCATCCAGTGATGTGGTGTTCAGTTGAGCAGTTCTGTTCGCCGCATGTAATGTGGTGAGTCTGCTCCCAGCGGTCCCTGATTGAACCTTGTCCGGCGCAAACTTTGCACACCCAAGCAGGCTTTGTACATTCTCCTTCCTTGCGAAACGGAACTCGGTCTGCAATGCGAGTGCAGTAAAGCCCACACATTTTACACGTTATGGTGTGTTTCAGGCAGGAAATCGAGTGCATGCCTGACAGAGTAGGTGTAGAGCAGTCATCATAGAAGCAGGGGCCCACGCAGCTGGTGTGCCAGATGTTGCGCGGCAGCACATCGTTGTTGCGAATAAATTCTGATGGATCCTTGATAATGATGCAGTCGCGGGTTCGCCCATAGTAACTAGAAACGGAAATAACATCGGCTGCCGCGAATCCTTTGTGACACCCGACACACTTGGCGGTGCCACATACAGTCTCTGTGTCGAACAGTTCAGGCGCCCGGTTTCCACGGAACCGACGCACAACGATGCTGTTGCACGTAGACACCAAGACATCGTGACACAAGCACTGTGTGCGAGGTACCACCAACGGGCCGTCTGTGTAGCAGCCGAGATGAAACAATGTGTGAGAGTAGGCAGATCCTGTTACTTCCTCATTGTCCAAGAAGGTGACAGCGCATTTACAACACGACGTTTGTTGACATACTTGGAGTGGAGTACGAATTATTTGCTTGTTTCCACTTCCGTTTGATATTGTACACACCAATGAGAGATTAAGTGAATTGGCTTCATCGATCACATCCCAGTGAATGGAGCAGACTCGTTTTGTCTCGTGGAGTTGTGGATCACTAGAAGCACGTTTCATTTTTTTTTGAGCTGGGAAAGTATTTTTTTTTTAACGCCGACAGTTTTAAAAAAAATATTTTTTTTTCTTCTAAAAATTGCACGCCACAAAAAAATGTTTAAAATTATTTTACTTTTTTCACTCCTTTGTATCATAAATTTGTGTAATGCAATACTCGAAATACCACTTCCAAAGGACAAATGTAAGGACTTAACCATCGAAAAGCTGTGCACTGAGACATACAGCACATGTGCGTGGTGCAGCACAACGTCTCAATGCGTGGATTGGGATCCCTGTGGTAACAAGCCACATAAAGCACGCAAGAACAACAACAAAGTATGCGAAGGCGCGCCTGAGACACATCACAATGGTTGGAAAGTGTCAAAGAACGGTGACTCTTGTTTAGAAAAGACATGTTTCGAAGTTTTTTACATGATATTGGCAAGTTTATTCATTATTCTCTGTGCCATTTCACTGTTAGCGTGCTCGTACTCGAATATCTCTGGCTACATTAAGAGTAAGTTTGGGATGTACGAGAGCATTGTGTAAATAAATAAGATTTTTTTTTAATTTTTTAACTCTTCTTATGTGCGGCAAGGGTCTTCACAATCTGAACAATCGGATTGACGCTAAAGCCGAGTGCAGTTGGTGGGCGCGGTCCAAACTGTTTTGAGAGCGCGAGGCCTTCAATGCATGAATCATATAGTTCTGGGCGAACGCAGTCAACACCAGTACCAGTATGGAACAGCGGGTTGCTTGTTTCAATTGCGCCGCCACCTGCATTGTTGACTAGATTTGCTGCGTTTCCAGAGAAGTCGTTGTTGCGACTGATGATGTTGCTGACGCCGGACTCAAGGAACGCGCCAACGCAGTGTTTCGAAAAGTAGCTGTCCTTAATGCGCACGTTCTCTGCTCCCTCCTTGAAGTAGATGCCGTATGAGCTGTTGCCAACCACAAAGTTTTCGAGGCTCAGCTGGCCCCTGGCGTGTGAACCAACCAACACGCCTACGGCACCATAGTGAACGTTGAAGTCGCGCATGGTGACGTATGTGTTCGGATTGCAGTCGTCATCGACCTTGCTGAAAACCGGGGCAGTGAGCTGGTCGGTGGCGATTGCGACGCCGTACGTCTCGTTGTCGAGGGCTGTCACCGTAAAGCGACTCAACGTGGCGCCGGTTGTGTTGAGCGTGCCGCTGAACACATCGATGTGCACAAGCGCAGGATGCCACGGAATAGAGAGGCGGTCCAACTCGGGGAAGTCGAACGGATTCGGGCCGAGGCGATTGCGGCCGATCACGTTTACGCGGTCCACATCCAGTCCGTTTGTTCCAATGAGAATGAATCCCATGCCGCCAACTGGATTCATTGCATAGCCGATAATGTCCACGTTGTGAATGAAACCGTTGGTGTTGTTACCGCACCCAACAAGTACACCAACATTTGGGCAGAATTCGCAGAAATCTTCCGGGAATTCAACGTGCACATCCTTAATTTTAATCGATGTCGCGCGTAGTGCAATGATACCGGCGTCTGCGCGTATATTGATGTCAGAGGCCACAAGTTCTCCGGGATTTAGCGTCAGCAGTTCAAAGGGATCGGGGTTGCTCCAGTTGGCGGCATTCGGAGTGTGCCAGTGGTTCAGACCAGTGCAAAAAGCCGGACCTGGCTCGCTTGCGCCTCCGATGCTCGTCTTGTCACAATGGAATGTGTAATCCTCTATCTTGCAAATGGTGGAGCCAATGCATTCAATGCCTTCTACTTGCCGCAAGCCACTCGGCAACAACTCCGCACCAAACAACCGCAGGCGCAGCTCAGAGTCCTCCTCAACATTGACTGTCATGTTTGTGTGTTTCATGTGGAGATTGCCGTTGATGTTCCAGACCCCGACATTCATGCGGTGGATGCGCGCGTTGTCCATGTGCAGTGACGCGGTTGGCTCTACTACGGCACCGTAGTTGATTATCGAGTACTGCTGGAACGGCGATTCAATCCAGGCGTCATACACCGTCAGGCCGGCAGCAACACGCCTGCCTGCGCTAAATACGCCCGTGGTGCCCTCAACCAACAATCCAGAGCTCAGAGCTCCACTAATGGTAAGCTTGTACCCGTCCTTGTATAATCTCATGTTGCCCGCAGTTGCAGTGAGAGCAAAGGCAAAATCGGTATCAAATTCAAGATTTTTCGTGAAGCGGTAGCACCGACCAAACTCGCTCATCGTAAAAGGCACCGTACTTATCTTTTTGCATTTGCATGGTTCATTGGGGCATGCGCTGTGATCGTCGCGCAGAATAAGTAGCGCTATAGCAATTCCAAGGGTGGCAAAAACACCGGCAAAGAGCAGTGCTCCAAGGCCTGAGAGAACTAAGCCAGTTGTGTTATCGCGTCTGCGTTTGCGGTCACGCCGATCCTGATTCAACATGACAGTAAAGAAAATTTTAACACAGTCTTTATTAGTTTAAAATATATCTATTACATTTTTCTTAAGTATATTAGTAATATTTACTTTTTTTTCATAGAAAAAAAAAGAAAGGAAAAAACATACATTTACTTAGTCTTTAAAAAAAAGTTTTTTCAGAAGAAAAAAAAAGATTACACACAAAAGTAAATCGCGCTCCGTTTTTTTTGTATGTACAGGTTACTGATCTGTATTATACTTTTTCTAGCATTCTACTCAGCAGCATGTGCCTCTTTAAACCAACGCATCTTCCCAGTGGCAGGGTGTTGGGAGCCTGTTGTTGTTAGAAGCAAGACAGGTGCCGATTGCAGGCAATACTGGGGCTACCAAAGCAAAGAAACACAGGATGTCACAATAGAAAGCGGCTACGACAACTACTTGGTTGTGCAGGACAACAAACTGCAGTCACCTGTCACGCTGTTCGCCGCAGGCACTGAAAGCAGCAATGTGTTTGTCACGCGAATTCCGTGTACTGCCATTCCTTCTTCTGCGTCGTGGTTCCTGAACGGACACACTGCGCATTCGCACATCGGTGACAATTCGCACCATTGCAAGAACACTCTAACTGCGCGAGACGTTGCTTCTCCGTCAAAGAAGAAGAAGGACAGGAAGCACCATGCCTCTAAGGAGTCTGATGCAGCAGAGCAGTGGGAACTCGAGCACCCGGTCTCACACACATTTGCACACAACACCGGAGTGTTCGAAAGCGACAAGAAGTGCACACAGGTGGCGTTCAGCAACATTGCAAACCACAACTGCGTGCGGCTGCCAAACTCCCTGAGCAGCGGCGTGCCGCGTGACCTGTCGGTGGCTCTGCTTGACATCTCGCTCTCTGCGGTTACTGAGCGCCCAGTGTCCTTGGCGTGGAGCGTTGGGCAGGAGTGCTACAGCCCAGAGAGCAGCGTTCACGAGTTCTGGCAAACGGAGCTGCGCCGCGAGATCCAAGAGGTGCCACAGATGCACTTTGGCCTGGCGCAGAGCAGCGCAACGCAGTGGCCGGCGCTCGGCACAGACTCCTTTGTGCCGGACGATGGAACTGTGTATCAGTCGCGCGACATTGGAGACGCGCTTGCAAGGGCGATCCAAGGTGCGGCCCTGAGTGTCTCGCCTGCAGTGATGAAGCTCACGTTGCAGACAGACGGCACCTCTACGCTCAATGGTGCAGTGCTCCGCTTCTGTCACGAGGAGGAGGAGGACGTCCAGCAGGTGGAGCGCAACGTTGCCCTTATAACACCTACCTACGAGTGCACCGTGGTGCAGCAAACCATGTGCAAGAGTTGGTTCGGCTACACCATGGAGGGGGTTGCGGCGCAGCACCGGCCAGTGAGCGCACGTAACACATTCTACACGGCGCCCTACGACCGTGGACAGCCCACGCGCTTCCTACCCGGTGTGCACACGCACGTGTTTGCGGTGGAATGGAACTGCAGTGCAGCAGCGACCGTGTCATGGGCGGTGGACGGAAGTGTTACTGCAACGCCCCTTGGCCCGGCCTGCGAAATTGGCTGCGACGGAGTGATTGGTGGCGCAGTGGAGGCCGACCGATGTGGCGTGTGCGGAGGAGACGGAACCAGCTGCCTGCCAGTGCCCCGCGAGAACAGCGCACAGGGCGAGTTCTGCGACGGCGACAATGCACGCCAGTACAGCGTGGATTTTGAGGAATTCCCCAGAGAGTTGCTGTCTGCTACTGCTGTGCAAAGCCTTGTCCTGGACAGACAACACGTGAAGTTCATCAGCAACGCAGGCGAAATTCGCGGGCTGCGTCTCATTGACAGCAACAATCCGCCGCAGAGCCGGGCGGCACTAGGAACGCCAGGCCTCACACACGGAGGACCCGGGCACGGCAGCGGTTCGCTCAGCAATAGCAAGGCACAGGATGTCGTCCTGGCGTTTGACTCACCTGGATCTCCAGGGTGCTTCAGTGCTCGCTTCGACCGACCCTCTGTTGCGCACTCGCTTGAATTGCTGAACGTTCGCGCTGTGTGCCAGGGCCCCGGTGTCGCGGAAGCTGATGCACCAATGGGATCCAAGGTAAGTCTTTCTTCTAATGATAATAATAAATATATATACCTTCCGTGGGTTACTAGCTCTTCTGAGCCGCCCTCGAATTTGAGCAGATGCACCTCTCCGGAGCACTGCCAGTCGGAGAAGTACTTTCTGAAGAGCGGATACACCTACAGCGAAAAGACGGAGGCACGCCGCTGCTCCTGTGATGCACACTGCAATGACTGGGACGAGTGCACCGTTGATGTGTGTGTACACGGCTGTTGCATGCACGCAAACATTGACGGCTGCTGTGACTCGGATGAGGAGTGCCGCGTCCACACAACAAGCCGCTGCTTCGAGCTTTTCTGCTGCGAACAGACGCACCGCTGCATCCGGCGCAGGCGCAAGGATTGTTGTCAAATGGACGAGGACTGCCCGCGCACGCGTCCTGGCAGCTGCATTGAATCTTTCTGCGACATGGAGAACCGCTGCCGCATGCGCGGACGCACAGGCTGCTGCCGCAACCACGAGGACTGCGAGGAACTCTTTGACCCGGAGGAACAGTGCAGCGTGGGGCGGTGCGAGGAGAATACGTGTGTTATCAGGCCCAAGGACTGCCCCTCTGGATTGTGTGTTCCGTCAACTGGTGAGTGTGTAACAGCCTCGCCAAGTGTCCCGCCCTCGTGCTCGGCCACCCCTTCCCTGACAGTGGGCGCCTCTCCATCCTCCACCTCGTCACACACTCCCTTTCTATCTTCCTCTCAAACACCATCCTTTGGTTCGTCTGCCTCTCCCACCTCCTCTCAAAGTCCCTCTTTTGAGTCGTCGGCATCCACGACGCCGTCTCACACTCCATTCCTGTCTTCGTCTCAAACTCCTTCTGTGAATTCCTCGCGCTCTTCCACTTCTACACACACTCCGTTCTTGTCTTCGTCACAAACTCCATCTTTCGGGTCTTCTGTCTCAACAACCCCATCTCACACTCCATTCCTATCTTCGTCTCAAACTCCTTCCTTTGGTTCTTCCAGTTCTTCTACTGCTACACACACCCCTTTCTTGTCCTCGTCTCAGACACCGTCGTTTGGTTCTTCTGCCTCGACAACTCCATCTCACACTCCATTCCTATCTTCGTCTCAGACTCCTTCCTTTGGTTCTTCCAGTTCTTCTACTGCTACACACACCCCTTTCTTGTCTTCGTCGCAAACACCTTCGTTTGGTTCGTCTGCTTCGACAACTTCATCACACACACCGTTCTTATCCGTATCTCAAACTCCTTCAGTGAATTCCTCGAGCTCTTCTACTACCACACACACCCCTTTCTTGTCTTCGTCACAAACACCTTCGTTTGGTTCGTCTGCCTCGACAACTCCATCACATACTCAGATCTTTTCTTTGTCACCCTCTGTGAATGCTTCTCGCTCTCCAACTGCCTCACAGACTCCTTCATTTGAGTCGTCTGCCTCTACAACTCCGTCGCACACTCGAGTGTTTTCTGATTCACCAAGCCCTTCCGGTGAAATATCACGAACCTTCCGTCCTTCTGGGTTTACCTTTCCTCCCTCACGTTCGCCACCCCCGCGTCCCTCTTCGCCTTTTCCATCGGACACTCCCTTTCCCTCTGATTCTTCAACTCCGTCTTCAACTCCTACGTCAAGTCCTTCTGAAGGAGCATCCCGATCTCCAACAAGTACTCCTGATGTTTCAGGATCATCCACGTCTTCTCCTGGATCATCACGATCTCCAACAAGTACTCCTGATGTTTCAGGATCATCCACGTCTTCCCCTGGATCATCACGATTCCCAACAAGTACCCCTGATGTTTCAGGATCATCCACGTCTTCTCCTGGAGCGTCACGATCTCCAACGAGTACTCCTGATGTTTCAGGATCTTCCACCTCTTCTCCTGGAGCGTCACGATCTCCAACGAGTACTCCTGATGTTTCAGGATCATCCACGTCTTCCCCTGGATCATCACGATCCCCAACGAGCACTCCTGATGTTTCAGGATCTTCCACCTCTTCTCCTGGAGCGTCACGATCCCCAACAAGCACTCCTGATGTTTCAGGATCTTCAACGTCTTCTCCTGGAGCGTCACGATCTCCCACGAGCACTCCTGATGTTTCAGGATCATCCACTTCTTCTCCTGGAGCGTCGCGATCTCCAACGAGTACTCCTGATGTTTCAGGATCATCCACGTCTTCCCCTGGATCATCACGATCTCCAACAAGTACCCCTGATGTTTCAGGATCATCCACGTCCTCTCCTGGAGCGTCACGATCTCCAACAAGTACCCCTGATGTTTCAGGATCATCCACGTCCTCTCCTGGAGCGTCACGATCTCCCACGAGCACTCCTGATGTTTCAGGATCCGCCACGTCTTCTCCTGGATCATCACGATCTCCCACGAGCACTCCTGATGTTTCAGGATCCGCCACGTCTTCTCTTGGATCATCCCGATCCCCAACAAGCACTCCACTTGGTTCAGAATCCTCCACTTCTTCCCCTGGAGCATCGCGATCCCCTACTAGTACTCAATCTGCGAGCCAATCTCCAGAAATATCTAGAACTGTTCCTCCCTCTCGCTCGACTCGCCCCGGTGGCCCGTCTAGTTCTGAAACTCCCACTGCGACTTCTTCTCCGAGCTCTACCCTCCCTCCATCTTGTCTGCCTGGATGGGGATTGGGAGACGACGGACATTGTCACCAAGGTCCGCCTCCGTTCTCCCTCTCACACACAGAGGGTCCTCAGCCAACACTCCCTATTCTTCCAAGTGGTCACCCAACCAGAAGCAGAGATGTGAGATCAATTTCGACTATCAACGTGGGTGTTTCTTCTACTCTCACGCATCACTAGAAAATATATATATTTTTTATTTCCTTTATTTTTTTTCTCTAACGTCCTCCTTACTCTTTTTTTTTCTTCTTTCCCCAGGACTATGCCAAGAGCAGCGTGGCGCTTTATTCCAGCACCGGTGAATTACTTTTCTCTGACGATGTACCATTACAGGCTGGAAACAATGGAGTGGCCACCATGGATCTTGGAAATACTCCAGGAGTGAGTCAGGTAAAGGTGTGCATGTGCGATGGCGCCGGAGCTCTGACCCAGCTGAGCTACTCTTACCCTGGCAGTGGAAAGAAGCTCGACTCGTGTGGCGAATGCGGCGGAAGCAATACTCGCTGCAAGCAACTACACGAGTCCACTGTGCAGTTGAAGCACTCCACCAGCAGCAACCCGATCACCGTGGAGCAGATTGGCACTGGCCACTCTGCAATGTATAAGCTGTGCTATCTCCACGAGAGTACCCCGAGTGACAAGCCCGGCTTTGAGCAAGTGGCCGTGCGCGTCGGCTTTGAGTCGCGCAAGCTCTGTACTATGCGCAGCGCCGGCACGTGTGACAGCTCACTCAATGTTCCAGCCGAGGCCGGAGGCGCCTACTACTGCGACATGTTTTCGGGCCCGCGGTCGCAGATCAACTCGCGGCTGTGGACCTACGAAGATGTTGCACGTGGCTACCGCATGTGCACAACAATGTCCCTGGCCGAGCTTACTCAGTGCAAGGACTCGAACGGTGCCACTGTGCTGCACACCGAGGATGCCACTGACTCGGGCATCGTCTACCATGGCGCGCTCTATGCAACCGAGCTGTCGCCGGTGAACTGCTTTGACGAGTTGGCCTGCGAGCGCGTACTGCACAGCACAATGCAGCGCTTCTCAATCTACACCAGCATAAACGGCCGCGGTGCCTCGGTGCGGTTCAGCAGCGGAGACGTGGACTTCTCATCACGTGTGAGCAGCATCAGCTGTGTGCACGCAAGCGGCGACCTGCGTGTCATTCTGCAGACGCGCGCCACCGACGAATCTGGCCGCCTGATGCGGCTTGAGCAGGCCGAGGTGCTGGACAGCCACATACGCAACGCGCCAGACACACTCGAGTTTTCAGTTCAATCGTTGCAAGGCCATGACTGCGACTCGGCCAATGGCTGTGAACAGGTTTGGAGCATCGGCACACTTGGAGCCGGGATGCAGGAGTTTGTAGGTGAGCTGCGTCTAGGCTTCTCGGCACACAACCGTGACGACGATGCCTCGATGGTCTCAGTTGTGTATGTAATGCTGATCATGAACAGTCAGTGCGGAAGTGTTCCAGGTGGTAATGAAGAAGAAGAAGAAGAGCGCGCCTCCGTAGTTGCAAAAGGTATTGCAGTGGGGCACATCGAATTGTTCAAGGACCGCCAGTTCCTGCAGCCGTACGCCGGCAATGGACCCTCGGTGCAATCGTTCGTCGACGGAGAGAGCATCTACGCACGTCTTGCAGTGGATACCATCGAAGAGGTCCTGAACCACGCGCACGCCCCAGATCTGCGAGTGGACAGCGTGTACCTGTGCTACAGCCCAACGCGCAGTATCTATCACCACTTTGATGTGGAGCAGCCCTACAGCACCGGCTGCCTCTCACCGGGCCAGTGGATCACCACAGAGCTGGTTGACAGTGGCCGCATAACGCACGACGGCAAGATGTTATCATACGAGGAGTTCTCATACGACGAGAACACGCTGCACACTGGCTTTGTGTTCCGCGGCCACGCTTCAACCGATGCACCCGTCTATGTTGACGCGCGCTGGCACCTGCACTGGGGCGCCACAGAGCAACGCCACGTCAGCGCAGAGGCACTTGCCACGGTGCGGATTGCCGAGCACCGCCGGAACGCGCGGATGCAAGGCAAGATCAACGACATGAACTGGGGCGAGACGGCCACAAGCTTTCACTTGGTGCTGGGCCCGAGTCTGATGCACCAAACATCAAAGCTGCACCGCACACACGCGCGTGAAAAGGCCCGTCTGACTGCAGCACGTGGAGTGGCCATCTCTGTTGGCATGTCGATGCAGGAGCTGCAGCGCGCACTGAGTGGGCACTTGAACCTGGAGACTGCAATGAGCGGCGTCGACGATGCGCTTATCCGCACACGCAGTGGCGAGGTGTACCCGGCATTCAACGACGAGAGCTGGAATGACGGTGCCGAGTCGAACTTCTACTCCTCGTGCCCGCAAACACACTACATATCGGCTAATTCACTTACTCTCACCGAGGGAACCTGCCGCCGCTGCTCGCACCCCGGCCGCTGCCCGAGCCCGCCTGGCCTGTTCCATCCGGCCTGTATAGACAACAGCTGCAACAAAGACTGGGATGACTGCCCGTGGGAAGGCTGCCACAACAACTTCTGCAATGATTGCGACGACGACTTTGACGACTGGTGGTGGTGGCCCGTGATAGTCTTCTGGGTCTTTGTGCTTGGCCTGTTCTGCTTGCTGATCTTCTGGCTCTGGTGCCCGGGGTGGGGCTGTCCAACATTCTTTCCAGATGACGGATGCCACTACTTGGACGATGGCCACCACGAGCACCCTGAGATGTGCACCCCACCTCGCCACAAGAGAATCGATGCAACCGCAGTAGCGATTAGGAGAAAACACACCAGAGTACGCGTGTCAGCAGTCCAGGTAGGTTCACCTTCTCCTGCAGTGCAGCAATCTCACGTGACGGCTGGTGCATTGCGCAACCGAAGCAGAAGTCCTGGAGGGCAAGGCAATGTAGTGGAGTCATTATACATTCCGCGTGGACGGTTCTAGGGTAATAAAGTAAAGAGAAACTTTTGGAAAATTTAAAAAAAAGTAAATAAAGAGATAAAGCAAATTTTTTTTCCCTCAAAATTTTTTTACAATGGGGGGTTCTCCCTCAAAGCCTTTAATTGTCGACGATGAATTTCTAAAGAGTTGCAAAACATTGGCCGAAAGCTGTAGTAGCACATACACCATCTCTCCTGTAGAATATGTCAAGCATTTTGCCCAACGTGTTCCACCGCGTGTTGTATTTCTCCCGTCTCCGCTGTTCAGTGCGCATAAGATTGTGAAACAATTAGTTCTTTCAGACACTACTGGCCCTACAGAAGCGTTGCCATTTTGCATGAGCAACGGAGTTTATACACGCGAAACGCCTGCTACCGACTACTCCGAAAGCGCTGCGCCAGACTGCGCACTCGTTGATTCTATATGTGCGTTCTATGCCTCAACTTCACAACACGCATTTAGTACGCTTGAGGAGGCGCTTGCGGCCCAGTTCCTTGCAGACAGCACGCTACGCTGCGAGCAGATGACGGCACTCCTCTTCATCAAGACGCCTGGCTTTGTGGTGAACAGCGTCGAAGAGTACAACCTCATCAGGCACACGCACATCCCAAGCGTAGTGGACATGTGCAACACAGCGCTGTTGAAGCGTTTAGACACGAACGACGACAGCTACGACAACGTTGACCCGTACATGGAAGACCGGCGTCAGGGGCCTCCGCGTAGTAGTGAATACAGCAGTGTAGTGGCACCGGACCCCCTGCTGTTGAATGCGCCAGCGAAGGAGGCCTTTTTCAGCAGCAAGGCGCATTCATCGCCACAGTGCGAAGTATTTGTGTCGGATGCCGAACTCGCCGCAAAGCTCTGCTCAGATATGGGCATTGCAACGCGCGGCTGTCACAACAGAGCGCTTAACAACGCGAGTCGGACGGAGGGGATCCTCTTGATGCAGCTGTATCCGCGCATCGACGCCACGCTCTACGTGTCTGTAACACTCTCCCCGTTGTGCGCTGGGGTAGTCATGGCATTTGTCCTGGAGCACATCAGAGTGATTATGGGCCCGAAGTACTCAGAGGAAATTGGAGTGCAAGTTGTCAATCGCGTTGCGCTGATGCTTGAGCGGCTGGCCAAGTTTAGTACTGAGCGTTGTTGCAAGAGGTACAATTTTTTGCACGTGCATGTGGATGTTATTCCGCTCATAGGCCCCTTATCAATTTCAATCGCACAGCAAAGCGGGAGCCTTTCAGTGCTTGTGGAAAATATGCTTATGCTTTTAGGCGTTTTCCGCCTCGTTAGATTGGCAGTTGCACAGAAACTTCTTGTCATGTGTGGATTAAAAAAGCGTATTCTGCTGCCATCTGTGACAAATAACGGACATATTTACACGTTTGGCGACGATCAGTGCAGCACGTTTGTGCGTGTTCAAGAGGGATGCGCACATCAAGTGAAAGAAGCCGCGCTCAAGGACAGTAGTTTGGTGCTCGCGTGCTTTGACCTGAATGAATTCACGAGAGAAATGGATCGCAGGTTTAAGGCTATGTTTCCGACTAGTGAAAAGGGTTTGCAGGTGTCTACGCTAGCAAACATTCTGCTGTTGAACGCCAGGTTGAAGCAGTGTTTTTCTTTGTTTCCTCTTGCTCCGTAAAAAAAAAGAAATTTTTTTTTCTTGTTTTACACAAATAATAACTATAACAACCACTTGCGTTGAAACGAGTCATCGTGTTTGTATCCAAAATATGAGATGACCGGATGCGATTCAAGTACTTTGAAGTAGCCTATCCACCTGGTGAACAAAAGAGTTGCAAAAAGTGCTCCGAGTAACGAGCCAATAAGTGCACTTAGTATTACCTGTGGAAAAGTGAAGTTCCCCGTGATCACCGGGGCAGCCAGAACAAAGGAAACTGTTGCTAGTTTTATCGTGCCGCGCAGTAACCCTATTGAGCGCAGCCCGGACCAATTAATGTCGTGCAGTGTCGAGACAACAAGGTTTGCAAAGACTGCGTACACTGCGTACGAAGGCATGCCTATCCCTGCACCTGTGCAATTTTTGTGCGGCTGCACCTGGTCGTGAAATAATCTTGACAATGGGTACCACAGCGCAAGGTTATACAAGAATAGAAGAATTGCAGGAATTGTATAGATGTCTTTGCTGAACGATGACACGGCAAACACTCCTGTCCAGATAGTGCCAGGCATTGTCAAAACGAATCTAAACATCCAGATTCCTACTTCTCCAAGTGCTGCCCTGGTGCATTGTTGTTCGCATGCAGCAGGCACGAATGTCTCCGACATACTTAATAAATAAAAAAAAAATAATAATAAAAGCTTGCGATTTTTTTTCTCTAAAAACATAAATATATACAAAAATAATACTTTTTTTTTATCCAAGCGCGGTGACAATTAACGCTATAACAACAACTATAATGATTACAAATACAGACAAAAAGAACGCGTATATCAGACCCGGATCGAGTTGTGCCCCAATCACGTCGTTTTGATCTGTTGGCAACTCAAGTCTACTTAAACGTCCCGCGTGCGGATTGATTATTGCATCCTCCTTTTTCACTCCACTCTTGAACACACTCCAAAGCGATTCACCACTTTTAATGGCTACGTTGGCCTCGTCGAATTTTCTCCTGTATTCGTCATAGCCCATATCAATGTGCTTGACTCGGCTGCATATGTAGCGTGCAATAGCCTCTATTTGTGCTGTGTTGAGACAGGTGAGTGCCTCGAGTTCAGTCAGAGAGAGCATCCCATCTTTGTTTGTGTCACAATGCCTGAGTATGCGAGTTTCGTCGAGGTTCGCAAAAAGTTTTTCCATTGCAGTAATGTATTGCCCAGCCTTGAGCACACGGCGTAGTTCTATAACACTGATGCGCGTATCGCGGTCGATGTCTGCAATTTCTAGGAAACAGCTAATCACAGCGAGGCGGTCAACTGAATGTTCTGTTACGATTCCGCGTCCACCAGAACCGTACAGTTCTACTGGAGATTGATGCCTTGCAAAGCCTACAGCAAGGATTAAGAGGAGTAGTGCCAAGATGCAGGTAATTTTTTTCCCTCTCATTTTTTTTATAAAAACACCTCGAAAAAAAAATGTTATGACAAGTCTATAAAAAAATGTCTTTTTATATTTTTTATCAACTTTTTAACAGTGAAAAAAAAACACATATACGCACCGCCTTTACCATTTTTTTTTATATTGCGGAGCACAGAAAAATGGATTTTAAATCAATTCCACCACCTCATTCGAGTCGTTCTAACAGAAGACCATCATTATCACCATCTCCGTCACAACAACAACAATCGTCTAGGTCACGTACGCTCTTGGGTTGCAACTTGGCCGTCTCGCTCACAATTCTTTTGCTAATAATTGTTACAGCGCTTGCACTTGTAGGGTTTTTCATTCTGAAATCAAGGAATGACGACCTGGCAAAACGTCTGGGCAAGCTTGAGAAGATACACGCCGCTGATGCACTGCAACAACAGAGGATAGTGGAACCGCTGCCACGCAATGTAGGATCGAGCAAGCTTCCACAGCCTGCACAGTCTCCTGTAAGCGAGTTTGACTACTTGCTCAATGCTGGACGGGAAAAGGTGGCTGCGCAAACTGGTGCCAGCATTGACAGGATGGGAAACAGCGCTGCAACGAATGCCGTTGCAAACACTGGGCACTGGCACGCAGACGACGACATGCAGAGCTACTTCTTCCCGTTCACTATTGAGTCAACTGGAGACGGGCATGATGGAGGCGGAGTTCGCGTGCCTACTCAAGGCAGCATAGAACATCTCGTGTTGGACCGCATTGTCACGTTCAGCGTGTGCTGTGCCGCAGATGCCAAGACAAAAACGTGTCCACCTTCCGATCAAATAGGCGTGCTTGTCCGCAACACACAGGACACAGACGAGAACTATTTAAGAGTTTTGATTCGCAATAACGTGTATTACAACAAGTCGTGTATTTTCTATTGGATTTTGACACCTGAAAAATAAAAAAAAATAGTAACTATGTGTATTTGACTTTTTTTATGTGAGGAAAAAATAAAATAAAAAAAAATGATTCCTACTCTAAAACACTGCAAATGCGACGCCGCAAGGGCGTGCGTTGTCAATATAGCCGATGCCATGGATAAAATCTGCTGCCATAATGACACATATGCGATAAAGGACGAAATGTTTCAGAACAGGTGCATGGTCTGCAACAATCCCTCAACACGGCGCTGTTCATCGTGCAAGGCTGCGTTTTACTGCTCCGATGCGCATCAGCAAGCAGACTGGAACAAATCGCATAGATTTTTTTGCAAGATACGGATATTGCAACAGCAACGCAATGCACCTGATATCCACTACCTAAACGTCGGAGAGGAGATAGCACGGGCACAGAAACTGATTTCTGGGCCTGTTGACGAGGCTGAGATGTTCAAACACAAGAGTGACGAAGAGAAGAACGCTCTGTCTGAAACTGCCGATGAGCCCGTAAAGTTTGCCGTCGAGTACTTGTTCGACATAATAGACTTCCTTTCGTTCAACATCGGAAATATCGGCTGGCGGACCATTGTCAGCTTTGCCAACAACAAAATTATCGAGGCAGCTGTGTGGATCACAAACGTGTTGTTTAGCGAGGAGAAAACTGTGTCTGAGGACACTATGGCCGAAATGATCACACATTTGGCGGACTTCAGCAGCGGTCTGGCGGCGGTCAGTCTCTTGTCCGAGAGCGCCAGGACAGTGTTTCAGACAGCGGCGCGCGTCTTCGAGTCAATGGTGCGCACCGTGCGGGGGCTTGGCAAAACGCTTCAGCATTTCGTGAAGATTGTGGCCCAGTACGCCTTGTTGCCACTGAAGATGGTTGTGAATCTCGTCAAGACTGGAGTTGAGCGCTTCTCGAGTGGAATTGGATGGCTCTTCGACAGCGCATGCCACGCGCTCTCTGCCACGCCAGGTGCACTTGGTGACGCTGCAAGAGTAGCGCTCGACGAATTGACTTCTGTACTGCTGTTTTCGTTTGAAATGACAAAGACTGCCACAGGCGTTTTGTACAGCTCATTCTCTGAGCAGGCGGCCGAGAAGCAGCAAGCCATGCACATCGAGATACAGGGCAAGATAGCCGAGGCGTTTACAAACGTCATCATGCCCATATTGAACAGAGTGGGTCTCGTTGAACTGAGCGCAGATCTGCTGCTTGGATTCTACAAATACGCGATCAAGCTGGGCTTTTTCGACGTGGAAACAGGGTTCTTTGCACACGAGAAGGCCCTCACCTTTGCGGTGCAGAAGGGCGCCGAGGTGTACGACTTTGCGAAGAAATGGATTCTCTGGATTACGTTTCCAGCCCGCCATTTTGGAGACATTTTCGTCCGCTTTGTAATGCAGTCGCTGTCTGCCCTTACTGAGCGCTTGTATACGCGGTTGTCAGGCGGCCTTACTGCACTTAGGCAATTGTACTTTGGAAAAGACGACACGCTCGACCAGGCGAGCTTCCTCACAGAGAGTTTTGTTCCGTACGCCTACCGAATGGGAAATTTCGTGGCAAACGTGATGAACGATGTCAATAGGCTCAGGGAAGAAGGAGGCGGCAAAAACCAGCTCGGGTTCTACAGCCGCAATCCAGTTGTGCAGAAGGCGGCCCATCAGTGCCTCGATTCCCTTGCAGAACTGAGCAAAATAGAGCGGAATGCGCAGAAGGAACGCGTGCAACTTAGAAAGAAAGAGGGCCCGTGGCGCATCCTCTCTAGGTTCATGGCGCTGTTGTGGACAACAGTCAGGGGAACTGCAAAGATCATGCGCATCCAGAAGGACGCGGCTGCCACTCTTGAAGAAATTGCACGCGATCGCGACACACTCGAGGAAAAGCTCGATGAATTGTACTTGCTGAAGACCGGCAAGAGCAGGCAGGTGCGCGAGCAATGTGAGCAGCTGGCAGTGACCGTGGCAATAACCGGCTATGTCTTTGTTGTGTATCTCAAGGCGTCACTGTACAAGGACATCGACACTGTAACAGAGATCATGCAGAAGCGACCCGAGTTGTTCGCAAAGTTGTCGAGGCGGAGAATGGACCGCCTCGCAAGAGACATGCAGCGCGGCCAGTTCAGAATCCCGGTTGCAACGGGCACACAGGTTGGCGACAACGCGCGAAAAGACATTGTCGACTTGATAGCGGCTGGGAATGGAGAGCAGGAAATATGGACCGACGTGGCCGTGCTCAAGAGGTTGGGCATCATGGAGGATGTGTTGAACGATCTACGCCCAAAAGAAGACCTGACACCAGATGAGCAAGAGGCAATAATAGACAGTGTATCCATCAAGGACAAGTGGAAGTCACTGTCAAACGGAATATATGTGCTCGAGAACGCGACAGAGCAGAAGATCTTGCTTAGAGGCACGCTAATAACAGTAGTTGACATCAACAGCATTATCAGCTCGTACGAGCTGTTTCGCGACCCGGATTTCACAAGGGTTGAACAGCTGCGCGAGGCAGGCGTTGCCGAGGCGATTGTAAAGTACGAGCTTATAGTTAACAAGATTCGCTCAGAGTATGAGAAGTTGCGCAAGACGCGCCGCATGTTCTATTACCTCGCGTTATCTGTAAGCACGGCAATAGTTTCGCTGACGTCAATCGTTGTTATGTTTTGGATTTTCAAGACTAATTCAATGGTTTCGAGTGCCGAACGAGTTGCAATTGACACTTCGTACGAGTACGCGATCGACCCTGATCTCACTGCACGCGTGCTGACCAACTTCCACAAAACCGAGAAGTGCGGCCTTGCACTGAGCAGCTTTGAAAAGCAGCGCCTGAAAAGCCGCGCAAAGCCGCTGCACGAGCGAGTCAAAGACCTCGTTGTGGAAGAAAACGCTCCCGTTGATGCCTCTAAGTTTTCTACCACTTCTGATCACGCGGTTGGAACGCATGAACGCATTTCTGCCCGGGCGCGAGACGTGTCGAGAAGAGCAATTGCGTCTGGTGTCACCGGGCAAATGCTCCAGCTTGGCACGGGGCAGAAACTTGACGACGATATGTTTGACAGCGTGCTCACTGACGAGGACGTTGCAGCTATCCGCGATACCGATTCACTGTTGACAAAACTTCCGCCAGAGGCGATTATTACTGTTCCAGTTAAGCTGCAAGATGGAGATTCCAAAGCAGCTGAGAACTCAATAGTAATCAAGAGCTACCGCGATGCAGAGCTGGCGCACTTCAGAAACGAAGGAATGCAGGAAACGTTGCACGCTATGGCCCCTGACTCTGTGCGAGATTTGACACAACAGGTAATTGCAGAGTATGCGGCGTTTTTCGAGGAGTCGTCGTTGGAGAACCCGTACTCTGGAGTTATGCAGGCCTACGTTGCCTCTCGCATATTGCACAAGGACCACGTGGCGCTCAAGCAAATGTACGAAGCACTCAACGTGGTTGAAGGAGATGGAAAACTCGGAAACTGGTATGACGAACACGGACGTCTCAATCAATACCACGGTGGAGTTGCGTTTGGCCCCCAAAACAGCGCGCGTCTGGACGAGCTTTTCACAGACTTCACGTTCATAAAGGCGGTGAGCGAGAACTACGAGCAAATAAAAAGGGCCACAAACGCATACATGCAGGTACTCAACGCCCCAGTATCTGTGCTGAAGAAAGTTGGGATGGTGCTTGCGCTGTACTCAAAACAACCGAATCCGGCCGAAGCCGACATGAACGAAGTGATGGCGAAATACGACATACAGTTCGACTTCAAGCTCGGTGCGATTCCAACTGCGAAAATCCTCAATTCGCTTGCACAGGGGACGCCTGTGTTGCAGGCCGCAGTTTCAGCTGCAGAGGCCGCCAAGACGGTCAGTGGCGTGTGGAACTTATTTTCTGGTGTGGTGTCAGGGATCGGTGGACTCTTCAGTGGAGGCTCGGGGACAGGCCTTGTTCCATACAGCTCCATTACTGCAGTGGGGCAGCGTCAAGTGAAGCTCACGCCGGAGCAGGAGCAATCTCTCAAGGATTTTATCGAAAAGTCTGCAAACGTGGCAGAGGGCATACAGAAGGCGTTGAATGCAGCAAATAACCGCAAAACGTCAGAGCGCCTGAGCTTGAATCTGTCGCGGCTCTACACAGGAGTTCTGTTTGGAGACACGCCTGAGAAAGCTTCGAAACGTTGGTTTGTCCAGGTAATCGAGCGTATTTTCAGCCACCAGTACTTTGCAAACTACTACCGCAGAACCACGTTCCCGCTCGACGAGGAGCAGCTGGGGTGGGTGAACTCAAACCTACGCCTGTCAGAAAGAGCAGAAAACAAGATCTTGATTCAAGACTCGTTCGAGAAGCGAATGAAGAACGCCTCGTGGTATGAACTCCTGTCAGTTGGATTCGTCGGCAAGATTTGGTTCTCAGACGCGGCGTATTCGATGACCGCTGCAATGGAGGACTTCTACACGCGCTCAAAGGACGTGTTCTACAACATTTTTTTGCGCAAGAGTATGTTCAGGTTGCGGATAGAAGCATACCTACCCATGTACTTTTTTATCCGCCTGCTTTCTGGATTAGCGTGGGTTATTGGAACAGCCGTTTCAGATAACAAGGTCAGAAGTGAAATGATCAAGTTGTACGAGAAGCGCAAAGGACTCACTGCAATACACGGTGTTGACAGGGATCTGCAACGCATTACAGAGGGCGCACTTATGCGTGGAGTGACACGCGGATTAAATGCACTGTGGGTGTCGCTGATTGGATTCTTTTTACCGTCAGTGTATGTGGCGGTGATAGAAATCATGAATATTGTCTCAATTTGGTGGCCGCCGTCACATCCGTTAGTTGCTCCGTTTTATGTGATATTGGGATCTGCAAAGACAGTAACAATTGTGACTACTACGCTGTCTCAACTCGTAGAAACTGTGACACGCCGCATGCGACAACTCACCGAAGTGCAATGAAAAAAAAGATTTTTTTTCGTCAAAGAGTATATTTAAAAAAAAATAAAAAATATTTTTCAATTTAAACTCTTTTTTTTTGTCGTATAGCTACTCTACTAACCCCCCTTATCTTTGAAAAAAAATGAGCAAAGAACAACAAGTCAAAGATGCAGTTTTCTATCTTATTCGACAGCAATTTCCCGGCGATACTATAACTGACTCATACATCAAATTGTTGCGAGTGTTTGGGACCGAGTCTACAATAAATATGCTGCTTGAAGAACTCAGAGATCCGGCGATTTCTGAGCAGAAGCAAACTGAGCGTCTTGGCGAGATTAAAAAGAATTACGACACAATAATTGGGCCTGAAAAGCCAGCAACGCGAACGGAGTTGCTGGCCCCTCTTGACGACAAGATGGAAGAGGCATTGGACTATGCATTTACAAAATTAAGGGTTGATCCGAAAAAGCCCGCATTAAAGATTGATGGGAAGAAGTTTATTGGAGGCTTCATCGAAAACCGGCTTGATGGTAAAAATATAACTGCAGATTTGCTCGCGCTTTGGCAGTGGGCCAAGGGCACCATGTACAAAGGCCTGAAGGTAAGATTGGAGGCTCTAAAAGTAAGTATAGGTGATCAAACTGCTATCAAAGGCTCTGTTATAACTCACTTGCAGAAATATGCAGATGAAAACAGAAATAGATACAAGTTGAAACTTGGTAAAGATGTGTTGCCTATAAGTAGCGACATAGATGCACCGCTTGAAGTTAATGCCGATTCCGACAGCATAACCATCGCCGATGCCCTTTCAAATGTATCTGGATCAACTATTCCCGAGACTGGAAGCACTTACGAACAAAGCCTGTATGAACAGTTACTTGGTGGTGCAACCATTGGTATTAGTGCAATGTAAAAAAAAATTGTATGGTTTTTTTATTTTTCTTATTTTATTTTTACTTTTAGTGCATAAGAATGTAATCGGCCGGTTCACCAGGCATACTATTCTTTGTGACACGGGCCACTACTTCGCTCGAGTGTTGATAGAACACATCCAACATGCCATCCATTTCACCAAGACACGCATCACGCTGCACGCGCTTCAACTGATGTACAACACCTTGCCTTTCTTCGCCCAACTCTTTGAGGAAAAAGTTCTTTGCGCTGAAGAAATCCGAAAGAGCCTCATACTTAATCAGCGGATGTGTCATTACTCCGATGAGACGGAATGCAAGATTCGGCTCGAACACGGGCGCGCCAACTTCGCTGTACAGACCAAGGCGCTGGGCGATAAACTTTCGTGTTTTATCCCGTTCACTACCAACTGCGTCTGAGATGTTTGTGGCTACTGTGTAATCCACGTTAAATGCTGTTTTGTGCAGGTTTTGGGCCGTTGGGGTATCTCTGATTAGTTTTTCCCAACTGGTCGTATCGGGTCCCTCTGTTGGGCGCCGCAGTGCGCACAGCCCAAACTCCTCCAGGACCATTGCACCGGCAAGGGCGTTCCACAGCAGCTGGCGTCCTTTGAGCAGCGCGATGTATTGCTCGCGCGTAAGTATGTGGCCGCTTGATTCCAGCCAGCCAAAGTTGTAGGTTTTGAACGGGCCATTGATCCAGAAGCCGTTCATCGCCTCTGTAATGAGGTCTTTGGCTCCGTACGGATCCCACTTGCGGTACACAGCTCTGACTACACCTGGTCTTGCCGTGTCGTTGTCGGTGTAGAATTGCGCAATCCACGCGTCACGCGCCGCCTTTTCAAGGGGTGGCTTGTCGCTGTAGAGGTAATCACCGATTAGGAAGTTCTGCGTGTCACGGTGCAAAGGACCGCCGACTGCTCCGCCAACAACGGCTGTAACGCCATACTGTATTTGGTCACTCGGCGCCGAAATCAAGTAGTCAAACATTGCAATTCCGGCGTCGGGCAGGCGTTTGCGCCAGTCAAATTCGTTGGTCACGCTGTCTGGGATGATGATGCCGTTCAGACTGCTTGTGACTGAAACGCGGCTGTCAAACACCGGCCCCACGTCAGACGCGTAGACTGCATTGTCGTCTATGAATCTTACAAGCGGCTCGCCCTGGTAGATGTTGAGCAGCGGGTCATACTCACCCAGAATTCGGCTGCCGATGACTCGGTCGGGGTCGACGTTTTTCAGTGTCTGTAGTTTCTCAATGCGTGCTCTTCCCATCTCGGGATCTACTGCAACAGCGATGTTAATTCCGGCCTGCGCGGCAATATTTTTGCCATGGAACGCTGCCATACTTTGTCCACTCCAAGTCTCCATCATCGTACGTTATTTTTTTTCCTTTTTTTTGCACTTTCCCTTTTTTTTCTACGCAAAATATAAAAGACTAAACTTTAAAAACACAAAAAAAACTTTAAATAATTTTAATATTCTAAAACACTGCAAAAAAGTCTGATGTATCGGCAGCAGCTACACGGCCTGTCTTGCGTTTTGCTCTATCTGCGCCTGACTCGAACACGTAGAGGCAGCGATCGATCAGTGCGTCGATTGGCAGCATCGCAAGACGGTCGTTAAGTTCCTTGTGCACAATAAGCATCCAGTTCAAAACGGCTACAACTGCGTTGTTGTAGCGATGCATGTAGCCCTTGTAGCACAGCTGCAGCCGGTTGCAACACATCACCAGCACGGGCTCGCGAATGCGCGGAACTCTGCGCAGCGAGGCGGCAGTCTCTACGGTCCACTCAGAGCCCATTATGACGTAGTTAGATGCCTGGACAGACGGGTTAGCGGCCGTGATCTGCGCCACTAGTGTGGAGGCGATGGCCAGCGTGAGCTGCAGTCCCTGTCGCGCATTCACATCGTTCTTGAGATCGCGTTGGATCACGTCGTGTGGCGACAGCAGACCGTTCACCATCATGATCAGGAACTCGGACGTGCGGTGACGCCTGATTATCTCGTGGTCGGTGGTTTCCTGCTCTGGCGTGTCTGCCAAGAAGAACTCCTTCTCGCCGGCGTACATGTTTGCGCGGATGAAACTGTCCTGCATCAAGCGGTCGACGTAGCGCGAGGCACTGACCCGCAGCCAGTGCACCGTGCAGCGGAGGTGCTCTTCTGAGGTGTTCTCTGCAATCATCACGTCCATGCAGGGAATAAGTGTACCGCGGTCGAACCAGTCGGTCAGTGCGTAGTGCAGGATGGTGATGTCGCGCAGGTACATCGGCGAGTAGCGAAACTGCTCGTCACCAGCTGCTGATGTGACTCGCTGCCGCAGCGCCATCACGTTGTGAACGTCTGCGGTGCCCGGGCGCATCAGCATCTGGCGTCCGCGCCACAGCAGCATGTTGAAGTAGCGCTCCACGTCGGCGCTGTACTCCATTGTCGTCGTGGCCTGGTATAGTGCAAACAACGCGTGCATCAGGTCGTGCATCGAGTAGGAGGCAATGGGCGTGTCGGGCAGCACTGCTAGTGCCAGGCGCCGCACCCCTGCGAAGTGGCTTGCCGTGTAACTGTTCAGCGCTATCGTGCGCTGCCTCGTGGCCACCAGCGTTCTAACCGTGTCAACTGCGGCAAGTGAAAGCATGTACAGTGATGTGTGCGAGTACAATCCGATGTGTGTGGTCATTACCGAGGTCGCGTACATCAGCTTGTAGTGTTCGATGAATATAGCGTGCATCTCGTTGTATATCTTGTCCAGAGCGGTAACTACACTGGGCGTACCTACTACGGCGTTGCACCTTGGTGTACCACTGGTTGAGCAGAAATGTGTGGTCATCGCTGTGTATATCTCTTGCAGATTATTTAACAGGCGACGCTCGTGCATTGGATCCATTAGCATCACCTCTCTGGAATGGTTTAATGTTGCAGTGATTCCACGATGCACATTCTTGGTGTATATTTCCGAGAGTGTGGCAACAAGAGAAATGGCGATCGAGGCAGAGCTTTGTGTAGGTGTGTCTTGTAATATATTCATCAAAAAAGGAAGAAAAAAAAGATAATTTTTTTTATTGTGTTTTTGTGATTTAAAAGGTTACAGAAAGGTAGGAAATCTGCCCTACAAAAACACTTTTTTTTGGGGCAGGATTATATAATATTTTTTTCTTTCCACTTCTTTCTCTTTTTTTTTCGAAAAAAAAATGACCCAAAATTCACAAACAATCACTGTAAGGAATCTCTTCAATACAGGTCATGGAGAAATTTTACGTCTCAAAAGTGAACATAAACCTATTATTATTAGTAAACCTTCTGTAACGGCAATTGTTTCGTCTCACACTGCTACAATTGCCAATCCATTTGAAAACACTGCTATACTACAAGATGACGCCGAAGAAATATTTGACTCGATAGACAATGACGAAGGACATGAAGTAGACGCGCGGTTATCAATGAAGCAGGCAATGATTGTGCGTGATGCCTTTGACGAGCATTGTGCAGACGAGGCCGCAGAACAGCTTGAAGACACGTTCGAAGACAGGCGTCGCAAGTGTGTGTCAAGCTCGTCCTCTGTGCCACACATACTTCAGTGCGCGGCTGTCCCCAGGAAGCGCAGAATCCACGACGCCGGTGGACACGGAATCCCTGATGAGGCAAGCGAGTCTCTGTGCGAGAGCGACACCCCCGGACGCGCGCCAGGCTCTGCCTCTGTTGCAATGGAAGAGGTTGCAGATATGCGTGTTCCAGTGTACTCGCCGTTTTGGGCATACTTGATGCTCGAGTACGGGGAGGCGCTCTCGCCCAAGAACTGCCTCGGGTGCTGTCGCGGAACACTCGGAAACCCGCGGCTCTTCGACCGCCTGTTAAAGATGTTCCTGGAGCACCTGATGAAGTACCTTATATCAGGAATAGAGAAAGCGCTCATATGGGCCGGACCGTACTTCCGCAAAATCATCATGGAATTCATTGGCACAGAGATCCCGGAGAGCGAGCTTCCGCTGTGGGAGGGCTGGTGCCGAAGCATGCCGGCGGTATACCACTGCGCGCGCCACGAGAACAGCAAGCAGATGCGCCAGATCTTTGAGACGATAGAGTTGCAGTGGTACATAGACAAGGTCAAGGACAACGAGTTGTGCACACGCGGTGTATTAGACCCACCAAGCGTGTTTAGGGTGGAGAAGCCAATCGCCGACAAGCTAATCAAACTCAAGATGCTGCAGACGAAGATTGAAGAGGCAGACCCAAAGAAGAGCTGTACATATCATCAACTGCTCAGCATAGGCGCGTCTTCAAGAAGCGATCTTAACTCGTTTTTCAATTTTAGTGGAAGAAATGCCTCATCAATAC
>SDBS01000706.1_pt1 | contig 33172 bp, 20 predicted proteins | sample 2277091 | NCBI WGS metagenome assembly SDBS01 (sample SAMN10404972, study PRJNA504765) | marine sediment metagenome | isolation source: marine sediment core GS10_PC15, 163 cmbsf | place: Arctic Ocean: Southern Knipovich Ridge | collected 2010 | reverse complement strand
CGCTGTGCTACGATCCTGCTACTGCAGACTGACCGAAAGGACTGACGTGTTGCGACTGGCGCCCGCGCTGACCCTGGCCCTGGTCTCGACGTTTGCGCTTCTGGCGCTGGCTACACCGGCCGCGGCCCAGGCGCCTGTGCTGACAGAGATATACCCCGCAGATGGAGACGTGCTGGCCGAACCCCCTGCCAATCTGCACCTCTGCTTCGCCAGACCAGTAGACAACGCGGACGACGCCGACTTCCGCTTCCGGGTAACCACTCCCCTGGGCAGCACGCTCGGGGCACGGATCGTGTTCCAGCCCGACGGTTTAGGGGTCGACATGCAGCCCGGTCTGCCCGACGAGCCGATCGAGGGCGAATGGATCTTCGAGTGGCGAGTGACCGACGATGAGACGAAAGAGCCCACGACGGGCGAAATCCACTATCAGGTAAGCGCCGACGGAGAGCCCCCGATCGAGCAGTTTGAGCGCTGCACAGGCGAAGAGCCGCCGCCGGCCCCATCAACGCCGCTCGCCGAAGACGGCGATGATGGGTTGTCCGGCTGGCTGCTCGCTCTTATCTTCGCCGTGCCATCTGTTGCTGTCGTGTGCTCCGCGATCGTCTTCCTGGCGCGGCGGCGAGGCGGGAACGCACCGGGTTCCGCGCCGCCCAGCGACAGCTGATCTGGTCGACCGCTCAGGACGGGATGTCGTCGGGGGCCAGCAGCAGCACCTGGCTGCTGCCAGAGAGCGCGACGTAGACAGAGCCGTCCGCGGACAGCGCAACGTCCCACGGCCGGCTTCCTGTCGGCACGGTCGCAAGCTCGCGGCGTGTATCAGTGTCGATCACCGACAGGCTGTCGCCAAAGGAGTTGACCACGTAGAGCCGCCCGCGGGATAGATCCAGCGCGACGGCTAACGGAAGGTCGTCTACCTCCACGGTCACGATCTCTTCTCTGGCTACCAGGTCGACTACTGAGACCGTGCCGTCCTCGACGTTCGCTACGTAGGCCACCCCAGCTTCCGTATCAACCGCGAGGCCACGTGGGCGGTCGCCCACCTCGATCTCGTCCACGACCTGGCCCGACGCCACGTCGACGACCGCGACGACGCCGGAAGCGGCGCTTGACACGTATAGCAGCCCGCCCGCAGCATCCACCGCCACACCCCACGGCTCTTCGATCCCTGTGAGCGTCTGCACGACGGTGTTGCTCTCGCCATCGATAATCGATATGGTGTCGGATTCTGAGTTGGCGACGAAGACCCGATTCGCCTCTGGGTCCGCAACTACGTCCCACGGGCCCTCACCCACGGCGATCGTCGTCAACACGTCGCCAGCTAAGCCGTCGATCACTGTCACGCTGGCGCTGAAGGCGTTCGTCACGTAGGCCAGACCCGTCGCCGGGTTCACGGCTACGGCGGACGGCCCGGCCCCGGCCTCCAGCGTCGCGATCGTGGAGAGCGTCTCCAGGTCCAGAACCGAGACGGTGTCGTCGGCCTCGTTAGCCGTGTAGAGGAGGCCGTTAGCGTCGTCGACCGCCACGCCCCACGGCTTCGAGCCGACCCGTGCGGTCTCGCCAACGGGTTCCACGCTCGGGGTCACAGTAGAAGTCGTTCGGGGAGTCGCCGTGGGATTTTCTGAGGTCGAAGAACAGGCAGCAGCCAGGGACACGATAAGTACCAGGCCCCACCATCGTCGCACGAGCGGAGTATAGCAGAGCACCATGCGCGCTTACTGGTGTGCGTTGCCTGAACGAGCGAACTGTATGACACTTGGGCCGTGCGCCTGATCGCGATCCTGATCGCCTCCGCCACCACGCTCGCGGCCATCGCAGCCTGCGGAGGCGACGACGCGAGCGACGGCGCCACCGACTCACCCTCTCCGGCCACGGAGGCTCCAGCGCGCACACCGGGGCCCGCAGTCTCGTTCGCGGAACGCGTCACGTTCTTCGGTAGCGACCCCGGCGATAGCCTCGCGGCTATCGCGGCAGGCGACTTCAATGCCGACGGCGTGCCGGATGTGGCTCTTGCGGCGCCCTTCGCCGACGGGCCCGGCAACGGGCGTCCGGACGCTGGCGAGGTGTACCTCTTTTTCGGGCCCTTCTCAGCGGGTGCCTTCTCAGCGGGTGCCTTCTCAGCGGGTGATAGAGATACGCTGGCGGGCGATCACGACGTTGTTATCTACGGTGCCCGAGAAGGCGATCAGCTCGGTCGGGGCGTGGCGGCAGGGGACTTCAACGGCGACGGTGTCGATGACATCGCGCTGGGCGCCCCTTTCGCCGGCGGCGATGGCCTGGACCAAAGTGGGCCCGGAGCCGTGTTCATCGTTGCGGGCTCCGCAGACCTCGCGGCGGAGACAGACCTCGCCGATTCAGCCGGGGTTGTCACGATCAGCGGTGCCGACCCGGGCGACGTGGCCGGCATCGTCCTCCGCGCGGCAGACGTCGACGACGATGGCAACGACGACCTGCTCGTCAGCGCCTTCCAGGCAGACGGCCCGGACAACGAGCGCCCGGACGCCGGCGAGGTCTATCTCATCCGGGGCGGCCCTGGTCTGGGCGACGTGAACCTCGCTTCGGACCAGCCCGCCGCGACTATCGTCGGAGCGGAGAGCGGCGACCGCCTGGGCGAAAACCTGGCAGTCGGAGACGTCAACGGTGACGGCGTCCTGGATCTCCTGGTAGTCTCCACCTTCGCGGATGGGCAGGCGAACGAGCGCGCGAACACAGGCGAGACATACGTTATCCCGGGCCCGATCCCCGCGCTGGTGGACATCGCCCGGGAGGAGCAGGCCGCCACGATCGTGGGGATCGACCCGGGAGACCAGCTGGGGCACTCCATCGTCGCCGGCGACGTTAACGGCGACGATATTGACGACCTGCTCCTGGGCGCCGTCAGTGCCGACGGGCCGGGCAACACGCAGAACGTCGCGGGGGAGGTTGTCCTGATTCTCGGCGCCGCCGACCTGCCGGAGGTCGTCGACGTGGCCGCGGGCGGCACGGAAGCGCTGATCTACGGAGCGGGGACCGGGCACAGGCTGGGCCGCGCAGTGGCCCTCGGCGACCTGAACGGCGACCGCCTCAGCGACCTTCTCTTCGGCGAGCCAAAGGCCCCTTCGGCGGACGGCACCCTGGAGACGGTTGGGGCCATAAGACTTCTGTACGGCGGAAGCCGCGACTATCCATCCACCGCTTCGGCCGCCGACTTCACGTTCTACGGTCTGGACGAAGGAGATGTGCTGGGAGACCAGGTCTTCGGCATCCCCACCCTCGTCGTCGCGGATATGGACGGTGACGGCCTTGACGACGTGATCGTAACGGCACCCGCCGGCGACGGCCCCGCCAACCAGCGAGAGGGCGCCGGCGAGGCGTTTATCGCGTTCGCGCGCCGGCCGTAGACGCCGGCCGCCGCCCGCGGCTTCGTATTGTGCAACGCGCCGCCATGCTAACCTACCGCCATGACTCGCCTCCTCACCAGCCTTGCCGCGGGGCTCCTGGCCCTTTCGGCGGCCACTGCCTGCGGCGGTGAGACGGAGACGACCATCTTCATCGAACCGGATCTTGACGAGCTGGCCCCGGAGGACGACCCTCAGGCGACGCTTGAAAGTGTGGTTCAAACGCTCGTTCTGAGGGCTGACGCTCTCGACATTGAGGCGGAAGTCGAACTCCTGGAAGACGATCGAGTTTCCGTCACGGCGAGCGATCTCGAACCAGAGGAAGCCCACGAGGTCTTCACCAGAAGGGCGCTGCTGGCGGTCAGACAGCCTTCGCTTGACCCGGCGGGTCAGGTCTTCTGCCGCGCAGCGGACGGCTCCCAGGTCTCGGTCCCACGGGAGAGCATCTCTTACCCGCCCGCAGACGCGCCCGACCGCGGCAAGCCGAGGTGCGAGCCAGGCGACGGCAGCTTCGCAGAGATCGTGTGGCTGCCCGCGACCGGTGACCTCGTGGGAGAGGTGACGGAGCTGAATGGGGACCTGGTCGCCTCGGCAAGCCTCGACCGTACCCGTGCCCCCATCGTCTTCGTCAAATTCACTGACGCAGGAAACCTCCTGTTGACCGATATCAGTACCGAACTGACCGGTCTACCGCTGGGGATCTTCCTCGACGACGAGTTTCTCGCTGCGCCCACTGTTAGCGAGACGATCGTAACCGGCAATCTTGCCATCGCCGGCCTTAGCCTGCACCGCGCCCGCATAGTGACGGTCCAGCTGAACCTGGGTCCGCTTCCCGTTCCGGTCTCTGAGGCCAGCGCCGACTGATACACCCGATGACCGTTGGCAGGCGGCTCAAGACCGGCTCCAGTTACGCAGTCGTCGCACCAGCCGCGCTTGCGCTAGCCGTCGTTCTGACCGCCTGCGGCGGCGGTAGCGACGGCGCGAGCACACCCACCGCGAGCGGAGCTGGCGTCCGTATCATCGTTGAGGGGTCGGACCTGGCGCTGGGGCCCAATCGATTTCTCCTCGCCGTGACCGATGAGCAGCAGAACGAAGTACTGGGAGCGCGTCTCATCCTGCGCTTTTTCTTCATCGATCCCGCCGCCAACGACCGAAAGACGCTGAAGAACTCGACCTCCGCCTCGCCGATCGAGGCGACAGACCCATACAGCCACACCCACGTGAACGGCGCGGTCATCAACCACATGGCGGGGGAGACCAACATGCACCTGGCGAACGTCGCCTTCGACGCCACCGGCGAGTGGATAGTCGAGATCACCGGCGACGTTGCGGGAGAGCCGCTGCCGCTCCTCGAGGAGAGCTTTCAGGTGCGGCGGGAGAGCCTCGCGCCGACGGTCGGCAGACCCGCGCCGCCGTCGCAACAGCCCATCCTTAAGGACGTGGTCTCCATAGAAGAGATCGACTATTCGCAACCACCGAACCCGGAGACGCACACCATGACGATAGCGGCTGCGGTCTCCTCGGGTAGGCCTACGGTGATCGCCTTCGCCAGCGCCGGCGTGTGTGCGAGCGCTATCTGCGGACCAGCGAAGGAGATCTTCGACGAGCTGTCGGCGGAGTACAAGCATCTCGCGAACTTCATCCACGTGGAGCCCTACTCGCGGGACGCGGACGACCGGCTGACCGTCTTGCCCTGGTTGAGAGAAGAGTGGGGCGTTCAGGACCAGCCGTGGCTCTTCGTCGTGGACAGCGCTGGCATCGTGTCGGCGAAGTTCCAGGTTGCGGCCGGGCTTGACGAGCTGGAGGCGGCACTCCTTCCGCTCTTCGCCGCGCCCGATGCGGGGGGCGACGGCCTGACCCGCTCTCACCAAAGTCTTACCGCGCGGTAACCGGAATTTAACACTCTGAGGCGAGCCAGCGGCTAGATTTCAACCGCGACAGTGGATGGAACCCCCTCCTGCCCACTAAGTTGCGGCAAGCTGGCTGACCATACCTCAGCCAGCTTGTTTCATTTCGGTCGGCATCCGGCGGCCTCGCGCAACCGGTCCGGTTGGCGCGAGCCAGCAGATCCCGATAATCGGCACTGTGATGGGAGTTCAGGAAGCGCGAGGTCAGCAGTGTCCTCGCCAGGCCTCCCGGGGCGTAGCCCGGAATCCCGCCGGTGCGTTCACTGAGCGTTCATTGCACCTAGGTAGCACGCTTGCTACTGTAAGGAACACTTAACCAAACATCCCATCATGCGAAGATGCGCGCTGAACCTGTGGACCGTCCGCCTGGCATGCCTGCCGCTGGCGCTTTTCGTCGTAGTTGTGGTACTGGCCGCCTGCGGTGACGACGGGGACGATGCCGGCCGATCTCCGAATGGAGTAGACAGCCCAACGGAAGACGCGGGAACGCCATCCGACGGCGCGGATCGCACCCTTGCCCCCCCCCCAACAGGCGATCTGCTGGAGAGCCTGCCCGTTGATTACCCGGAGACCTTCCCGCTGTATCCGGACGCGAGGGTCACCGACACGGCACGCTTCGCCGATCAGGTGATGGTGACCCTGGAGACCACCGATTCGAGCGACTCCGTGGCCAGCTTCTTCCGAGACGTCGTGCGCACAGAGCCCTGGGAGGCACTGGCCGAGACCGACGACTCCGGGCGCGGCGTGCTCATCATCCGCTTCCAGCATGCCGACGATCCTGTGAGGGGGCAGGTTACGATAAAGACCACCAACACGCAGGAGGCTGGCGGGCCGATCCAAGTCTTCCTTCAGTTCACAGTGCCCGAGGTCGTGGGAGAGCCGCTTCCAACAGCGTCGCCGGTCGGCCGATCCCAGTCCGACCCGACGGGCGATTGAAGCTGAGAATCAACCGTGAGGGACACCACGTCAGGCGAACGTCCGAACTCCGCCGCGGCCACCGGCAGGCTAGCAGAATGAGGTTCCCCCCGATTCTCAAGCTCGCCATAGCGGTTGTGGCCGCAGGCACGGTCTTCGCCGCCTGCAGCGGCGGCAACAATGGCGGCGGCCCGACAGTGGGATGCACGGGCGGCGACGTGCAAGTCGTAACCACGCTGCCACTGTTCGCCGACTTCGCGTGTGCGATCGGTGGCGACAACGTCACGGTCACCGCCCTCGTTCCAGCCGACGCCGACCCGCGGACGTTCGAGCCTCTCGCGGAGATGGCTGAAGCGATCGCCTCGGCGGATCTCGTTCTTTACAACGGGCTGAATCTCGACCAGCCGTCTCTCGAATTCGTCTTCGACAATGCCACAGGGCGCACGCAGATAATCGGCTACGCTGTCGCACTGCCGTCTCCAACCACGGAGCGACCCTCGGGGGGTGAGCTCCCGACTACCGCTCAGCAGGCCGGCGACAACCCACACCTGTGGCTCGACGTCGGTGTCGCTCGCCAGTACGTCGAGTCCACCGGAGACTCGCTTGAGATCGTTGACCCGGGCAACATACCTCAGTACCGGGAGAGAGAGCGCGAGCTGAACGCCGAACTTGAGGCGCTGGAGGAGGAGATCGCAGCGACACTACAAGCCATCCCGGCGGATCGTCGACAGATTGTGTCGCTGCACGATTCGTTCCCGCACTTCGCCCGTGCCTACGGGTTCGAAATCCTTGGCTTCACGACGGCCTCTCCGCAGGAAACGGCGGCACAGGAGGAACTCGACGCGCTGGCTCAGGCAGTGAAAGACGCAGGGGTGCCAGCGGTCTTCGCCGAGCGAGGGTACGACGCGACTGCCCTTGAGCAGATCGCCGATCAGACGGGAGTGCTGCTCTGCTCTCTTTACAGCGACCGTATCGATGCCGAGGCTGACAGCTATATCAAGATCATGCGGGCGAACGCCGAAGAGCTTGTCCGCTGCCTTGGCTGACCGAGCCTAAGTTAGCGCCGTCCGGCAGGCCGGCGCTGCCGGCTACGGCACCCAGGTCGGGTAACGGTCGTCACCCGGCGCGTCTGTGAGTTGACGCACGTCGGAGCCATCGGGACGCATGATGTAGACATCCATGTCACCGTCGCGCTCGGATGCGAAGGCGATCCACTGGCCATCAGGCGACCAGACAGGGTCTGTATCCCAGCCCGGATCGACGGTCAAGCGTTCCTTGTCCTCGCCGCCCGAGGTCATCACGAACACGTCGATGTTCCCCGATGAGTTGGAGATTAGCGTTATCTTCCGTCCGTCCGGCGACAGCCCGGGCTGGTCGTTGGAGACGCCCTCTTCGCTGAGGATGATCCCGATTCCCGAGCCATCGTCCTTCACGCTACAGATCTGGAGGGCGGAGATGCCGCCCTGCGACCCACGATAGAGGATCGTCTCGCCGTCGGGATACCAGGAGCCGGGGAAGCCGCCGGCACAGGCGACCTCCGGCCCGCTCGGGGTTATCGCCCCCAGAACCGAAGTTGCTTCGCTCCCGTCCGCATTGGCGATCCAGAGAAAGCCCTGGGACTGATCCCTGGCGCTGGAATACGCGATTCGCTCGCCATCGGGCGACCAGCGCACGAGGCCTTCCACCGCCGGATCCTCGGTTATCCGCTGGACGTTTCCCCCATCGGCGTCTATCAGGTAGATGTCCAGGACCTCGTCTCGATTGGAGATGAATGCGATACGGTCACCGGCCGGCGCCCAGGAAGGCTGCGTGTCGTTTGCAGCATTCTGCGAGACGTTCGCGACGCCACTCCCGTCGCCGTTCATGACGTATATCTCCTGGTTCCCGTCACGCTCGGAAGTAAAGGCGATGCGGCCGGACGGTTCGGAGGTATAGGAGTCCTCGTCATCGCCGCCACAGGCAACCACCGCCGCGAGAAGAAGAAGAGGAAAGATGAGTAGACTGGTGCGCATGCTTGAATCCGGAGCGTATCGCGGGTCATTGTAGCACGGCTCCACCCGGACACAATCCCAGGGCCATCCGCGTTGACCATAGGCGCGACCGTCTATAGCATGATGTGACATGATCGAACGAATTCGCACGACTAAATTCTGGCCGATCTGGCTGCTGCTCTTACCGCTGGTCCTGCTGTTGATCGCCGTCGCCTGCGGCGACGATGACGGCGGCGGAACCGGCACGCAGGGCAACCTGTTCGCCGACCCTAGTTTCGAGGGCGATTTCGACGCCTCTTGTAGAACCGACTCCCTCGACTGCTGGTTCTCACTCAAAGCGCCGAACTTCACCATCTCTGACGCCAAGGCCAACTCCGGCTCAAGCAGCGCGCTGCTGGAGATGCGAGAGGGCGCGGGCTCAGATCTGACCAAGGTCTTCTACCTGGTTCAGGAGGTAAGCGCTACCGAGTTTCCCGAGGTCATCTCCGGCTCTTACTTCGTTGAGAACTGGGTACCGGGTACCGAGAAGCAATACCTGCAGTTCGTAGTCATCGTCTTCGGCGGCGGCGAAAACCTGCCGGTCTGTCCCGGCGGCGGCACATGTCCTAACTACCAGATCCGCTACCTCCTGGCCGGCATCGATGAGGAACCCTTTGAGATCGCCAACGCCAAGTTCGTCTTCCTGGAGACCGAGGATCCGGTGCAAGGCGAGTGGGTCCACTTCGAGCGCAACCTGGAGCAGGACTTCATTGATCTCTGGGGAGGCACCCCCAACGGCGCCGACAAGATCCGCGTACTGTTCGAGGTCCGCTATGATGCCAAGGACGCCGCAGAGGGCCCCATCGAAGCTGACGTCTATTACGACGATCTTTACATGGGGTCAGCCCGGTGATTTGCGCAACAGACTTGCGCTAGCCGCACCCGTCGTCATCGCGGCGCTCTGGCTCGCCTGTGGGGGCGGCGATGGCGCGGCCACTCCGGCGCCGAGCGTTACTCTTCCTGACGGCAACGAGACCGCCTGCGCGGGCGACCTGGGCCAGGGCACCGCCGCGACGCACATCTTCGGCGCGGGTGACGTTGACTACCTCGCCGACCGCTTTTCGCTGGCCACGGGCGACTTCAACGACGACGGCTTCGACGACGCCCTTATTGGCGCGCCACTGGCAGACGGTCCCGACGACGCCCGCTTGAACGCGGGCGAGGCGTACGTCATCTTCGGCTCTCCGGCCCTGCCGGCCACTGTAGACATCGCCGACGGAGCACCGCTGACGGTCTACGGCGCGGCGGCCGGCGACAACATGGGCCTCACCGTCGCGGCCGGGGACGTCAACGGAGACGGTGTCGATGACATCGTCCTCGGCTCTCGCTTTGCGTCTGTCGAAGAGCGCGACAACGCCGGAAAGACTTATGTCATCTTCGGCAGCACCGACCTCCCGGCAGTCATCGACGCCGCCGCGGGCGAGCCTGACGTGACCATCGTCGGTGTCGATCCGGGCGACTTTTCCGGCATCTCCGTCACGGCGGCCGATGTCACCGGCGACGGAATCGACGACCTGATCATCGGGGCGACCAGCGGCAGCGGACCGGAGACCGACAGGGCACGCGCAGGCGAGGTCCATGTCGTTGTCGGTTCCGAGAGCCTGGGCGGCGTCATCGACTTGCGCCGGGACGAGCCGTTCTTTACGGTCTACGGCGCCTTTCCCGGCGACTCCCTCGCCAACTTCATCTCAGCCGGGGACGTCAACGGCGACGGCCGCAAAGAGATCCTCCTCGGAGCGCCCATGGCGGAGGGGAACGACCCGCACCGGAACGACGCCGGCGAGGCCTACATCATCCCCGTACCGCCGGAGGGCGGAACGCTGGACCTGCGGTCTGGCGAGGGATTCACTCGCATCTCCGGCGCGAGCGAGCGCGACCTGCTGGGACACTTCGTGGCATCAGCCGACGTGAACGGCGATGGGATCGATGACGCGATCATCAGCGCGCGCGACGCCGACGGACCGGACGACGGGCGCAATAACGCTGGCGAGATCCACGTTCTCTACGGACGGTCCGAGTTGCCGGAGTCGGTGGAATTGGCCACCGAGTCCCTCGACGTGATGATTGTTGGGCCCGACGCGAGCGACAGCTTCGGCTTCTCGGTGGCGACCGGGGACCTCAACGGCGACGGCGTCGCCGATATCCTGGGCGGCGCGCCGATCGCGGACGGCTGCGACAACGCGTATTCCGACGGCGGCGACGCTTACGCCGTCTTCGGGGGGGACGACTTGCCGGCGGTGATCGACCTCGCGGAGCGAGAGCCCGACGTGTCGCTCCTCGGCCCGGAAGCGGGAGATGAGCTGGGCTTTTCGGTCGCAGCGGGCGACTTCAACGGTGACGGCAAGGACGACATCATCGTCGGCGCTCTCCTCGCCAAAGGGCCAGACAACGACCGGCCGGACGCGGGCGAGGCCTACATCATCCTCAGCCCGTAGCCGCCGCCTCAGGGTGCGGCGACCGGCAGCACGTAGACCTTTCCCGGCCTACCGCCACGCGAGGCGCTGATCGCCAGCTCCGGGCGACCGTCGCCGTTCAGGTCTGCCACGACGAGCCCACCGCCGAGCTGATCGTCGGCCTCTTCGCCCGGGATGAACACGAACGTTTCCAGGTCCGTCTCAAGGTCGACAACGCCCGTCAGCGCGCCGCCGAACAAAACGTAGACCTCGCCCCTGATCGACCCGGGCGGGCCCAGCCCATCTGCCAGAGCAGCGCTGAGGACGGCGTCGGCGACTCCGTCGGCGTCGAGGTCGCCCACGGCGACCAGCTGGGCGAAGGCATCCCCCGCTTGCGCTCCGTAGACCAGCGCGCGCAGGTCAGCGTCCTCCAGACTGGAAGTGCCTGGCGCGTCGAGGTCCTCCATCACATACACCTCGCCCGCGATCTGCCGGGCGTCATCGGGCCCATCGGCCAGCGGCGACGAGACCAGTAGCTCTCCCCTGCCATCGCTGTCCAGATCCCCGAAGGCAAGTGCGTCGCCCAGCTTGTTCTGAGGAGCGTCCGCCCGCACCGTCACGTCCGCGTCGCGGTACGAGGCGGCGCCCCGCAGCTCGGCCGAGCCGTAGAAGACGTACACTTCACCCGCGTCGGTGAGGCCATCCACGTCCTTCTGCGGAGCGGCGGTAATAACGTCGTCGAAGCCGTCGCCGTTCACATCTCCTGCGGCGACAGCGTGGCCGAGCTGGCCGAACCGCTCCTCGGCCGTGATCGTGAAGTCAGCGTCATCGAACGCGATGTTCAGCTCGCCGCCGAGGGCGCTCGACCCGAAGACCACGTAGACGGCGCCCGCCTCCGTTCGCGGACTGCCCGGCGGCGAGCCGGGCTCGCGGCCGGCGAACGGCGCGCCTGCGACCAGATCGGCCACGCCGTCGCCGTTCACGTCGCCGCTGGTCAGTGCCTGTCCAACGCGGCTGAAGCCCTCCGCGCCCGTCAGGACGAAGTCGAACGCGGGTTCGTCGGAGGCCAGGTCGACGCTGCCCTGCAGCGCAGCCGAGCCGAAGAAGACGTAGGCCCTGCCCTGGTCGGTCCTGGGATCGGCGCCGGCGGTAACGCCGGGAGCGCCGACGATGAGGTCGTCGACGCCGTCGTCGTTCAGGTCGGCCGCAGCCACGCTCAGACCCAGGTTGTCGCCCACCGAAGCGCCGTACACCACGAAGTCAGCCGCCGCCTCGCTCAGGTCTAACTCTCCGTCGAGCTGCGGTCCGCCGAACAGCACGTACGCTTCCCCGGCGTCGTCGCGGGAGTTAGCGGGCCCGTCGGCGCCCGGCGCGCCAACGACCAGGTCGGTGACGCCGTCTCCGTTGATGTCTCCGGCGGCCAGATTAGAGCCGGTGGTCTGCAGATCTCCGGGATCCGCGGTCAGCACGGTAAACAGAGTGCCGCCGGCCTCGGCGAGATCGAGCGTGTGGGGAGGAACGACAGAGGGTGAGAACGTGGGCGATGCGGAGGAGGCCGGAGCGATCCCCGATGAAGCATCCGGTGTGCCATCCGTTGGACCGCTGTCGCCACCGCAGGCGACGGCGACGAGCAGTGCAACGACGATGAGCGCCGCCAGATGCGAGCGGCCGAATGCGGCGCAGAGACGAGGGTATTCGAGCAAGTCTGGTTCCTTCCACTGGACAGTCGCCTCGATGATTGTATCCGACCATGCCTGCGTCAATCAGTCACAAAACTACACACAGGCCGTCTACTATGTTGAGGGCGGCCTCTGTTGTATCCTTTCCGCCCAGAACTGATCACGCCTTGCCAAGGAGACTCGACTTGAAGCTGAGACTGTTGACCATCGGACTGGCCGGCGTGGCCCTGATCCTCGTCGCCCTCGCCTCGGGCTGCGGCGACGACGATGACGGCGGCGCTGCCCGTGAGAACGCAGGTACCGCAATCATCGGCGATATGACCTACGACTTCGACGTCACCCTCTGCTCAGCGGCGAGCGCGAACGTATTCACGATCGAAGGCAGAGGCACCACCTCTGATGACAAGCCCACCCTGGTCAGCATCAGCCGCCTCCAGGATGGAAACACCGCCGTCATTATCGGTGTCAACCAGGCATCCCTGGTTGCCCAGCCGGAGCGACAGTTCAGCATGCTCGTCGTCCCGGGCGACACGACGATAGAAATTGGCCCGGAGGTCTTCTCCCTGCAGGTTACCGGCACGGTGATTGAGGTGCAGCACGAGAAACTGCCCGAGTTCCCGGCCGAAGTCGATCTGAGCTGCCGGCCGTAGTTGAGGCCGGCCGGCCCCGCTAAGAGCGGCCGCCCCGCCGGTTGTATCAGACGAGGAAGCCCCCTTCTCAGCGAAGACCTTCCGTGGAACGAGCGCGAGGGCTGACCAGCGGTTAAAAGACGGTAACAACACGCGATGTCGCGCTCTCCCTCGTTGACATGCCTGTTTCACGGTGCCTAAGGTTGAAACTACTTGACAGTTTCTAAACCTATGTAAAGGGTGCGGTGTTAGAGAAATGCGGCGGATAGACTCCCTAACAATTCGACAGCTTCTGTTCACAGCGACGGTGCTGACCGCGGCACTCGTGATGCTTGTCGCCGGCCTCGGCTGGAGCGGCACCGTTCAGGCCGATCCCGCGGGCACCGTCGACGAAGTGGCGATCGACATGGACCCGACCGGCAACTCCGCCAACGGCCCGCTGGGGACACGCCAGACCTGCGTCAGCAAGAGCGTTGGCGAGACGTTAGATATCGACATCACGATCAAGGGCGTCGACCCTGGTGAAACCGGCGGCGGTACCTCAGGTTTCCAGTTCCAACTCAACTACGACGCCACAAAGCTGCATGTCGTCGGCGTCAACAACCTGATGATGCTTGCGGCTGGAGGGGGAACAGTACCTCTCGATTTTTCCGAGGCCCTTCCCGACACGGACGGTCAGTTCAATGTGAGCCTCGCTGATTTTGGCCCGAATGCTGAGAACGGAGATGGCGTCTTGAGTCGGATCACCCTGAAGAGCGTCGGCGCCGGTGTATCTCAACTGACTTTGTCCGGCGTCATCATCCCAGACGCCGATCCTGCTACTGGTGGTAGCCGGATACCCAATATCACGGCGATCCTCGGCGCTCAGGAGGCCCAGGGCGAGGCCTGCCCGACCGGCTCACCGACCGCGACGGCCAGCCCCACGACGCCACCCACGGCCAGCCCAACGACGCCACCAACCACCACTCGCACGGCGACGGCCACCGCGACACAGCCTCCCAGCACCACGCCGACGGCGACGCCCACGCCCACCACGGCGGCGGCGACAACTACGCCGACGGCCAGTCCCAGCCCGACGGCCACGGACGTCGCGACGCCCGCACCGACGGGCGTTCCTGCACCGACGTCAACTCCCGGGCCGAATGCCAAAGGCGATGCGGACTGTAGCGGAGGCATAGACACATTCGACGTGCTGGTGATCCTGCTGGCCTTTTCGGGGATTGAGGGCGCCATCGGCGACTGCCCGCCCGTGCCAAGCGGCAACACCCCCGCGGGCCAGGGGGGCGACATCGACTGCGACGGCGACGTCGATTCGGTTGACGCGCTGCACATCATGCGCTTCCTGGCCGGCCTGGAGATCCTCCTGCCGTCCGGCTGCCCACCGATCGGCCTGACCGACGCGTGAGAGCGGCAAGGAACGCGACCTCTGGCCGTCACCTCTTGCTTCCGATAAGCTGATGCAGATATGACCGGCAAGAGGATGCTCTTCTCCCTGCTGCTCGCCGCCGTGCTGGCGCTCCTGCTGGCCGCGTGCGGCGACGACGATGAGGCCTCCATCTCGCCCACCGGCAGCGCCAGTCCTGGGACATCAACCTCGCCCGGCGGCGATCCCAGCGAGTCGCCCGTGCCCGTGTCGAGCGCGGGCGTCACCGACCTGGCAGGCACCGAGCCGCTGCTGAAGATCATCGGACCCGGCGAGGGCGAGTTGCGTTCCGACCTGCCCGGCCTGGCCGCCGGCGACTTCAACGGCGACGGCTTCGACGACATCCTGATCGGCGCGCGCTTCGCCGACGGCCCCGGCGACAAGCGCGAAGACGCCGGCGAGGCGTACGTGCTGTTCGGCTCCAGCGATCTCGGGGGCAGCGCCGACCTCTCCTCGGGAGAGCACGACCTGATCATCTACGGCGAGCGAGCCGGGGACAACCTGGGCTTCGCTGCTGCGGCGGCGGACGTCAATGGAGACGGCCTGGACGACATCATCCTGGGGGCGCCGTTCGCCGTGAGTGAAGGGCCACCGCCCCTCAAGTCCGGTGCGGCCTTCGTCATCTTCGGCAGCACCAACCTGCCAGACGAGATCGACCTGGCCGCAGAAATCGCCAGCGTCACGCTGCTGGGCGCCAACACGAGCGCCTTCTTCGGCGACGACCTGGCGACGGGCGACATCAACGGAGACGGCACCGCCGACATTATCGTGGGCGCAACCTTCGACCGCGGCCCATCGCAGGACGGAGCGCAGGCGACTCAAGGAGGCGCCGCTTACGTCTACTTCGGGCGCAGCAGCTGGCCCGAGAAGATGAGCACCCGCGCCGGCGAGTACGACGCAGCGCTCTTCGGCGCCTCCAGCCTGGACGAGCTGGGCGACACAGTCGCTGCCGGCGACATCAACGGAGACGGATTCGACGACATCATCGTCACCGCCGAGGCGGCGGACGGCCCAGAGGGAGACCGGCCGGTGGCAGCGGAGGTGCACGTGGTCTTCGGCGCCCCGGACCTGGCCGGCGACTTCTTCGTCGCGCAAGGCGACCCGGACGTTAGCCTGTACGGGGCTGAGAGCAACGACACGCTAGGCTTTCACCTGGCCACAGGCGACGTCAACGCTGACGGCGTGGATGACCTCGTGATCACGGCCCGCCTGGCCGACGGCGTTGGCAACGCCGCTAGTTCGGCCGGAGAAGCCTACGTCCTCCTGGGCTCGGAGACGCTGCCCGAGGAGATCGACCTGGCGGAGGGTTTCGGGCCGCTGATCGCCGTCCACGCGCCGGACGACGGCGACCTTATGGGCACCGCACTCATCGCCGATCTCACTGCGGCAGAGGCTAACGACCTGCTCCTGGGCATCGCGTTCGCGGACGGTCCGGAGAACTCACGGAGGGATGGCGGCGAGATCCACATCATTCAGATCGCGGAGGTAACCGAGTTTACGAGCCTGACGCGGATCCCCGAGCGGCTGGTGGTTTACGGCGGCGAGGAGGAGGGGCGGCTCGGCAACGCGCTGGTTGCCGCCGACGTCAACGGCGACGGCCGCCTGGAGCTGATAGCCATCGCCCAGGATGCAGACGGACCCGGGGATGGCCAACAGGACTTCGGCGTCATTTACGTGTTCAACCTGGCGGAGCCGGAGTAGTGACGCCAGAGTTGTACTGGACGCCTGGTTTTCACATCAGGAGACAGGACTAGCCCTTGCAATCACGCACTGGTCTTCTATACGCTTTCGCCGCCGTCAGCATCATCGCCGTTGTCGTAGCGCTCGTGGTCGTCGGCCTCCAGGGGGACGACGACGGCGACGCGTTCGCAGACATAGTGGTCGCGGAGGGCCGCGTCTCGTGCGAGGCGTTCGTGCGCGCCCGGTCTTACTACTTCCACACCGAGGTGACCATTGACCAGGCGGACCGCGAGCCCGGGATGGACGACAGCGATGGCTACAGAGAGGCCGGGTTCTTCATAACTCAGATCGTCGACGGCGCCTTCGAGGACAACAACTACGAGGCCGTGATATCGGCTCTGCCGACGTCCGAGGCGCAGGGCGAGACCGTACTGGCGGTAATCGGCGACACGCTCTTCATTCTCACGAGGAACGGCTGGCAGACCAGGCCCCTCAGCGAACTCGAAACATACCCCGTGCCATATCTGCCATCTGACACCTGTCAAGCCCTCGCGCCCGACCTCTTCCTCAGCGACGTGGCGTCGGTGTCCGAGACGGTCTCCGGCGTCTCCGCCCAGAAGTACCACTTCGACTCGCTGGAGACCGACGTGCCCGACCGCCACCCTAGCTTTGGACTGCAGAGCGACGCGGCCCGCTTCGTAAACATCTTCTCGGGCGACGTCTGGGTGGCCGACGAGGGTGGCTACATCGTGAAGATGGACCTCTCCGGCACGGGCCAGTACGACAACGGGCGCAAGCTTACCATCGAGATCTCCTACGAGCTGTCGAGCATCAACGACGGCTCCATCCAGATAGAGCCGCCGATCTAAGCGAGCGCCGCCGGCGTTACTTCAGCTCGTTGTCTTCGATCACGTTGCCGGAGACGCTGGCCTCCTCGAAGAGATCGACCGCGTTGGTCACCTCGTCCCCACCATCGGCCGTGATTACGAAGCGGTTGCCGCGAACGGTGTTGCCGCTCGTCTCTGCGTCCCGCAGAAGCACTCCGGTGTTGTTGCCTGTGATGACGTTAGCTTCCTCCGGCGTATCCCCTCCGATGAGGTTATCCGTAGCCCCCGCCTGGATGTTGACGCCATAGCGGTTGCCCACAGCGACGCTCGCCGAAGCGTTCAGGCCGATGACGTTGCCCTGCACGACGTTGCCGATGGCGCCGTCGATGCTGATCCCGAAAAGCGGATTTCCGGAGATCACGTTGCCTTCGCCGGGGTTGGGGCCGCCGATAGTGTTGCTCCTGGCCAGCGGATGGACCCAGATGCCCTCGAAGTCGTTGCCTTCCGCCTGCTCGCCTGAGCGGTCGATGCCGATGTAGTTCCCTTGAATGAGGTTCATTCGTCCCCGCAGCTCGATCCCCACGACGTTGCCAGAGATCACGTTCCCCTCGCCCGGCCCGCTCCCTCCGATGCGGTTCTCCGCCGCCTGCTTCCCCACCAGAATCGCGGTGCGGCAGGCGGTCCACTCGACGCCCAGAAGGGCGTTCCGCGACGACTCGATGCGCAGGCAGGTGAACACGCCGGCGCTGCCGTCGATCACCAGACCAGTCGCTTCCTCACTGCCCACGGAGCGGCCGTCGATCGTGTCGCCGCCGGAACTGAGATCTGGCAACGAGGACTCCAGCGCGATCGTCGCGCCGGCTGAGAGCGCTTCGTCGAGGCGGATCACGTCGTCCGACTGCGGCCCGGCATCGCCATCCACCTGAGTGAGTTCGGCGTCATCCAGGTCGGCGAGAGCCATCTGTCCCGTGGCCACGAGCAGCGCCTCGCGCAAAGTTAGCGTGCCGTCGCGCTCGTCCGTGTCGGCCAGGCTGTTCACGAAAAGGGTGGGGGAACCGTCGCTTGAGCCGTCGTCCCCGCAGGCGGCCAGGGCCAGGACAGCCACGGCCAGCAGCGCCAGTCCCGCAGCGCCGAGGCCGGGCCTCACGGAGCCCATATCGGGTACTTTTCCATCTCGGGGGTGTCGGTCAGGCGCCGGACGTCCGAGCCATCCTTGCGCATGATGTAGATGTCCTCGTTCTGACCCGAGTTCTCGCGGAAGGCGGCGAAGGCGAGCCACTCACCGTCCGGCGACCATTCGGGCTCTGTGTCGATGGCCGGGTTGTCCGTAACCCGGATCTCCTCACCCGTCTCCAGGTCCACCACGAAGATCTCGTGCCTGCCAGCCCGGATCGAGCGGTAGGCGATGTAACGTCCGTCGGGAGACCAGACCGGCTCAGCGTGCGTGTTGACGTCGTCGCTGGCGATGATCTGCGTGCCGCTGCCGTCAACGCCGATGGTGCACACTTCAGCGATGCCGCGTGTGATGCTCGCCGAATAGTAGGTGATGCGCTGGCTGTCGGGCGACCAGCCGCCGACGAAGCCCGGCCCCTCGCAGGGAGGGGCTGTCTCCTGCCTCCCCGGCTCGAAGACCGGCCGGATGTTGGTACCATCGACGTTCATCACGGAGATCGTTCCGGAGCGGCTGAAGGCGATCGTCTGGCCGTCCGGCGACCAGCGCGGGCTCAGGTAGCCGCCCTGGCCGGAGGTCAGCTTGCGCAGCTCCGAGCCATCGGACTTCATAATATAGAGGTGCACATCGCCGTCCCGGTCGGAGACGAAGACGATCTCCTCGCCGTCCGGCGAGAAGTCCGGCTCGAAGTCCTGGTCCTCGTCGTTCGTGATGTTTGTCTCGTCGCTCCCGTCCACATTCATTATGTAGATCTCCTGGTTGCCGTCGCGGAACGAGTAGTAGGCGATCCGGCCGCTGGGATCCGGCCCCTCACCGCTACCCGGCGAGAACGGCGCCAGCGTCGGGCTGTCTCCATCGTCGCTCGTGTCCGGGGTCTCTGCCGGCGTTGTTGGCGCCGGTGTTGCCGTGCCGTCCGCTGGCTCGCTGTCGTCGTCATCGCCGCAGGCAGCGGCCAGCGCCAGCAGCGTACCGGCCACGGTCAGCAGTATCAGTGTCCTTAACAGAGTCCGCCTCCTTGTGTGAACGAGATGGCACTCATCTTACGGGGCATCCCGGCGTGGGGCCAACGCCGCGCGATCTAATCACGAAGAAATAGTGTAGCCATAACTGGTGAAGAAACCGCTCGTTTAGGTTCAGAAGGGGTTGACAACCACCTGCGCCTCTGGCTTAATCGAGCCCAGAATAAGCTGTAAAAGCAGCAATAGAGCCCAAAGGGAGGGGACGAATATGCATTTGCCGGATATACGTACCGGCGTAGCGAGTCTTGGGGTCTTCGTCATAATGGCGGCGGTCCTTATTTCTTTCGCATCCGCGGATACAACACACGCAGCGACCTATGACCCGGACAGCGACTACTACCTTGAGAACTGTCTTCCACTCAATTTCCCCAGTTCCAACCTTTTTATTGATCCCGATCTGGGGCCCCCGGCGACTCCACCCTGTAACGTAAAGAGCGCGGCCACCAGCACGGCGGCGGACGTTACGACCAGCTTCAACGTAGCCGCCCCGCATTCCAACTTCGCCGGCGTCGTCCTTACCCTGGGCGACCCGGACTTCGTCACTGCGGCCGACGCGGACATAGATCCGAACGGCCAGACGATAGGCGGCCTCTCCACTTCGACTTCACTCGGCCTCATCAACGGCGCCTGCATCACTGGCGTGCCCGTTGACTTCATCCTTTACGAGTCTTCCGTCAGCGGTTCGCTGACCACCAACCCGGAGGGCACGCCCGACCGCTGGGCGGACCCAGACACGACCGGTAGCGCCGGCGGCGGCCCTGACGGCATCGTCCTCGACGAAGAATCTGCCGGCCTGGGCAACGACCTGGCCGACTCGGACTCGCCCTTCGTCGGCGCCATGCCGGACATTTACCTCCCGTTGTTCGACCCCGACCTGGACTACCCCGGCGGCCCCAACGGCGGGATTGCGTCGATCACTCCCAGGGCCCGCTACACAGGCGCCACCAGGGTGCCCGCGGTAACCGGCGACTGGCAGCTCCTCACCGTCATGAACTTCGATGCGGACGCCTTGACGCCGTTCGCCGAGGACGCGAGCAACTATCCTCACATCTTCGGCACCGCCGGCCTCTCCGGCATGAACGTGTCGATGACGTTGCTGAACGACATTGGCGCCACGCAGACCTCCCCCAGCACGATCGTCGACTTCTGCACGCCACTGGTCGTCGACATCACCGTGCTGGGCACATCGTCGGGTAGCGATACTCGCTTCACGACGCCGGCAGCGTCCGGGCAGTACGACTTCTTCCAGCTGAGCACTGGCTACCGTGACGCGGACGGGGACGGCATCGAGAACCAGTTCGACACCTGCCCGTTCGCCGCGAACATTGGTAACTCGAGGCAGCCAACTGGCCCGGCCAACGGAGACCAGGACATCGACGGCATCGACGACTCCTGCGACATAGCCTCGACGGCCGGCGTCCTTGACGTCGACAGCGACGGCTTCAACAACCGCCAGGACGGCTGCCCGCAGATCGCCGACGGCGGCGCCAGCCAGAAGAACAGCGAATTCTTGACCACCTACGCGGCCACAGCGCCAGACAGCGGCCCCAAGGGCGACGGCATCACCGACGCCTGTGACCCGAACGACTTCGACTCCGTCACCGAGGGCGGCTTCACGCACGCAGTGGACGTCATGCCGGTCTGCATCGGCGAGACTGACGCCAACGACGATGGCATCTGCGACGCCACCTCCGGCAGCTACAACACGGCCGCGGACGCCGACTTCGACGGCTTCAGCGAGGCGCTGGAGGCCGGCATGGGCACCGACGCGTTCGACCCGTGCGCCGACACCACGACCGCCAACGACGAAGACCCTGACCCCTACCCGCCAGACTTCGACGACAACAGGACCATCAACATTGTGGACGTGCTCAAGCTGAAGCCTGTCTTCGGCACACCGAGCGCGCGGCATGACCTGAACGGATCCGGCGGCAACATCAACATCGTGGACGTGCTCAAGCTGAAGCCAGTCTTCGGCGACACGTGCGTCGGCCCGTAGAAGCTCTATAACATCCAGCCCCCCGGCCCATGCCAGGGGGCTGGATGTAACAAACCGAATACGCAAACAGTTTCAGTTTTAGCAAGCGGTAAGAAAAAAGGAACACATTCACAAAGGGGGTGCGGCGATGAAACGCCTTACTATTAGTTCCTTTCTCGTAATAGCCCTGGTGGCCCTTGCCTTAATGGGCGCCAGGAGCCTACTCGGCGGTGGTGACACCGTCCACGCGATCCCTGCGGGTACCGTGGACGAAGTCGCCATCGACATGGACCCGGCCGTGGCACCAGCGAACCCACCCAACGGGGCGCTGGGGACCCGCCAAATATGCGTGTCCAAGGCCGTGGGCGCGATCTTCGACATCGACGTCACGGTCAAGGGGATCGATGCAGCCGACAGAATGACCGGCTTCTCCTTCGACCTTGGCTACGACCCGACCAAGCTGAACGTCGTCGGCTTCGATGCTGTCGGTCAGATGATCGGCGCCAACGGCGGTACGGTGAACATTAGCTTCACCGATATCCCGCCGGACGCGGACGGCACGTTCGTCGTGGCCGAATCCGACTTCGGCGCGGCACTCGCTGAGAGCGGCGACGGCGTACTGGCCCGCATCACGCTAGAGAGCGTGGGGGCCGGCGTCAGCCCGCTGACGCTGTCCACCGTCATCATCGTCGATGACATTGGACCCGCGGCGATCGGGACGATCACCACGATCGTCAACGACGCTCACGAGGCTCAGGACGAGCCCTGCCCGCTGGGGCAGGACCTGAAGAACGTGAGTCTGGACGTTGACCCGGGCAGCTTCGTTCCGCCGCTGGCCGACATCAACGGCGACACAGTTGTTAACGACGTGGCCGTCAGCACGAACTACGACTACGTCCTTACCGACGTCTACCACAACAACGGACCCGGAGCTGCGAGCGACATCCAGTTCTCGGCGAACGCCACGCCCGATGAGGGCATTCAGGTCTCTTACACCTGCCAGGCCCCTCTCGCTGAGGAGATAACCCTCAACGGCCAGACGATAGACCCGAACTGTGCACCGGGGACCACGTACGTGGCCAACTTCCCGGACACTCTGGACGTTCACATCCTGCTGCCGCCGGCGCCAGTCAGCGTGCCGCAGATCCTACAGCTCAACTTCGATCTCCACTGTCTGGAGCCGAGCACTCACTCGATCCTGTTCGACAAGGAGATCCAGCCCACGAAGGAATTCGTGTCTGACGAAATCCAGGGGAACAACACCCAGGCCACTGTCTTGACCGTCGACTGCATAGCGCAGTCTGACATCAAGATCGTCGGTCACACCGTGACTCCACTGCTCACCACGGACACCGACGGCGACACCGTTAACGACGCCTTCCTGACGGGCAACAGCGTTGACGAAGACGGTGACACACAGTCCGACGAGGACCCGATCAACGGCGTCGACGACGACGGTGACACGGTCACTGACGAAGACGGCGGTGACGTACTTGAGATCGTCATAACCAAGGACCTGCACAACAACGGTCCCTGGGGTCCCACCGTGGTGACCGACGTGCTGACCGCACTCCAGGCCAACCCCTTCGCGGGCACCTGCGGCGTCAGCATGAGCAACATCGGCCCGTTCATACCTGCCACGGGCGACTTCCAGCAGGCGAACCTGGCCGTCAGCGTCACTGACTCTACGGTTTCATTCAGCGTTTACCTGAACTGTGGCCGCAGCGGCTTCCTGGTGGACGATGACGGCGACGCCATCCACAGGACTATACCGGCCGCCCTCGACGCTGACTTCGACGCCTTCATCGACGAGGACCCGCCGGGTGACGCCAACGGCGACGGCTGCCCCGGCGTCTGTGGCGTCGACGACGACGGTGACACGCTCACTGACGAAGGCAATATCCAGGACGACGACGAAGACGGTCTCGACGACGAGGACGGCCCTGTGGCCCTCGCCGCGCTGGTTACCGCCGACTGCGTGGACGCCAAGGACCCACACATCGTCGACCCGGCACCGGACCCCAACTACCTGCTCCTGCCGACGGTCGAATTGCACGGCGCGTGTAGCGTAGTGACCACGGTGCTCGTGGGTGTGCTTCCGTTCACTCCCACCGCCACGGTGACTATCGACTCGACGGACCCGGCGGGCTTCACGAACGCCGTCTCCGACGAGTGCCTCGTGACGGTACCCTGCAAGATGCAGTGGAACTACTTGATCCCGGGCGCTGACCTGGGCGGCAGTAACACTCACAACAACGCCGGAACCGCCAGGGACGGCGGCGCCCAGCCGCTGGCCCAGAGCGTCCTGATCGAGACTGCGGTCAACGGTCCGTTCGACTTCACCATTACCGCCGGTACTGCGATTCCGAACGGTGACGTCGTGAGCTCGATCCTGGCCCAGACCACGCTGAAGATCCCCGGCCTGAACACTCCCTGCACCAGCCCGGTGCCGCTGGTGTTCAACCTGTCCGACGCCAAGCTGCCGGACACTCAGGAGCCATTCGACCTCGTGAGCGGCTGGCCCGACAACACACCTGACCCGTTGACGGCCCTGGGCAACAACGCCTCGTGGCCGACCAAGCTGGACGCCTTCGTGACCGTCATTCTTGCCAGCTCGCCTCCGAGCACTACGCTCTGGGCGCGTGAGGTTGGCGTTGCGGTCATCGGCGCCCTCGCGATACCGATCAACATGGTGGTCTTCGATCTCGGTCTAGGCGGCCCGGGCACCGGCCCATTCAGCTACGCCTTCACGATCGGCGACCCGGACAACGACCTTGACGGTATCCTCGACGACCTTGATCCCGACGACGACAATGACGGGATTCCTGACGCACAGGACGCCGACGCCGATGGCGACGGCACCGAGAACTCTCTTGAGCTCGGTCAGTGCTCGCCGCTGGCAGTCCAGCTGATTTCGCTGGGCACCACCGCGGCCGGCACCAACGCCATCAGCGGCCAGCCGACCCCTGGTGGCACGATCAACCGCATATGCAACACGATTTCGCCACTACCGCCGGCAGGCAGCGGTCTGATTTACGCGAGCAACTTCACTCGCGAGGATATTGGCCAGACCGTAACGGTGGTTGACATCGTCGGATGTGTCGGTGAGTCAGACCTCGCCGCCAGCATCTTCAAGGACGAGCACCCCGGTGACGGCGTACCGGCCAACGGCGTTGACACCGACGGCGACACGGTTGCCGACATCACGCCTGGTATCGACAACGACGCCGACACCCAGGTTGACGAAGACCCGACTCTTGACGCAGTCGACGACGACAACGACGGCTCCGACGGCGAAGACCCGACTGACGATGTCATCGGCGCCGGCGAAGAGCAGCACGTACAGGTCGTCTTCGATGTCGAGAACGGCGCCGTCCCTGGCAGCGTCAACGTGACGTTTGCCATCGGTGGCCCGAGCGCTTGTAACCCGACGTGGATCGGCGAGAGCGGCGACACGGTCAACACGATCATTATCGGACCGACGCAGACCAGCACCATCGACCGCGTAGAGGCGACGATGGGCGCAAACGAGGTCCGCTACCTGGTCCGGAAGTACTCTGTGACCTGCCCGCCTGGCGACCACAACCTCCAGATCTTCAACAACGTGAGTTCAGCTTCAGGTCTGCCTGACCCGGACACCGACAACAACCAGGCAGAGAACCAGCTGATCATCACGGCCATTCCTGACAAGGACTTCGACACGGTCCCGAACCCGAATGACAACTGCAACTTCGCGCCTAACCCGGCCCAGACGGACACGGACAGCGACGGAATCGGCGACGCCTGCGACATCGATGACGATGGCGACGACGTCCCTGATGTCAACGACGCCTGCCCGCTGCTTCCTGAGGACCTGGACAGCGTGGACGACCTGGATGGCTGCCCGGACACTGACGTGTCGATCGAAAAGCTCGTCAACAATGGCGACCCGATCGACGTTGACGTTTCCGAGACGGTTACCCTTTCCGAGACCGTAACGGTCACCAACGGCAACTACCCGGCCGACATCCAGACGACCATCACGATGGTCTCTCTGCTTGGTGGCTGCGAGACCCGCTTGATCGCGGAGGCCGGTGACGCCTACATCGAGTTCACGACAGACACCAACGCCGACACGTTTGATGACACGCTCTTCAGCCAGATTGAGCGCGCAGACTTCTTCAACGCCGGCGAAGTCAAGGTGTTCACCCGCGACTTCGAGCTGCACTGCTTCCAGCGCAGCGGTCACACCTTCGAGAACAAGGTTGACGCCGTCGCTCTGCCGCCAGTGGTGGAAGAGGACGTCAGCGACAACGTCGTCACGCAGTTCCCGGCCGTAACCGCCTGGGACGTGACCGACGTCAAGAAGGTCTCGTGGGTATTCAACAACCCGCCGGCCAGCATCAAGGTGGGCCAGATCGTTTTCCCGCAGATTCTGGGAACACTGCACAACAACGGCCCGACAAGCGGCGTCAATGTCAGCGACACCGCGAACATCCAGATTCCGGCCGACTGCACTGGTGGCCCGCTTACGGACACCGCGCCCTTCGGACCGCTGAACACCAGCGTGCCTCTGGGCAACCAGTACGGCTGGTCCATCGATTGCACTGAGGAGAGCGACCACACGGTCACTTCCGACAACTGCATAACGATCACCGACCTGCACGTGCGCGACACCGACCTGAGCAACAACTGCGCGTACGCTCAGTGGGACTTCGCAGTCATCGCTGATGCAGACCTGAAGGTGACCGACGTTACAGTTAACGCTCCGGCACAGGCTAATACCGGCGACGTGTTCCAGGTCTCTGTTGACGCAACGCTGCACAACAACGGTCCTGAGGACGATGTCAACGCCACGTACACCATCGGCCTGTCCGGCCCGGGCGACTGCAACCTGGTAGCCACCGGCGGTCAGAACGGCGCGATCAACCTGCCGGTCAGCGTACCCACAGTGGTTCAGGCCACCTGGGACGTCGACTGCACCGACCCGAGCTTCCACGACTTCGACGGCTCGGCCTCCGTGGCCGTGGCCCAGGAGCACGTAGAGGACCCGGACGGCGGTAACAACGCCGGTGCCGGCGCCGACCAGATGGCGATCTTCCACGGCATGGAGAAGATCGTCTGCGACATCTACTTCGGCCTGCCGCCGCTTCCCGCGGCCCAGACCGGACCAGCAGCCGGCTGCCCGGCCCAGAACCCCTGGAACGGCGGACCGGACAACATCTCGACGGTGCCCAGCACTGTCCTAGACCTGATCTCTGACGACCTTGACTTCTCCTCCGAGCCGGTCAACATCAAGAAGACCGCTGTTCTCGAAGCGATCGCTGGCGGACCGCAGATCTGCGATGTCGGCGACCTCGACGACGAGCAGCTGCCTCAGGCGATCGCGACTCAGATCCTTCAGGAGGCGGAGCCTCAGGGCCTCAGCACACAGCCGGCGTCGATCCCGTGGCAGGTCCACCTGCCGCTATCGGTGCACGACGGCGAGCCTAACTGGTGCGTGGTCCGCTACACGGTCACGAAGGAGATCAAGGACCTTCACGTTAACGACATCACCACCGGCGACCTGACCCAGACGCGCGACTACATCATCTGGGCCGACACTGATGGCGACGGACTTCCTGACAACGCCAGTCCTATCGGCCCAATCGACCCCTGTAAGCTCGATCCCACGAACCAGTACGCGCCGACCTGTCAGCCGCCGCGTGACGTGGGCGAGAAGTACATCGCCGTTCTAGGTCCTGGTGCGGTTAACCTTACCGACACCAACGGCCGCTACATGTGGGTACTGGGCGAGATGGGTAACTTCTCCAGCTTCGATGAGCGGGTGACCATCACCCTGACGCTCGACCCGAACTCGATCGCCGATTGCACAATCGATCAAGACCTGATCCTCCCCGGCCAGGACACGTTCATCCTCACGGCCGGCGAGCAGAAGTTCCAGGTCTACCGCGTACGCATCGAGTGCCACAGCCCGGCCACGCCGGAAGTGGTGACGATGTCAATCGAGAAGTGCATCGAGATTGATGACAACTACATCGGCCACGACGACGACGGCGACACGGTAGTCGACGAAGACAGCCGCGACGGCGTTGACGACGATGGCGACTCCGAGGACGGCGAAGACCCGCCGAACCCGGATGGCAACCCAGGCAACGACTGCAAGACCACGGAGAAGCAGGTAATAATCAGCTAATTCGCGGCGCAGGCAGCCGAGCCTGACAACTGAATAAGACCTGCAACAAGGGCGGGAGGGGTAGATTCCCCCTCCCGCCCTGCCTTTTTTCCAGGGCAGGGCGGGAGGGGACCGCGAGTCGTAACAAAACACAAGGGGACAGAGTTGAACTTAGGAGAGATGCCATGATTCGGACAGTGAAGCAGGTAGCCTTTGGCGTAATCGCTGGTCTATCCCTGCTGGCGCTTGTCACGGTGGCCCAGGAGCCCCGCGAAGACGCCGCACACGCCGCCACCCTCGAAGTGGGCGTCGACGTGACCGGGGGAAGCATCAACGGCAACGACGCCACCACAGTCGACGTCGTGGACAACTGCCGTACCGTCTCCTTCTTGCAAACCTTCGACATCGACCTTTACTTCAAGAACGGCATCTCTAACCTGATCGCGGCTGACATGTGGTTCCAGTACGACGCGACGATACTCCAGATACTGAACTATCAGATCATGTTCCAGGACGACCCGCCCAGTTCCGACATCGCCGACGGCTCCGAGTTTCTGCCTGACACGTTCGAGCCCGGCCAGTTCCACATCGGCGCTGTGGAGACGGGCGAGACGCAGGGCGACACCGGCCTGGAGGGTGTGCTCTTCCGGCTCACCATGAAGGCCATCGCCAACGGCCTCAGTGCGGCCAAGATCTCCAATATTGACGTGGACAACGATGGCATTCCGGACAGGGGCATCACGCTCAGGAACAGCAGCGCGGGCTACATCGGCGACACGAACGGCGACAGCTTCTACGATGGCACCGTCGCGAACTCAGCGGTCTTCGTCGGCTCCGGCTCGTGCGGCGGGGACAGCGACGGCGACGGCATCACGGACCCGCTTGACAACTGCCCGACAATATCCAACCCGGGCCAGGAGGACTGGAACAATGATGGCGTCGGCGACGTCTGCCAGGACTTCGACGGCGACGGCGTCGGTGACGACACAGACAACTGCCCCGGCGTCGCGAACGCTGGCCAGGAGGACGGCGACAGCGACGGCATTGGCGATGCCTGCGACAACGACAGGGACGGCGACGGCGTCGCCGACGTGGGCGACAACTGCCCCGATACGCCTAACGCCGGCCAGTCCGATATCGACGGGGACGGCCTGGGGGATGTGTGCGACGACGACATGGACGGCGACAACTGGCCCAACACGGCAGAGGTGTCGCTCACGACGGACGCTGGGTCCAAGTGCGGCATCAACGCCTTCCCGCCGGACTTCGATGATGACACGAACATCACGATCCTAGATGTCCTCGCGCTGAAGCCGGTCTTCCTGTCGTCAGCGGGTGACGGGACCTACGTCCCTCGCAAGGACATAGCGCCGCGATTGGGCCTCGATGGCGCCATCAACATCCTTGATGTGCTGGCATTGAAGCCCTTCTTCCTCAAGAACTGCATAACGGACATTTAGACACCCTCTTTTCCCGGCCGCTCACGCGAGCGAGCAAACAAGATGAACCTACCGCGAATGGCGATTGCAACGACGGGGGCGATCCTCGCCCTCGCTGTGCTCGCGTACCTGTTCGCCGCGGGAGGCCACGTCAGCGGCGCGCCGGGAACCGACATCGGCTTCGACGTTGAGCCGACCGGGAACGGCGCCGCGTCTCTCGGCACGATCGACACGTGCGTCTCGGTCTCGCCCGGACAACAGTTTGACATCGACGTCTTCATCGACGAGATACCCGCCGGGCGCGACTTCTCGGGCTTCAACTACAAGATACATTTCGACGACACACGTGTGCGGGTGCTGGCCAAGGACCACGATCTGCTCATCTCGTCCGCTGTGGGCAGCGGCGCGCCGCTGGACCTGGGCGAAGCGGTACCGGACGCCGTCACCTCTCACACGGTTGGGATAAGCGACTTCGGCACGGCAGAAGATGGGCCCATCTCTGGTGTCCTCGGCCGCTATACGCTGGAGGCGCTGGCGACGGCGCCCACGGGCACGTTCTCGCTGACTCTTACCGATATCGCGCTCGGGGACAGCATCGGCAGTCCGATCACCGTGAACTCGGTGGTCGACGGCACCGCCACACCCCAGCACGGACTGATCGCAGTGGGAGAGGCGTGCCCCGCCGAGACCGCCGACCTCTCGGTAGCCAAGACCGACTCTGTGGACCCGGCCGACGCCGGCGACCCGCTGACCTACACCCTCACGGTCGCCAACGCTGGCCCAAACGCAGCGGTCAACGTGGTCGCGATAGACACCCTTCCGGCGGAGGTGACGTTCGTATCGGCAACGCCGAGCGCGGGCGTCTGCGGCGAGGTCTCGGGCACGGTCACCTGCAACGTCGGCGATCTGACCTCAGGAGCCAACGCGACCATCACGATCGACGTCACTATCAACGGGGGCGCCTCCGGAAGCATCGTCAACAGCGCGTCCGTTTCCTCGGACACCACCGATCCCAACTCGGGAAACGACTCCGCAGCCGAGGGCACCTTCATCGGTGAGATGGCCGACCTGGCGCTGAGCTTGACGGACGCTCCCGACCCCGTGGGCACGGGTACGCCCCTCACCTACGACCTCATCGTCTTCAACAATGGCCCTTCCACCGCGACCAACGTCGTACTGACCGATAACCTTCCCTCTCAGGCTTCGTTCGTCACCGCCACTGCCACTCAGGGCAGCTGCATCCACTCAGTCGGCACCGTCACCTGTAACCTGGGCGCCATCGGGAACGCCGCCAACGCTTCTGTCACCATCGACACGATAGCGAGCGACGTTGTCTCGCAACTGATCACCAACGACGCTTCGGTCACGGCGGACACGCTGGACGGCGACACCGCCAATAACAGCGCGTCCGAGTCGACCTTCCTGAACGCCGGCGACATCGTCACGATAGTCGGCATCGACGCCGATCCAAACCTCGACACGCCGAACGCCGCCACGTCTCTCGGCACGATCCAGGCCTGCCTGGAAGTCACCGTCGGCCAGGCGTTCGATATCGACGTCTTCGTCGACGAGGTACCAGCCGGCCGCGAGATCGCCGGCTTCCAGTACCGCGTCAACTTCGACGACACGCGAGTGCAGCTGTCAGCCCAGGACCACGTCCAGCTCCTCAGCGCGGAAGCTGGCAGCAGCCCGATCGATTTCAGTGAGGGTGTCCCTGACGTGGTCTCGCCTCACGATGTCGGTCTGGCGGACCTCGGCACCGACGAGCAAGGGCCGGTCTCTGGCGTGCTCGGCAGGTACACCATGGAGGTGTTGCCCGCCGCGACTTCCGGCACCTTCACCATGAGTCTGGCAAACGCAGTCCTCAGCGACGGCGCCGGTGAGGCGATCGCGATCGATCAGGTGCGGTCGGTCACGATCGCCGTAGACGTCCTCTGTCCGAGCGACGACGACGGCGACGGCCTGTCCAACGCCAACGACAACTGCCCGACGGTATTCAACCCGGCTCAGACAGACACTGACGGCGACGGCGTGGGCGACGCCTGCGACCCGGACCAGGACGACGACACGATACCGAACGGCGTCGACAACTGCACACTGGTCGCAAACCCCGATCAAAGCGACTTCAACGCCGACGGCGTGGGCGACGCCTGCGACGATACGGACGGCGACTCCGTGGTCGATGCCAGCGATAACTGCGTTTTCGTAGCGAACGCCGCGCAGACGGACTCTGACACCGACGGCCTCGGCGACGCCTGCGACTCCGATGACGATGATGACGGTGTCATCGATGTCTTCGATAACTGCCCTCTGACAGCAAACTCAGGGCAGGCCGACCTCAACAGCGACGGCGAGGGCGACGCCTGCGACGACACGGACGGCGACACCTTCCTCGACGACGTCGACAACTGCCCCCTCGTTGTAAACGGGGGTCAGGAGGACCTGGACGGGGACGGCGTGGGCGACGCCTGCGACACCGACGTGGACGGCGACGGCGTGGCGGACACGCTGGACGCCTGCCCGCTCATCCAGGAGGACGCGGACGGCTTGAACGACGGCGACGGCTGCCCCGACACGGACTCCACTTTCTCTCTATTTAAGGAAGACCCGACGAACGTCGGCGTCGGCCAACCGACCCAGTTCCAGGTCGACTTCACCGCGATCAACGGCAACTACGTGACAGACCTCGATGTCGACTTCGTGCTCACCTCGACACTCGGTCTGTGCGAGGCGCGCTGGAACGGACAGACGCCTGACACCGTCACCGACACCACGAGCGATACGGACGCCGATACCGTCGCCGACACCTTGACGAGTACGCTGGAGGTGACTCTCGCCGCTGTGCCGACAGACGGGCAGCAGCTGGTGTCCCGCACCTACACCCTCGACTGCTTCCAGACCGGTTCTCAGTCGATCCAGGTCGATCTCTCCGTCTTCCCGGTAGATCCGGTGAAGGAGGAGCAGCCGAACGCCGGCCCCAACACGCATACGCAGACACCCTCTTTCGACGTATGGGAGCCTGCCGACGTCAAGATCCAGGCCTGGACCGGGCCCGACGATCTGCCCGGCATCCCCGGAGATCAGCTGCTGGCCGCCCCCTCGGTGTCCACGCCGTTCTCCCTGGACGAAACGCTCCACAATAACGGACCGTTTACGCCCGTGGATGTCCTCGACTCGATCTCCGTGCTGGACGTCGACGCCGACGCGGACACCCTCGTCGACTGCGACGTGGCGCCCAACTCCGTCTCAGACACGCACAACCTCAGCGTGAGTACGTCCGTCAATGACAGCGCGGCGTTCACGGCGACGTGGCTGGACGCGGCGGCGCCGCCGGCGTTCTGTACCGTCAACTTCCGGAAGTCCTCTAGCGTCACCACAGCCGGCGCCCGCGATCTGAACGCCTCAAGCGTCCTCATCGACGAGGCCGAGCCTGAAGTCGAACTGCTCTCGCTCGGCATCGGCGGCGCCGTCCCAATCGGCAGCGACGGCAGCAGCGGCAGTAACGCCGTAGAGCTATCATTCGTTGCCGGGGCCGCCAACGCGGGCATCGCGCGGGCACCGTTGGCAGTACCTCTGAGCGCGATCAGCGACGTTACCTTCGACTACCGCCACATGTTCGGCGGCGAGCGGCTCGACACGACGGTGGCGACGCCGTACGCCGTGCTGCGAGTGGACTGCGCCGGCGACGGACTCACTGACTACACGATCCGCTCGCTCGCGGCCACGGTGGGCGACGGCGCGACCTTGCCTGTGCCGGGGTGGTTCCGCCTGGACCTGATCGACACCGCGTTCGATCTCTGGCACATCCCAGGAGTGGTTGACCCGGCGAACGCCAAGCCGCTGACGGCGGCGATCGCCGATCTCCAGGCCGCAGACCTGAGTTGTCAGTCTACCGATGTCGCCACTCACCTCGACATCGAGTACGGCGAGTTCACGAACGTGTCCACCGGCATCGCAAGGATCGACCGCGTCACCGTCAGCGGCGCAGAACGGGCCATCCTTTCCCTCGACATCGTCCTCGACACCGACGCTGACACTGTGCCCGACGACTACCAGGGTATCGCCGACAACTGCCCGAACGACCCGAACACCGGGCAGGCGGACGCCGACGGCGATGGCCTCGGCGACGCCTGCGACACCGACGAAGACGGCGACACGGTGCCGAACGCCATCGACAACTGCCCCACGATTCCCAATACAGATCAGGCCGACTTCAACTTCAACGGCATAGGCGATGTCTGTGACGACTCCGACAGCGACACTATCGTCGACGCCGACGACAACTGCCGCACCGACGCCAACACCAACCAGAACGACGCGGACGGCGACGCCCTGGGGAACGCCTGCGATGACAACGACGACGACGACACGGACGGCCTGAACCCGATCCTGGACGCCGCCGACACTTGCACGCCGGGTCTGCCCGGCCCCGACCTCGACGCCCTCACTGCCACAGAACTCTCAATGTGGCAGGAAGACGCCGACGCCGTGGCCGACACTGACGGCTGCCCCGATACGAACGTCTCCATCAGCGTAGTCAAACAGGACCCAACG
>SDBS01000705.1_pt1 | contig 33215 bp, 26 predicted proteins | sample 2277091 | NCBI WGS metagenome assembly SDBS01 (sample SAMN10404972, study PRJNA504765) | marine sediment metagenome | isolation source: marine sediment core GS10_PC15, 163 cmbsf | place: Arctic Ocean: Southern Knipovich Ridge | collected 2010 | reverse complement strand
CCCTGCTGCCCGGCGACACTCTGACCGGTGCTCTGCAGCGTCATCTATCCGACGTCGATCGAGATTTTCAGCCTATGAACGCCAACATGGGACTCCTTCCACCTGCCAGGGGGAACAGGAGTGAGCGGAAGGTAAAGAAGGCCGAAAGGGCGACTGCCTCTCTGAGCCGCTATATTGCGGAATATAAGAGATTTACAGGTTAATCCATTTTCGTATCGCATTCTTGATGGCATGCCTCAGCTGTGTTAGTATCCACCTATGGCAGACAAGACACTCAAGAGATATATGCTCTATCTCGGGATAGAAAAAGGAGTATCGGAGGCCACCCTCCGTGCATATGAAGGCGATATCCTTCAATTCTTCACCTGGCTGAAAGATGTGGGCGGTCGAGCGTATCCCCCGTCCACTGTTCCGGCGCATGTGAAGAGCTGGCTCGGTTCACTCTCCAGAAACGGGTACACGCCACGCAGCATCTCGCGAAAGGTCGCTTCTCTCAGGAGTTTCTTTTCGTGGCTTGCGAGACACGGAGAGATCGAGAGGGACCCGACACTGGGGATCTCGACTCCGAAGAAAGGCCGTGATCTTCCTGTATTTGCCGGCAGGGAAGCAGTCGCCAGGATGATGGAGCTGCCTCCCCGTGATTCAAGGAAGGGATTACGGGACAGGGCTGTTCTGGAGCTCCTCTACGGAACAGGAATGCGTCTGGCCGAACTCGTCGGCTGCAGCGTCATGAGTTGTGATTTCTCCAGAGGCACGATCCGGGTACTCGGTAAACGCGACAAGGAGAGGATCCTGCCCCTCAGCGGAGAAGCTTCTACCACCCTCGAAGCGTGGATGAAGGAGTTCTTCGGGATCACCAGCAATGCTTTTTCCGAAAGACCTGTTTATACCGCCTTTTTCGCCGACCGCCCCGATACGCCACTTTTCCCCGGACATGAGGGAAAGAGCATCAGCAGACGGACCGTTCAGAGGATCGTGAAAAAGTATCTGGAGCAGGTCTCAGCTCTGACGAAGATGAGCCCCCATGTGTTGAGACACACGTTCGCCACACATCTCCTCGACGGGGGAGCGGATCTTCGTGCTGTTCAGGAACTTCTCGGCCATGTCAATCTGACTACGACGCAGATATACACTCATGTGACAATGGAGAAGTTGAGAGAGGTCTTCGACAAGTCACATCCACGGGCATGAGGAAAAGATTGTATCAGGCAGAATGTTGATTATATTTGTCATCTGATACTGAATACGGAGGATGATATGTTCAGGGGTACGACAATACTGGGAGTGAAGACTGCGACCGGCGCCGCTCTCGGCGGCGACGGTCAGGTGACATTCGGCGACACGATAGTAAAGCACGGCGCAAGGAAGATCCGGAGCCTGAGGGACGGGAAGATCCTCGCGGGATTCGCGGGAAGCACAGCAGACGCCATGACACTCTTTTCGAAATTCGAGGGTAAAACAGAGGAACATGCCGGCAATATCGTCAAGGGAGCCGTCGAACTGGCCAGGGAATGGCGCAGCGACAAAGTACTCCGCCATCTCGAGGCGCTGCTTGCCGTGGTGAGCAATGATCATTGCCTGATCATATCGGGCAAGGGTGATGTTGTGGAACCGGACGACGGTATCGTCTCGATCGGTTCCGGCGGACCATACGCTCTGGCCGCCGCCAGGGCCTTCATCGCCTGCGGCAGGGAGGATGCGGCAGGCATTGTTAAGGAGGCACTTGAGCTAGCATCTCAGATATGTATCTATACTAATGACCGGATCACGGTCGAATCAATATGACTCAGAGGGGAACGATGTACGAACTGACACCTACACAGATAGTCTCCGCACTGGATAAATACATCATCGGCCAGAACGAGGCCAAGCGTTCCGTCGCGATCGCATTGAGGAACAGATGGAGAAGGAAGAATGTTGATGATTCGATCAGGGACGAGATACTTCCCAACAACATCATCATGATAGGTCCTACGGGAGTCGGCAAAACTGAGATAGCAAGAAGGCTCGCCAGACTCGCGCAGGCTCCTTTTATCAAGGTGGAGGCGACAAAGTTTACTGAAGTGGGCTATGTCGGGCGGGATGTCGAGTCCATGATCAGGGACCTTGTCGATATCGGCATCAACATGGAGAAGGAGAAGGTATACGAGGAAGTCGTCGATAGAGCCACGCAGCTTGCCGGTGAGAGGCTTCTCGACCTCCTCCTGCCGCCGGTTCCACATGATGGAACTGACGATAAGGATATTGAGGAAAGAAGAGCGCGCACGCGAGAGAAGTTGAAAAAGAAGCTCGACGCCGGTGCGCTGGATGCCAGGGAAGTCACGATAGAGATAGTGGACCGTCCCTCCAACTGGATCGAGATCATTTCCGGTTCGGGCCTGGAGGAGATGGGGATCAAATTCCCTGAAAATATCGGGAACATGCTGCCCAGGAAGAAAAAGGGAAGACGGGTAACGGTCGAGGAAGCACGCAATTTCCTTGAATCGGAAGAAAAGGAGAAACTCGTCGACCACGACAAGGTCACGTCGAGAGCGCTTAAGGCGGTGGAAGAGACAGGCATCGTATTCATCGACGAGATAGACAAGATAGCCTCGACCGGACAGAAACACGGACCGGATATCTCCAGAGAAGGTGTCCAGAGGGATATACTGCCGATCGTCGAAGGTTCTTCGGTCAACACGAAGTACGGAGTCGTCAAGACAGATCATATCCTCTTTATCGCAGCCGGGGCCTTTCACATGTCCAAGCCTTCCGATCTCATTCCCGAACTGCAGGGACGCTTCCCTATAAGAGTCGAGCTCGCTTCACTTACGGCGGAGGATTTCGAGAGGATACTTCTCGAGCCCGAGAACGCGCTGCTGAAGCAGTACAAGGCGATCATCAAGACAGAAGGCTGCACGGTCACATTTACGAAAGGCGCCGTGAAGGAGATCGCAAGAATGGCTTTTCTCGTCAACCAGAAGATGGAAAACATCGGTGCACGCAGGCTGCACACGGTTATGACGACGCTTCTCGATGAGATCCTTTTCGCTCTGCCCGATCCCGAGATAGTGAAGCTCACCGTTACCGAGAAGACCGTAAGGGAAAAACTTGAGAAGATCATTGAGGACGAAGATCTATCCAGATACATACTGTAGGAAGGAGTCTACATGAAACTCGGGAAGAAGGATTTTCTGCGCATCACGGATTTCACCAGGGAAGAGCTCCAGGGAATCCTCGATCTCGCAATCGAGCAGAAGCCTCTCGCACGTAATTTCACGCTCGAGCACTCTCATCCGGGCCGGGTCCTCGTTTGTATCTTCCACAAACCGAGCCTCCGCACGAGGATCAGCTTTGAAGTGGCGATCAGGCAGCTCGGAGGTACGAGCCTCTACATCACCGACAGAGAGATCGGTATCGGCAGCAGGGAGGCGCCCAAGGATATCGGCGAGGTCCTGTCCAGATACGCCAGCGGGATCATGATCCGGACGTTCGACCAGAAGATGGTGGAAGAGCTTGCTTCGAACGCTTCCATCCCGGTCATCAACGGACTGACCGATCTGCTCCATCCATGTCAGATCATGGGTGACATTCAGACGATAATCGAGCATCGAGGGCCCATCGAGGGCAAGAAAGTCGTATTCATCGGCGACGGCAATAACGTTGCCAGGAGCTGGCTCAATGCAGCCGCGCGGTTCCCGTTCAAGTTTGTCCTGACTTCTCCTTCCGGATACGAGATATCCGACTCGTATGTCAAAGAGGTTCGGGAACTTGGCGATCCAGACTATGAGTGGGTCGAGGATCCGAAGGAAGCCGTGCAGGGAGCGGACGTGATCTACTCGGATGTCTGGGCCAGCATGGGCCAGGAATCGGAGAAGGCTGAGAGGCTTCAGGCCTTCAAGGCATACCAGGTGAACGAGGACCTGATGGCCCTCGCCCAAGAAGATGCGGTATTCATGCACTGTCTCCCCGCCCACAGGGGAGAGGAAGTATCTGACGCCGTCATAGACGGGAAGAACTCGATCGTCTTCGACGAGGCAGAAAATCGCATGCATACTCAGCGGGCCATAATAGCGCTTCTGCTTAAGTAATGCGGGGAGCACGAAATTGAGAAGATGCCTTTTTCTCACGACTGCACTCGTGTTCATCGCGTGTGCGGTCATGGAACCGCCGTCGGGCGGCCCGAAGGACGAGACTCCGCCCGTGTTGACAGGGATCCTGCCAGTCCCCGGAAGCACCGGAATCGACAGAAACTCATCGATCCGCATCTCTTTTTCCGAGAAGGTTGACGGAGACAGTTTCAAGAAACTTGTGAATATCTATCCGCCGCTCGTATTCGGCAAGATGAGAGCCAGGGGTGAGGAATTCGAGATCAAGTTTCGCGAAGCCATGCCTGAGACGACTATCTGCGTCGTGATAAGAAAGGGCTACACCGATCTTCACAGGGTGAAAGGCACTCAGGCGATCCAGTTCTTTTTCTCTACCACCGATTCGCTACACGCCGGAACGATATCCGGACGAGTGATGTTCAAAATGGCCCCTGATTCAAGCGGCCTCGCGAGACTGGTCGCGGTCTCTGCCGTCGATTCAACAGGCGATCTGACCCGTGCGCATGAATCGAGGATCGCATTCTGCGGTGGGGACGGATCCTTCATATTCGAAGCGCTGCCAACGGACTCCACGATGTTCCGGGTCTGGGCATTCACAGACAGGAACAGTGACACAAGATATTCCCCGGGAGACGAATTCTCTGCCGTCTTGGAGGACACATTCACACTGACCTCCGCGATGGCTTCGATCTCCGGACTGGAAATCAACATCATCAATCCCAACGAACCGGGGAAGATAGAGGGTGCCATCCACGACTTGTCCGGCTTCGGCATTGCTCCAACAGCGTTGTTCGAGCCTCTTTTCGAGGAGGGAACTCCTGTACTCGTCAGAGCCGATTCGACCGGTCTCTTCTCTGTGAATGCCATCCCGCCCGGTGATTACTCCTTCACGGCTTTTATCGACGTCATGTCCGACAGTCTTTCCGGTCTTTATCCGGATCCGGCAGATTCCACAAGTACGCTGCCCGAACCGTTCGCAATCTACCCGGACACCGTGGCCGTACCTCCTGGAGAGCTGATCACCCTCGATCCCATATACATTCAGAAGGATGCGAAGAAAGATGAATGAGTTCGAATTCACCAAGATGCACGGCGCGGGAAACGACTTCATAATGATCGATGACATGAAGCTTGTTTTCAATGAGACCCCGGAGCTGATAACTGCTCTGTGCGAGTTTCATCGCGGCATAGGAGCGGACGGCATCATCCTTCTGAGACCCGCCGAAGGAACCGACTTTACGATGAAGTATTTCAACAGCGACGGCAGCAAGGCGGAGATGTGCGGCAATGGGGCGCGATGCACCGCTTTGTTCGCGCTCGACCGCGGGATAGCAGGCGGAACAATGACTTTTTCCACAGGAGCGGGACCCGTTTCCGCCGAGGTGGATGGGGGGCGTGTCAAGATCGGCCTCGAACCTGTACACGGTCTCCGTCTGGGAATCGATCTGTCGGGTGGTCTCACTGCCGGATTCGCTGTCAGCGGGGTTCCACACGCAGCGATCATTGTCGATAATGCAAGAGACTGGGAGAGAGACAGATTTGTCGAGACCGCAAGGAAGATCCGGTTCGATCCGGTCTTCGACCCTGCCGGAACGAACGTAAACATCGTTACAGTAGATTCTCCGCAGCATCTTATCTTCAGAACATATGAGAGAGGCGTAGAGGAAGAAACCCTCGCCTGCGGCACAGGAGCGCTGGGGGTGTCCGTAATAGCCGCACACCTGGGACTCGTGACTCCACCGGTCACATGCGAGACTTCCGGCGGCGATCTGCTCGAGACCTCTTTCGAAGTGACCGTCAGCGGGGCAAAAGGCTGCACACTGACCGGCCCTGCCAGGATCGCATTCAGGGGCGTCGCGGACCTCACCGCATATCTTTGATGCCGCGATCCCCGGGGGATAGTCCTTGATATCTTGTCATTTCGCCCACAGATTGTATATGAGGGCAGAAGGAGGGAATATCGAGGGTGAAACGGTACCTTCCCATCATAACATGCGCATTACTGATCCTGCTTACAGCCGGGGCGACGGCCCAGTATCCATTCGGCAAGAATAAGATCACCTACCATCCCAAAAAATGGAAGATCATCGAGACCGACCATTACGACATCTTCTACTATGAAGAGGAGATCGAGATAGCGGAGTTCGTGGCCGCCATGGCTGAGGACATCTACGAGGAATTTTCTGCATTCTTCGATGTCGACTTCGAAAAGCGGGTACCAGTAATACTCTACGGCACTCATCACGATTTCAAGGAAACCAATATAATCCCGTACATCGTTTCCGAGGGTACCGGTGGGTTCACCGAGTTCATCAAGGGAAGAGTCGCACTTCCTTTTCTCGGGTCGTATGCAGATATGAAAGGCGTATTCAGACACGAGATCGTGCACGCCTTCATGCTTGAAAAACTCCGGGTGACGATGAGCGGACGTCGGATGTTCAACTATTCCCATCCTCCGCTCTGGTTTACCGAGGGGCTTGCCGAGTTTCTCGCTCATGGAGGGCCGGACACTGAGGCCGACATGTTCATGCGGGACGCTGTAACTGACAACAGGATCGTTGCGCTCCAGGAAATGTGGAAAATACAGGGAACATACCTGATGTATAAAGAAGGTGAGAGCGCCCTTCACTTCATCGCTACAGAATACGGAGATAAAGCGATCAGGCTCATACTTGAGAACTGGTGGAAGGGCGACAGGTTCGATCACGTACTTGCAAAGACGATCGGTGTCACCGTCGAGGAACTGAATGCGAACTGGATGGAATATCTCAAGAGAAGATTCTACCCTGCGGTCCTGAAACAGCGCAGGATCCACGAGATCGCCGAGGGGATGTACGAGAGAAAGAAATGGTCTTTTGAAAATCATCCTGTATGCATCAAAGGGAAAGACGGTAAGGACAGGATCTTCTGCCTTGGGTTCGGAACGGGCTCGGTAGACCTGATGGAACTTCAGCTCAACGGCAGGAGGGAGTGGAAGAGAAGTACGGTCATCAGGGGTGGCAGAAACAACGCGTTCGAGTCGATTCCTCTTTTCAGGAGCAGGGTCTCGGCAAAGGGAGATACCATAGTATTCGTCTCCAAGTCAGGAGCGAGTGACGCCATATATCTCCTTGATGTATCAAAGAACCGGGTACTGAGAAAGATAAGGCACGACGAGACCCGGATGATCAATTCACCTTCGCTATCGGGAGACGGCCGGCGAATCGCATTCTCAGGCATAGACAACCGGGGCAGGACCGACATATACGTGTATGATCTCGACAGCCGTGAAGTCACAAGGATCACGAAAGATTACTATCAGGACAACCACCCGGAATGGCACCCCCACAAGAACAGGATCGTATTCACCTCGGACAGGTGCGGCGGTGAACCCGGCAGCTCGACCGCTCTATTCTTGATCGATCCCGGTAACCTCGAGCTCATCCAACTCACGAGCGGGAAATGGCACGATACCGATCCGCGCTACATGAAAAGCGGGGACCTGCTCTTCTCTTCAGACAGGACCGGGACATACGATATCTACATCATGTGGAAGAACGGGAGGGTATCGCGGCAGACTAACGTGCTCGGCGGAGCATTTTCGCCCTCTCCGTGCAGTGACGGTGAATCATTTGTAACTGCCGTATACAGCGGAACCACTTACCACGCGTACAGGGCCCCCATAGACAGAGCAGCGCCCGGCATCCCGCTCGAATACGACGTATGCAGCGAATACGACTGGGAACCGCATCTGCCCGATACGGGTCTCGTTTACAAGCAGAAGCCATACCGCCCGAAATTCGGACTGGATCTTATCGCTGCGACTTTCGCGCTGGATCCCGACTTTGGCTATATGGGTAACGGAGTGCAGCTCTTTTTCACCGACATGCTCGGTGATCATCAGATATCGCTGCTGGCCGGCACTTCGTCGAATGACTTCTCGAATTTTTTCGACAACATCAACCTGGCCGTGACCTACTACAATCAGACTAAACGCCTGAACTACGGATTCGGTGCCTTCCATCTGGCCAGCTACATGGGATCGATATACGACATCCTGAGATTCGAGCGGCGGTACGGAGTCATAGGAGGACTGAGTTATCCATTCTCAAGGTTCTTGCGTGTCGATTTCCAGCTCATCTTCAAGAAGATGTCGAGGGACGACGATGTCACGGCCCTGGGTGTGTACCAGGGCGAGACGAACATGCTGACCAATTTTATCTCACTTACCAGGGACAACATCATCTGGGGTATAGGAGGCCCGATCGCCGGCCACAGGGCCAACCTCGCCCTTGGCAGGTCCTGGGATCTTGACGGGAACCGCTACGAACTCACTACGGCTATCTTCGACCTGAGGTATTATATCAATATCGGTCGCAGAGTCGTCTTCGCTCAACGGTTTGTGACCCGCAACTCCTGGGGCAGTGATGTCCAGCTCTTCTATCTCGGTGGATCATGGGACCTGAGGGGATACAACTACAGAGAATTCGCCGGAAAGAAGATGATGCTTTACAACGCTGAACTGAGATTTCCTCTCCTCGACAGGCTGCTCGTCAACTTCCCGGTCGGACACATAGATTTCCCTACGTTCAGGGGAGCACTCTTCATGGACGCAGGTACTGTAAGCGGGTTCATCTATGATCCGGGATGGCTTGGCAGCATCGGAGTGGGAGTGGAGATGAATCTCGGATACCTTCCTGTTATGAGGTTGAACTTCAGCAGGCGGACGGATTTCCACCACATAGATTCGAATACAAGAGTAGACGTATTTCTCGGTTACAACTTTTAACCTTCGAATACCCGTAGCGCGAGGCGGTACCTGTTGAACGGAGCGCTGACCTGGGCTCCGTCAATAACAGGTCTGACCCTGCTCAATATCTCCGAGGCGATATCGATGCCTGTCCTCATCGCGTCCTCGCCACTTTCAGCTTCTGCCATCCGCTTCATCACCTGGTCAGGCACCGATACGCCGGGGAGTTCATTGTTCATGAATTCGGCGTTCTTGAGACTGGTGAGCGGCCATATTCCCGCAATAACCGGGATATGAAGGGAATTCGATTCGATGTACTCGATGAATCTCTCCAACAGGGCCGGATCGAAGACGGGCTGCGTCACGGCGAACTCGGCTCCCGCATCTACCTTCCAGAAGAACCTCTTCATCTCCTCTTCGAAATCGACCGCGCCCGGATTGACACCCACACCGATGAGAAATGATGTGGGTTCATCGAGATTTCTGCCGCCTATGTCGGTACCTCTGTTGAGGTGATGGATGACATTGGTCAGACCTATCGAATCTATATCGAAGACCGCCGTGGCATCAGGGTAATCTCCAGTCTTTATAGGATCACCTGTAATGACGAGGATATTTCTGAGGCCGAGCGCATGCGCACCCAGTATATCGGACTGCATGCCGAGAATGTTCCTGTCGCGGCAGCAGTAGTGCAGAACGCTCTCTATCCCTGAGTCCCTTTCCATGAGCACGGCCAGGGCGAGGGGGCTCATCCTCGATGACGCTCGAGGGCTGTCGGGGATGTTTATCGCATCGATCCCGGCTTCGGACAGCAGAGCGGCGGCTTTGAGCACCTTGCCGGGATTTCCTCCGCGCGGAGGGACCATTTCTACAAGACTCACGAATGTACCCTTCGCGATCTTGGCGGCAAGAGATGATTTATCGGCCAGCGGCACCGCGCGTGAGATCCCGATTCCCTTCTCGTGATGCTGATGGATCGATACACCGGCTGCTACCGGTTTGACCGTTTTAAGGATGTCGTGGATAGCCCTTATATGAGCGGGCGTAGTCCCGCAGCATCCGCCTACGATCCGGGCGCCGGATTTCACAAACCGGCGGGCATATTCGGCCATGTACTCGGGCGAAGTCATGTATATGTTCCTGCCGTCGACACTCTGGGGAATTCCAGCGTTCGGCTGAGCGGAGATCCATTTTTTCACTTCTCCGGATATCTTCTCAATCGCTTCAAGCATGATCTTCGGGCCGACGGAACAGTTCACACCGACAGCGTCCACCTCCCAGCCGTCGAGACGGGAAGCGAATTCAGCTGGCTCAGTGCCGTAGAGTCCCAGACCGTCCTGTTGAAGTGTCATCTGAGCGACGATCGGAAGATCGCTGACGGAACGGACGCCGTTTATGGCCTGATGTATCTCGTTGAGGTCGGCGAAGGTCTCCAGAACGAATATATCTATGCCTCCTTCGAGAAGTGCGGCGGCCTGTTCAGCGAATGCAGAGGAGGCTTCTTCGTTAGAGGTGGACCCCCAGGGCTCGATGCGAATTCCCAATGGTCCTATCGCGCCCGCGACAACAGCTCTGCCGCCCGATGCCATCCCGGCAAGCTCGGCTCCTTTCCTGTTTATCTCGGCGAGCTTGTCCTCAATGCCGTGCAGAGTGAGTTTGAACCTGTTTGCACCGAAGGTATTCGTCTCGATAACACCGGCTCCGGCATCTATATATTCGGAGTGTATCTCATCTATCAGGCCGGGATTAATGATATTGATCTCATCGAAGCATCTGTTAATGAATATCCCCCGGTCGTAGAGCAGGGTGCCCATCGCACCATCGAAAAGCACGACTCCCTCGGAAAGCATGTCTAGAAATCTCAAACTCATGGATAACAACCGATCCTGTCCGTCAGTTCAACCTTGCAAAGCCGGAACATAACGTAGTATATACTGATTACATGCAGAATCAATTGATTATCGACGGCCTGCCGGCCGGTGAAAAGAAAGAGGAAAAATGCGCTGGTCCGAGAGCCTCATACCTACATTGAAAGAAAATCCCAGAGAAGCCGAGATCCCGAGCCACATGCTGATGCTCAGAGCCGGATTGATAAAGAAACTTACATCGGGAGTGTATACCTTCCTGCCGGTCGGCCTCAGGGTTCTCAAGAAGATAGAGCAGATCATCCGGGAGGAGATGGATGCGGCAGGTTGTCAGGAACTCCTCATGCCCATCCTTCATCCGGAAGAAATCTACGGAGAGAGCGGCAGGCTTGAGAGTTTCGGGCCAGAACTGTTCAAACTCAATGACAGCAGGGGCAGGGTATTTGCCCTCGGTCCGACGCACGAAGAAGTAATCACCATGATTGCCCGCGACGCAATGCGCAGCTACCGTGATCTTCCACAGACTCTTTATCAGATCCTTACAAAGTTCAGGGATGAGATCAGGCCGAGGTACGGCGTGATGCGGGCCCGCGAGTTCATCATGAAGGACGCCTACTCATTCCATGCCGACGACGAATGCCTCGACAGGACATACAGAAGAATAGAAGAGGCATACCGCAGAATAATCGAAAGATGCGGCCTGGAATTCGTGATCGTTGAAGCGGAGTCGGGCTACATCGGCGGAAACGAATCCCATGAGTTCATGGTTCTGGCGGAGAACGGTGAGGACATGCTGCTCTCCTGTCTCTGCGGATACGCTGTCAATCTCGAGAAGGCAGCGGCAAGGATCGCGGATGGCAAGAGGGGAGAGGCACTTGACAAGTATGAGGAGATCTCCACTCCGGGCACTTCGACTATCGAGCAGGTAGCGAAATTTCTCAAAGTACCTTCGGAGGGGATCATCAAAACGCTGCTCTACAGGACAGGTGACCGTAATGTGGCGGTCCTCGTGCCCGGAGACAGGGAAGTGAACGATATAAAACTCGCCCGGGTATTCAACGATCCGGAAATCCGTTTCCTCGAACCCGCCGAGATCGAAGAGGTCACGGGCGGGCCGGTCGGCTTTTCAGGCCCGGTTGGGCTCCCCGAAGGGATCGAGATCGTGGCCGATACACTGGTCGGTGATTTCGAGGGAATGGTCGTGGGAGCGAACAGGCCGGACACACACCTCAAGGGAGTCGTCGCAGGCAGGGATTTCGAGATCGCCAGGTTCGATGATCTCGTTTTCGCCCGTGAGGGCGACTTATGTCCCGCTTGTGACAAGGGTCTCTCCGCCAGCCGTGGAATCGAAGTCGGGCATATATTCAAACTCGGCACGAAGTACTCTTCGGCTATGAACGCCACATTCCTTAACGACAAGGGAGAAAGCAACCCGTTTATCATGGGTTGTTACGGCTTCGGTGTGAGCAGGATGGTCGCTGCCGCGATCGAACAGAACTTCGACAAGGACGGAATCGTCTGGCCCATGTCGATAGCGCCTTTCCAGGTCCTGCTGCTCCCGTTGAATACCGGCGATGAAACAGTGATGGGCGCCGCGTATCGACTCGAGGAGAAACTCGCAGGCGCGGGCCTCGAAGTCCTGATGGATGACAGGGACCTGAGCCCGGGAGTGAAGTTCAAGGACGCCGACCTTACAGGCGTACCCCTGAGGCTGACTATAGGAAGGAAGATAAAGGACGGGGTCGTAGAGCTTTTCTACAGAAAGACAGGACAGGTCGAAGACCTGACCGTCGACGCCGCCGCCCTGAAAGTAATAGAAATAGCGAGGAGCAGGGACTAGAGGGTCTGTCTGGAAAGCCTGGACTTGATGCGCGCGGCGGTCCTGTGATGGATGATACCCATCTTGGCGGATTTGTCGACCCTGGAAGCGAGAGCGGAAAAGCTCTCTTTAGCCACGGCACTGTCCTCGATGGCCTTGAAACCTTTGATCGCCTTACGGAGAAGACTCCTGTGCTTTTTGTTCATCATGCGCCTCTTCTCGTTCTGGCGCATTCTTTTCCATGCGGACTTGTGATTCGGCATCCGGTATTCACCTCCAAGTGATGCGATAACATAACGGAAGGCCCCCGTTTTGTCAAGTAGTCAGAAGAATAAAATTCGCAGAAAGATAGAGGGGATGCCCGACTCTCCAGGGGTCTATTTTTTCAAGAATCAGAGAGAGCGGGTAATATATGTCGGAAAGGCCAGAAAACTTGTCAGCAGGGTGCGCAGCTATATGCAGGCGCCGGAGGGACTCGATCCGAAGACAAGAGCCCTGATGGACACCGCTGAATCAGTCGACTATATAGTGACAGATAACGAAGTGGAGGCGCTCGTACTCGAAGCGAGTATGATAAGGGAATATCGACCCCGGTACAATATCCGGCTGAAAGATGATAAACGTTATCCCTATTTGAAGATAACATCGAACGAGGAGTTCCCGAGACTTCTTCTGGTGCGCCGGGTCCTGGACGATGGAGCGGAGTATTTCGGGCCATATACCGATGCCGGAGCGGTCAGAAGGACGCTGAAGGCGATAAAGACGATCTTCCCGTTGAGAGACTGCAAGGGCATTTTCAGGCTGAGGCAGAGAGAGTGCCTCAACTTCCAGATCGGGAGATGCCTCGGTCCCTGCACCGGTAAAGTTGCTTCCGATGAGTACGCGGCTATCGTCCGGCAGCTCAGGATGTTTCTCAGGGGTCACAGCGAGGCGCTGGTAGAGGAGATGCGCAACGCGATGGAATCGCTCTCCACCGCCAGAAGGTACGAAGAAGCCTCCCTCATCCGGGACCAGATCGCTTCTATCAGAAAGATCAGCGAGAGACAGCACGCCGTAGACCCGGGAGGGGCGGACGAGGATGCCGTGGCGATCGCGAGAGAGGGGGGGAATGCCTGCGGAGTAGTTATGAGGATCCGCGAAGGCAGGATCCTCAGCTCTGAAGTCTTCATGATGCCTGTTATTACATCAGACGATATTGCAATATTATACGAAGATTTCTTCAAGCTATACTATAACACATCCCGCGATATACCACCGGGCATCCTCGCGCAGTACGATCTTCCCGACGGCATGATCATATCGAGGTGGCTCAGGGAGAGGACCGGGAAGGTGATCTCGATATCCGTGCCGTCCCGGGGACACCGCAGAAAGCTTGTAGATCTTGCCGAAAAGAACGCAGCTTCGAGGCTGCTCACCGTTCGTGGCAGGAAGGCATCCGCCAACATGGAGCTTGCAGACCTGAAGAAAGCTCTCAGTCTCCCCTCTACACCCTCCCGGATCGAGGCCTACGACATATCGAATGTGCAGGGAACGGGGGCCGTCGGTTCGATGGTGACATTCGTCGACGGCAGGCCTCTGAAATCCGGGTACAGGCATTTCCGGATCAGAACGGTGGATGGACAGGACGATTTCGCTATGATGAGGGAGGTCCTCCTGCGGAGATTTGAGCGCCTCAGGGACGGAAAGAGCAGGAAACCGGACCTGATCCTCGTCGACGGAGGAAAGGGGCAGGTTTCCGCGGCAATGGAAGCGATGCATGCGAGCGGACTCGCGCCGATAAGCGTGATCGGCCTGGCCAAGAGAAACGAAGAGATATTCGTTCCCGGTGAGAGGGACCCGATAGAACTTTCCCGCAGAAGGCCGGGCCTTAAACTCCTGCAGAAGGCCCGGGACGAAGCTCACAGGTTCGCGGTCGAGTATCACCGGAAGCTGCGGAGCCGAGGGCTTGTGGAATCAGGGTTGGACGGAATACCCGGTGTGGGAGAGTACAGAAAGACCCAGCTCCTCGTTCGTTTCGGCAGCCTCGCGGGCCTGAAGAGTGTGTCGAAGGAAGACATTGCATCCGTGCCGGGTATCGGTCCGGAAACGGCGGGTAAAATACATGAGTACATCCACAGGAAATAGCAGCCCCGGACTGTTTGACCTGCTCGGCGAGGCGTACATCGATCACCTCGCCGTAGAAAAAGGCCTCAGTCCCCTCACTATTGATGCATACAGAAGCGACCTCCGGGATTACTTCGCCTGGCTTGCCGATGCCGGCATCGTATCGCCGGAACAGATAGATCTCGATTCAAGTCTTCACTTCGCCGCCGGACTCAAAGCGGGAAGGAGCAGTGCCTCGAGATCCCGGCTTCTGAGCGCTGTCAAGGGATTCCACAGGTATCTGTATCGTGAGGGGGAACTTCACGATCTCGACATCACTTCGATATCGGCGCCCAGGATCAGGAGACATATTCCTTTTGTCCTTTCCCAGGAAGAGACGTTCAGGCTTCTCGATCAGCCTGACGACTCGAAGACCGGCTTGAGAGACAGTGCCATGCTCGAGATAGCGTACTCGACCGGTATGAGGGTGTCCGAAGTGTGCGGTCTGCGTTTCGAATCTCTCGACCTCGAAACGAGGCTGGTACGGATCAGGGGGAAAGGGGGAAAGGAGAGGATCGTTCCTGTCGGATCGCACGCAGTGAGAGCATTCGAGAGGTACGTCAACAAGTCAAGGCCTGAGTTTCTTTCTGATTCTCCGACTCCATATGTATTCCTCAATTATCGCGGAGGACCCCTTTCCAGGGTAAGCTTCTGGAAGATACTCAAGAAATACGCCGCCATGGCCGGCCTCCCTGCTGATGTTACGCCGCATACTCTCCGGCATTCATTCGCAACCCATCTGATCGAGGGGGGCGCCGATCTCAGAGCCGTCCAGGAACTGCTCGGCCATTCGAGCATCGCGACTACCCAGATCTATACCCGTCTCGACGTCGATTATCTGCTTGAGGTCCACAGGACATTTCACCCCAGGGGATGACGATAGCGCTCCAAACATCTTGTTGACACAAACCTGAGCATCAATTAGCATTCCGTTTGATTCGCAGCCGCCGGAGAATCTTCTGCAGGTATTCTCCGTAATCGATGAAGAACGGACCGTTTATGAGCTACCACATACGCCTTACACAGTTCGAAGGTCCCCTGGATCTGCTCATGCATCTGATCCGCAGGGACAAGATCAACATCTACGATATTCCGATCTCCCACATCACGAAGGAATACCTCTCGTACATCGAGGTAATGCAGGATCTCAGCCTCGAAGTGGCGGGAGAGTTCTTCGTCATGGCTGCCACTCTCATGAGAATAAAAGCCCAGATGCTCCTTCCGCAGAGACCTGATGAGGAAGAGGATGAGGATCCGAGGGAAGAACTGGTGAGAAACCTGCTCGAATATCGCAAATTCAAGGAAGCAGCCAGTCACTTCGCCGAAAAAGAAGGCGACAGGAGAAAAGTCTTCACCAGGCCCACCGCTGCACCGCCGGCAGGCGAGCAGGAAGCATCACTCATGGAGGTCTCAATATTCGATCTCGTAGATGCGTTCAAGAAGGTCATGGAGGACCTGAGGAAACAGATCAGCTACAGGATAGAGAAAGAAGAATACACTGTAGAAGAGAAAGTCGACCTTATTCGCGAGAAAGTAAATGCCAGCTCGGAGGTCCTGTTCACTGAGCTCTTTTCCGGCAATTCAGACAGGATGGAGATCATCGTCACCTTCCTGGCCATCCTCGAGATGGTCAAGCTGGGGGAACTCTCCGCGAGGCAGATGACATCCGGCGGAGACGTCTGGCTTTACAGTCCGGGCGGCGCGCCGAAGGAAGGACTGAAGGAGTTACCCGATGGAGTCAGGGAACAGGGTTGAAACCGGCAGGCTTGCCGCGGAAATAGAAGCTGTGCTCTTCGCCTCAGACGCTCCTCTGAGCATAGGCAGGCTATCATCGATAACCGGGGAATCATCCGCTAAAACGATCAGGGAATCCCTGGGCAAACTCGAAGATTTCTACCGTTCGCATGACAGGAGCTTTGGAATCGTCGAGGTCGCCGGCGGCTATCAGATAACTACTCTTCCTGAATACTCGGGAACTGTCCTGCGCCTGTTCAAGAGCAGGAGGAAAGCAAGACTCTCTCAGGCAGCCCTCGAGACACTGGCGATCGTCGCATACAGGCAGCCGATCGGCAGAACTGAAGTCGAAGCTATCAGGGGAGTCAACTGCGACGGTGTGCTTGCCACACTGACAGAACGGGAACTGATCGCCATCACCGGAAGAGGGGAGGGCCTGGGCAGGCCGTTCCTCTATTCGACCACTTCAAGATTCCTCGAATACCTCGGGCTAAAAGACATCAGAGATATTCCGGACATGGAAGAACTCGAAAAGAGCCTCGAGACGATGGATCTCATACCGCCTCCGAAGCTGCAGGAAGAACCCGTTGAGGCAGCGGCTGAGACAAAAGAGTCCGATATCGAGAACACTGAAGAAGAAGACGGGAACCGATGAGCCCGAGAATGAGGATCAACCGCTTTCTTGCATCAGCGGGAATCGGATCTCGAAGAAAGTGCGAGGGTCTTATAAAGGAGGGGAGAGTTCAGGTAAACGACGAGGCGATCTCTGAACTTGCCAGATTCATCGATACGGATTCCGACAGGGTGACCGTCGACGGTCGCCTTGTCACGGCAGTTATCGACAGGATGATCCTCGTGATCAACAAACCTGCCGGAATACTCAGTACGGTAAGTGACGATCGCGGCAGAAAAACCGTTATCGCGCTGGCCCGGGAAGCGGGATTCGGAGAAAGGCTCTTTCCCGTGGGTCGTCTTGACCTCGACACCACCGGCATCCTTCTGCTGACGAACGACGGTGACCTGGCATACCGGCTTACACACCCCCGGTATAAGATAGAGAAGACGTATCTCGTAACGGTCGAGGGTCTCATCGAAGACAGCACACTGAAATCTGTCGGAGCCGGTGTAGATCTTGGAGATTATGTGACCATGCCCTGCTCTGTAGATCTGAAAGGGAGGTCCGAAAAGACCTCTACGCTCGAAATCAGACTTAAAGAGGGGAAAAAGAGACAGATCAGAAGGATGTTCGCCGAGGCGGGACATCGTGTCGTGGAACTGAAGAGGATCGCTCTGGGAGATCTGGAATTCAACGATCTCGAACCAGGCGATATCCGTGCTCTCACGGACGAAGAGGAATTCAGGATCAGAGAGCTGACAGGCCTGTTATGAAGGAGAAGACAGGATGGATTTCAAGAAACTGATGCAGCCCCATCTTAAAAATGTAAAACCTTACATCCCCGGAAAACCGATCGAGGAGCTGCGCAGGGAACGCAATATCGAAGGTGAGATCATAAAGCTCGCATCCAACGAGAATCCTCATCAGCCTCTCGACGAGATAAAGCGTTCTATCATCGAGGAACTTGACAGCATCAACCGCTATCCAAATTCAGGCAGTCACTATCTGTCCCTGGAACTCTCTGAAAAACACGGTCTCAACCAGAACCAGATATTCGTGGGTAACGGCTCTAATGAGATCATCGAGCTTCTCGTAAGAGCGTTCGTCAGACCTGACGAGAACGTGATGTATCCATATCCCAGCTTCATCGCCTATCCGCTCATCGTCCACCAGGCAGGAGTCGATGAGATAAAGATCCCTCTCGCCGATTATACTCTCGACCTGGAGGCTATGAAAAAATCTGTAAATCAAAAAACCAAAATGGTATTCATCTGCAATCCGAACAATCCGACTGGAACGTATGTACCTGAAAAGGATGTGACATCGTTCCTCGCTGGGATTCGGAAAGACATCATCGTCGTCTTCGACGAGGCTTACTACGAGTACGTAACGGCCGTAGACTACCCCGATTCCATAAAGCTTCTCGACAGGTTCAGAAACATCGTAATACTAAGGACCTTCTCGAAAGCCTACTCGCTGTCCGGCGTCAGAGTGGGTTATGCCATGGCGGACCCGGAACTCGTGACGATCCTTCACATGGTAAGGCAGCCGTTCAACGTCAACAGGCTTGCTCAGGCAGCTGCAAGAGCCGCACTGCGACACTCCGGAGACCTCGGTGATAGGATAGAGGAGAACAACAGCGAAAGGTCGAGGGTCGCTGAAGCGATGCGGAACCTCAGACTCACCGTCCCTGATTCACAGACCAATTTCCTTCTTGCGATCCCCCAGGGACCTGACACCAAGATAGTGGACAGATTGATGGACCTCGGCATCATAGTCAGGAGTGGAGCTCCATGGGGGCTCGGCGAGGAATCTTTCCGCGTCTCGATCGGCACACCCGCAGAAAACGACAGGTTTCTCGATGGACTCCGTGAAGTACTGTCCTGACAGAGCAGGTACCGCCAATGAGCGATGACGATCTCACAATGAAATTCCTCCGGGATATGATCTTGACGATCGACGGTCCGGCCGGTTCCGGCAAGAGCACGACAGCTCAGGCCCTCTCGGAAAGGCTCGGACTGACTTATCTCGATACAGGAGCCATGTACAGGGCTGTAACATGGAAGGTCCTGCAGTCCGGGATCGATCCGGATGACAGGGAGGCTGTCACCAGGATCGCTGAAGAGACATCCCTCGAGATGGAGATCAGAGATGGCAGGCCTGTCCTTATCATCGACGGTGAGCCGGCCGGGAGCGAGATCCGTGGACCCGAGGTATCCGGAGCTGTATCTCCCGTCAGCACGCATCCTGGCGTCCGCCGGGCTATGGTCCGTATCCAGAGAAAGATCGGTAACAGGGGAGGCATTGTCGCCGAGGGACGTGACACGGGCAGTACGGTCTTTCCCTTTGCCCATGTGAAGATATTTCTCGTTGCAGACATGGAGACGCGGACGCGGCGCCGCGTCAGACAGCTTGACCAGATGGGCATGCCCCGTACGGAAGATGAGATCCGAAGCAACCTCGTAAAGCGGGACGAGATCGATTCGGGTCGTGAGCACAGCCCCCTTGTGCGACCTGTCGGCGCCTACGTCGTCGATACTTCAGTCGTCACGATCGAGGAGCAGGTGAGTCTCATCGATGAGATCGCCAGAAAAGAGGCCACCAGGCTAGGGGCACTTTACGTACCGAAGGGAAAGAGAAATCCAGTCAGCAGAGGACACAGCTTCCTCTTTACCATATGCAGGGATATGATCAGGTTTTTCGAGTGGCTCCTGTACGGGATCAAGGTCCACGGCTCGGAAAACCTTCGATTCGCGGAAAGCTTCTTTTTCGTGTCGAATCATATCTCATACTACGATCCGCCTTTTGTCGGTTCCACATTTATGCGGGAGCTCTGGATAGTAGCCAAGAAGGAGTTGTTTCAGAACAGAGTGATCGGATGGTTCCTCAGAAAAGTCAACGCGATACCGATTGACAGGGAGGGATTCACAAGAGCGACTCTCAAGGCGATAGACAGGGCTTTCGAGGCTGGTGACTCGCTCCTGATGTTTCCCGAGGGAACAAGATCGAAGAACGGCAGGCTCAAGGAATTCAAACCGGGTATTGGAATGCTCGCTTACCGTTCAGGGAAGAGCATAGTCCCGACCTACATAGCCGGTACGGACGCGCTGAAGGCCTGTTTCCTGCGAAAACGCCGCCTCGAGGTACGTATTGGCAGGCCCATACGCATACCGGAGGAATATGAAACTGACGATAGAAAGAAAGATTACGATATTCTCTCTATGATGATACATGAGTCGATGAAGATGCTCGAGGATGAGACCTATGCTTGAAGTAATCGTATCGCCGATAACCGGTTTCTGTTTCGGCGTGAAGAGAGCGATGAAGCTCATCGCTGAAGGTCTCGGCGATGGCGGCAGGACCATCTACTCCATAGGCGATGTGATCCACAACTCACAGGCGGTGGCGGACCTCAAATCCAGGGGAGTGATCCCGGTCTCCTCGATGGACGAGCTTTCCGAAGGGGATACACTGATAATCAGGGCCCACGGCGTCATGCCGGATCTCATCGAAGAGGCGCGCGGAAGGGGTATAGAACTCATCGACACGACCTGCCCCTTCGTCCAGAAAAGTCAGAAATATGTGCGTCAGATGGCCGAAGAAGAAAGAAAAGTCATCATCATCGGTGACGTCAGCCATCCTGAAGTGCGTGCCATCTCGGGGCAGGCCGGACCGGCCCCCGTCATCATCTCGACCCTCGAGGAGGCAAAATCCGTTAAAGGCATCGACAGGGCGGGTGTCGTCATCCAGACCACTCTCTCGCGCGAAAAAGCGATGAGGATAATAGAGCGGCTCGAAGATAATATCCCTGATCTCAGGGTCCACGACACGATCTGCCAGGCCACTGTTCTCAGGAGAGAGGCGACGCTCGAACTGGCGCGGAACGTAGACATGGTACTTGTTGTCGGAGGTAAAGGCAGTTCCAATACAAAGAGACTCTTTCAGATGTGCGTCGACGAGGGAATCACCGCCAGCTTCATCGAAACAGCCGACGAAATAGACCCTTCCTGGTTCAAGGACGGGGACAGGATCGGGTTGACCACCGGGACGTCAACACCCGACTGGGTTATAGAGGATGTACTCGCCCGTCTAAGAGAGATTTCCGACTGCTGAAGCTGTATCTTAATTCTCTAAGAATTCCCTTGCGAACAGCAGGAAAACCGCATATCATAATCCAATAAATCCATTATGAAAGGGGCGATAGCTTAATGCAGGAAGAAACATTCGAGTCAACACAGCATGACCCCGGGACACCCGGGACAAAAGCAAAAAAGGAGGGTGGAAACCCTACGGGCAGAAGCGATCTTGCGTATCTCAGGATCTTCGATCAAGTAACGCCGGAGGAACTCGAGGCGAAGGAGCCTACCGAGGAAGACTGGCTCGCTCTGGTGGATGCATTACCGAGCGAGATCCAGGAACTCAAAGAGGGCAAAATCGTCAAAGGCACGGTCTATTCTGTCAGCGAAAAGGAAGTCATTCTCGATGTCGGATTCAAGAGTGAAGGAACGATCCCGATCTCTGAATTCGCCAATTGCGCCGAGGTCAAACACGGAGATGCTTTCGACGTGTTCCTCGAGAAAATGGAGAACCAGGACGGACTGATCGTACTTTCCAAGATCAAGGCCGATTTCCTCAAAGCCTGGGACGCGATCAAGGATGCTTACGACAGCAGCCGCGTCGTAAGTGCGATCGTCGACAGGAGGATCAAGGGCGGCCTGGTCGTCAAACTTATGGGAGTAGACGCGTTCCTTCCCGGATCGCAGATCGCTCTCAGGCAGGTTCCCAATCTCGACGAGATGCTCAATGAGAACCTCGACTGCAAGATAATCAAGCTCAACAAGAGACGCCGCAACATCGTAGTCTCCCGCCGTGTGGTCCTTGAAGAAGAGCGCGAAGAAAAGAAGAAGACCCTTCTGGCCGAGCTCGAAGTCGGGCAGGAAAGGGAAGGAATCGTCAAGAACATCACCGATTTCGGCGCCTTTGTCGATCTTGGAGGTATCGATGGCCTTCTTCACCTTACCGACCTCACATGGGGCCGCGTGAGCCATCCTTCGGAAGTCGTGGCTATCAGCGACAAGCTCAAGATCAAGATCCTCGATTTCGACCGCGAAAGGGAGAGAATCTCACTTGGCCTCAAGCAGCTCACACCTTATCCCTGGGAGGGCGTCGAAGACCGCTATCCCATCGGGAAAAAGATGCGCGGCAAGGTCGTTTCGATCACCGATTACGGCGCATTCGTCGAGTTGGAGAAAGGGATCGAGGGACTCATCCATATCTCCGAGATGTCATGGACGAGACATGTCAAGCATCCCTCGAAGGTCGTTGCCATCGGCGACACCGTAGAGGCCGTCGTCCTGAACGTCGACAAGGAGCACGAGAAGATCTCACTGGGTCTCAAGCAACTCGAGCCGGATCCGTGGAAAGCACTCGAGAACAAGTATCCTCCCGGTACGAGGCTGAGGGGCAAAGTGCGGAACCTGACAAACTTTGGTGCCTTCGTCGAGATAGAGGACGGCATCGACGGGCTGGTCCATATTTCGGATATGTCATGGGCCAAAAGGATCCGCCATCCGTCAGAGATGGTAAAGAAGGGTGACGACGTCGAAGTGGTCGTCCTCGAAATAGACAGTGACAAGAGGCGCATAAGCCTCGGCATGAAGCAGACACGGGAGAATCCGTGGACCGAACTCGCTACTGAATTCAACATCGGTACCGAGACCAACGGAATCGTCACCCGCATCCTCGACAGGGGAGCGGTTGTCGAACTGCGTGACGATGTCGAGGGATTCGTACCATTGTCGCACCTCGGAGTCGAGAGCATCAAGCAGCCGGCCGAGTTCTTCGATAACGGCATGGAGCTTCCTCTCAAGGTCATCAAGGTCGATCCGCAGAACAAGCGCATCGTCCTCAGTGTAAATGCCTTCTTCGAGGGCAAGCCCGCGGACGAGATGACGGAATACAGGAATGCACATCCCCGTAGAGCCGTCGCTGAACCCGAGGTGTCTGAAGAAAAACCGGCGGCCGTGGAGACTGCCTCCGATGTGGACGAATATAGCGACGTAGCCGACGTAGAGCCTGCGGCCGAAGAAGCCGCCCCGGCAGCGGAACCTGAGGAAACAAAAGAGACCGTCGTCGAGGAATCAGCAACGGAAGAAATTGCCGATGAGTCGCCTGCGGAGGAAGAGCCTGCTGTTGAGGCACCTCCAGCCGAAGCCGTTTCTGAAGAACCGGAGACCCCGGTATCTGAGGAGAAGGATGAGGCGGAAGAGCCTGAAGATAAAAAGGGGACCGAATAGGCTCCCCGGCTATCTTTGCAGTTCAATTGACGGAAATGAGGGTGGCCTTTCCACCCTCATTTCTTTTTCGGCCGCATGGAGACAGATTTGACTGGAATAAGCGAAGAAACAAGACCCTCTTTCTCCATCACTACGCTTGGCTGCAAGCTGAACCAGTACGAATCTGAATGCATCCGCCAGGCTCTTGTAGGGCGAGACTGGGATTTCAGACCGTTCGGCGAGCAAGCTGATTACTACATAATCAATACATGCACAGTTACCGGAAAAACAGATTCCCGATGCAGGAATGCCGTCCGCAGAGCAAGAAAGGCCGCTCCGGATTCGACCATAATCGTTACCGGCTGTTACGCCGAGACACAGGCAGAAATCCTCGAGAAGATGACTGAGACCGACATGGTTATCGGTAATGAGGGCAAGGAATCAATTGTAGGCATACTGGAGGATCTTGCTGGCCGCAGCCATCCGGACATAACAGGCAATTTTGACATCGCTGATTTTTACGAACACTCAAGGGCGTTTATCAAGGTGCAGGAGGGATGTGACGCATCATGCACATACTGCATCATCCCCAGGGCCAGAGGAAAGAGCCGGAGTATCCCTGCTGACCGCGTCCTCGGGCAGGTGAAAAAACTTGAAAAGAACGGCATCGAGGAAATCGTTCTTACCGGCATCCATATCGGGAGGTATGGTAAGGATCTCGAATCCGGACTTTCACTCGACGGATTGATCGAGTCGCTCCTGGCGGAGACAGGCAAGTTAAGGATAAGACTCAGCAGCATCGAGGTCAACGAGGTCTCGGACGGGATACTCGATCTGATATCACGGACTGACAGGCTTGCACCGCATCTCCACATACCTCTGCAAAGCGGGAACGATGAAATTCTCCAGGCGATGAACAGACCCTACGACACATCATTCTTCAGGGAAAAGATCGAAGCTGTCCGGGCGATATCAGACAGCATAGGGATAGGTACCGATATAATCACAGGCTTCCCCGGAGAAGACGCCTCGAGTTTCCGCAGAACCAGTGAGTTTCTCAGGTCGCTTCCGCTGACCTACTTTCACGTCTTCTCCTTCTCGAAACGTCCCGGCACCCCGGCAGAGTCAATGGACGGGCAGGTCGACCCGGACACCAGGAAAGCCCGCAGCAGAAAACTTATCAAGCTGGGTAAATCCAAGAAGCTGGAATTTATGAAATCCCGCACGGGAAGCCGTGAACTGGCCGTGATTCAGGGAAAACCGAAGCGCTACTCGCGTTTCTCTACCGCGCTGACCGGTAGCTACTGTGAAGTCAGTGTCAACTGCCCTTCATCACTCGACGGAAAGCTTGTTCCTGTCGATATCACTCACTACTCGAGAGGAAGACTGTACGGAAGGGTCGTATCATGATCTTGAGCAAGGTCTATCTCGAAGCCTTCGGATGCCAGATGAACGCATTCGACTCGGAAGTACTCGAATCCCTGCTTGAGGGAGACGGATTCAGTATGACTGAGGATCCGTCGGATGCGGATGCGATCATCGTCATCACCTGCAGTGTGAGAGAGAACGCCGAGAGAAGGGCGATAGGTCGCCTGAACGACCTTTCCCGTCATGAAGGGGCCGTCCTGACGGTATGCGGGTGCATGGCCCAGAGACTCAGGGAGAGGCTCTTCGATCTCGTACCTGCGCTGGATATTGTGGCTGGCCCGGATTCGTATTCGATGCTGCCTTCAGCCATATCGAAAGTCATTGCGGGAGAAGACCGGAAAGTCCTTGTCGAGGAGGACGGCTCTGTGACTTACAGGCTTCGCAAGGTCACGGGCTCTTCACCGTCACGCTATCTGTCAATTACCCGCGGCTGCGAAAATTACTGTACATACTGTATCGTTCCCTACGTAAGAGGATCTGTCAGAAGCAAGGAAGCAGGTGCCGTCATCGAGGACCTGCGGATGCTGGCGGCGTCGGGAGCGAAGGAGATCACACTTCTGGGGCAGAATGTCATGGCGTACCACTCCGGTGATTACGGATTCGTCGAACTCCTTTACAGGATACTTGAAGAAACTGACATCTGCAGGATCAGGTTCCTCACTACGCATCCAAGGGATGTAAATGAAGGTATATTCAAGCTGATGGCCGACAGCGGGAGGGTCTGCCCGCACATCCACCTGCCGTTCCAGGCGGGAAGCGACCGTATCCTCTCAGCGATGAACAGGGGATACACACGGTCGGAATATCTCGAAATCATCAGTATGGCCAGGGAACTGCGTCCGGATATAGCCTTTACCACCGATATAATCGTAGGCTTCCCCGGAGAAAATGATGCAGACTTTGAAGAAACCCTCGATATTGTCGAAAAGGTGAGGTTCGACTCGGCATTTACATTCAAATACTCTCCTCGCGAGGGTACCAGGGCTGCCGGCCTCGATGACGATGTTCCCGCCGAAGTAAAGAAGTCAAGACTTGAGGCCCTGAATAACACGATCCAGAGCATCAGGAAGGAGATCATGACCGAATGCATAGGGTCGGTCGAGGAAATCCTCCTTGACGCTCGGGTGAAAAAGGGAGAATATCACTACCTGAAAGGGAGAACTCCGCATTTCAGAAACGTGCTCCTGGGAATTGAAAACGGGAACCCGGGGGATATTTTCAGCGTAGTTCTAAAGGAGCTGAGAAACTTTACCTTTATCGGAGAAGAGAGCAAGGGGAGGTAACTGGCGTGTGGATAATCAGAGGGATCATACTCCTTGTCGGCGTTATCGGCCTCGTGTGGCTGGGAACGCTCAATGCAGGAACAAAAGTAACTTTCCGTTTCTTCAACTGGACCTACTTCAACCTTCAGCTCAACGTCATACTGGTCGTTACCTTCATCGCCGGAATGCTCATCTGGGCTGTCGGAGCGTGGATCAGGGAGGCTCAGCTTCTCCTCCGAGTCGGCAGAGAGAAGAAAAACAGCCGAAGGTTGCAGGATGAGCTCGAAGCTCTCAGAAACCTGCCGCTCGATGAAGAACCGGTAGAGGGTCTGCCTGAAGATATGCCCTGATGGGGAGCGTCACCGTATGGATACCGTAAACATCCGATTGATACTCATAGCTGTCCTTGCCTGTGCGGTAGTACTGCTCTCCGCGATAGTCCTTCTTCAGAGGAGAAAGCGGGTAACGGGCAGACGGAGCAGATACATCGAAGCTCTCTACGCCCTTATAGAAGGCAGGAAAGAAGACGCATATTCCCTTCTCACTTCGGCGGTCCGCAACGGAGAGGCCGACATAGACGCTTATATCCAGCTTGGCAACCTGATGCGCGAGAAAGGCCAGTCGGACAAGGCTCTGCAGCTGCACCGGGGACTTACCGTACGGCCGGGTCTGACATTTGAAGATGAAAAGGCCGTTCAGCTGGCAATAGCGGAGGACCTGGCCTCCCTAGGAAGGATTGAGCGGGCTGTTGCAGCTCTTGAAACTGTCCGTAAAAAGAGAAAAGACGCCGATGTTCTGACCGCGTTGCACAGGCTCTACCACATACAGGGTGACTACGAAAACTCTTACAGTGCGCTGCGGGATCTGTCCCGCATCGATGATTCGGTCACTCCCCTCATGAGAGCGTCCTACCTCACTTCGGTAGCCTGCTCATTAATCGAGACGGGTGACATCGACAGAGCCGGTAAATACCTCGACAAGGCAAGAAAGGAGGATGGAACCTGCCCCGGCGCGCTCTATTTCAGTGCGGGTCTGGCTATGGACAGAGGAGATCTCGACAGAGCAGTAAAAATGTGGGAGGACCTCCTCTCGATAGACATGGGATATTTTCCCGAGGTGGCGGCAAGACTCGAGAAGGCACTTTTCGAATCGAGCAGGTTCGATGAGCTCGAAGGTATTTTGTCAAGGCTGCTCGTGAATTATCCCTCCGACTCCCTGCTTCTCTCTTCACTGGCCGGTTTTTACGCCAAGAAGGGGGAGGTATCACGCGGTATCGACCTGCTGGAAGGCGAAAGAGGGAGGATGGCAGGCAACAGCACTCTGTCCGTTTCTCTAGCGTCTCTATATATCAAGAGCGGCAGAACCGATGAGGCACTCAGTGTTCTCGAAGAAAACAACAGTATCCCTTCAGCGACAGGCAGATGGAAATGCGGCCGTTGCGGGGAAGTTTACGGAACCAGCCTGGGATTCTGCGGTGCATGCTGCAGTTTCGATTCTATTCAAAAAGATGAGACTACTCAGTAAGACACTCATGATCGCTGCCGTCGCGGCGGCCCTTCCCGTATTGTCGCCGACAGACTCCGGCGGAGCAGGCCTGCGGACTATCCGCGGTATGATCAGCCGGAAGGAATATAGAAAGGCTGAGGAGAACCTCCGTGAGGAAATACCCGGAATGCGGGGCAGAAACCTCAGCCAGGCAAAACTGATCCTTGCCGAACTGAGAACAGATCAGCACGGCGCTACCACGATACTTGAGGATGTAATCAGATCAGGCGATAACAGGGAGGCGTTGAAGGCACGTGTCGAACTCGCCAAGATACATTATTCTATCGGCGAATATCACGAGGCTGTAAGAATCCTCGAAGGCATTCGAGCCGAGGGACGAGGTGGATCGAGGTATGAGGCCGTATATTTCAGAGGCCTGGCCAGAAAACAGCTCGGCGACCTTAACGGGGCGAAAAGAGATTTCGCGAGCATCGACAGGGGCGACTATCTGCACTGGAGCTATATAGCTCTGGCTGAGCTGGATATCCGCTCCGGCAGGATCAATGACGCTGTCGAAAGGTACGAAACGATTGCGGCAGGTCACTCCAGCCCAATTGCCGGTTTCCGCCTGGGCGAGTGTTACGAACTGACCGGAGAGAGAGAAAAAGCCCTCCAGACTTATACAAACGTAGCGAGGAATTTTCCCGGATCCCCCGAGGCGCCCAAAGCGAGAGAAAAGGTCCTGATGATAGACTCTGCACTGAAACGGACGGGACCTGAATCGAAAGCGGAGGGAGGTGAAGAGAGAGAGACTCCTTCCACGGGAACGGCTTCACAAGTAAGCGGGTCGCCTGTATATACGCTTCAGTTCGGTGCCTTCATCGAGAAGAATAATGCCCATGCGTTCATCTCCGATCTCAACTCGATGATAGACGATCTGCATATAGAGGTGGCCGAGAGTGGAGGCGGCCTCTGGTATCGCGTTAGAGCAGGCAGGTACTCTTCGAGAGAGGAAGCTGAAGAGGCAGCTCTCAAGGTCATGGAGCGAACCGGGTATTCGAGCAAGGTCCTCCCTCTGGATTAGATGTCCCCAATGAAACTCACACCTCTCATGTCTCAATACTGGGAGATCAAGGATCGCTACAGCGATGGCATCCTGTTCTTTCAGGTAGGGGATTTCTACGAGACCTTTTACGACGATGCTCGCGAAGTGTCGCGTATACTGAATATCGCACTGACATCAAGGGATAAGAAGAACCCCGTTCCCCTCGCCGGAGTTCCGATTCATGCCGCCGATGCCTATATCAGCCGTCTTCTGGAAGCGGGAAAGAAGGTCGTCGTATGCGATCAGATCGAAAAACCCGTTGAAGGACAGAATATCGTTCGCAGGCAGGTCACCGATGTGATCACTCCGGGAACATCTTTGTCGCCGGCGACCCTTCCCGACAATGAAAACAACTTCATCCTGTCCGTCAAGTCTGACGGGGTCCTGGTCGGGTTTGCGTTCATGGATCTTTCTACCGGGGAGTTCAGCGCCGGCGTGGATGTGAAGGAATCCGTCGAGAGCATGATCGCTGGCATTCGCGTACGGGAGGCAATAGTCCCGGATGATTCTGACGCATCGGCTGAGTTCACGCATGGACTTTTTCCGGGATGTCCGATGGATACTCCTCCTGCTTTTGAATTCGGAGAGGGAGAAGCCCGGCGGATGCTCACTGGTCATTTCGGCGTCCCTGATCTGACCTGTTTCGGGCTGGAAGAGGAGCCTCTCGGTCTTTCAGCGGCGGGAGCCCTTCTTGCATATGTAAAACAACTGCGCAGGAGCAGTCTCGAGCATGTCACATCCATCCGCCGTATCGTCTCGCGAGATACCCTCTTTCTGGACCAGGAGACCCTGAGAAACCTCGAGATGTTCGAACCGCTTCGCGGCAATACCGATGAAACGACATTGATACATCACATAGACAGGACGATGACTGCGGCCGGAGGCAGAGAGCTTCGTGAATGGCTTATGAGGCCCTCGCGAAGCATGAGTGTCATCGAGGAGCGTCTGGATTCTATCGAGGCCCTTATCGACATGAAATCGATCCTCATGCGGCTGCGTGACGGACTGACAGGCATGCCCGACATTGAACGTATCCTTTCGAGAATTGCGACAGGCAAGGCGGGGCCCAGGGAACTTCTCTCCATGTCATCCGCTCTGGCACGGATACCGGTAGTGGCCAGCATCTGTTCGGAGCTCAGGGCCGCCGCGATACAGCATGCGGTTACTGAAATGAGTACTCCGGTCGAGGCAGAGGGTTTGATCGACAGAAGCATCGTTCCCGACTGCCCGGCTCACATGAGAGACGGTGGATTCATCAAGCGTGGTTTCAATCCTGAGCTTGACGGATTGATCGATGATTCGGAGGGCGGCAAAAGCTGGATAGCGGCCCTCCAGGAGTCCGAGCGTAAACGAACCGGGATATCTACACTGAAGGTCGGATTCAACAAAGTCTTCGGATATTTCATAGAGGTCTCGAAGATCCACCAGGACAAGGTGCCGGACGATTACACCGCCAAACAGACTCTAGTAAATTCACAGCGATATATAACCGGTGCCCTGAAGGAAAGAGAGACGAGGATACTCACTGCCGAATCCCGTAGGGTCGAAATGGAACGGGAGCTCTTCGCTGGAATATGCGCTGATATTGCTGCCGAGAGCGCCGGACTGAGAGCTATCGCCTCGGCGATAGCAGATGTCGATACCCTCTCATCACTCGCGGATCTCTCGCTGGAAAAAAATTACTGCAGACCGGCGTTCAACGACTCTCTCGATCTGGTCATTTCGGCAGGAAGGCATCCTGTCGTCGAAAACCTCTCCGGCACAAGTTTCATACCTAACGATCTTGTTCTCAGGCCTGACGAAAGACAGCTGCTCATCATAACGGGACCCAACATGGGGGGTAAGTCGACTTATATCAGACAGTCGGCCCTGATCTCCATCATGGCACACATGGGCAGCTACGTTCCTGCATCCAGGGTCGAATTGGGAATAATGGACCGGATATTCACCAGAGTCGGCTCGAGCGATAACCTCGCCAGGGGACAGAGTACATTTCTTGTCGAGATGGCCGAAACAGCGAGAATACTCCACGGATGCAGTTCGCGGAGCCTTGTTCTGCTCGACGAGATCGGCAGGGGTACAAGCACACTCGACGGCCTCAGCATCGCGTGGGCGGTCACGGAATTTCTCGTTGAGAATGATGCGAGACGCCCAAAAACACTGTTTGCCACCCATTATCACGAACTCACAGATCTTTCCTCCAGGTTCGGTCGTATCCACAATACGAGGATTGCCGTCAAGGAATGGGGCGATTCGATAGTATTCCTGTATCACGTCGAGGAGGGAAAGAGCGACAGGAGCTATGGTATTCATGTAGCGCAGCTTGCAGGACTTCCCTCAAGTGTTGTCGCAAGAGCCGGCGAGATTCTGGAGATGCTGGAGAGGGATACCACTGCACCTGATACGGTTGCGATCTCCAGAGAGCGTCAGATGAATCTCTTTCGTCCTGCTGATGAGCTGCGTGATAGGCTCAACTCTTTGGAAATAGACCATTTGACACCCATTCAAGCCCTCGAGTTCCTCGCCGGACTGAAGGATATCATCTCCAGAGACAAGAATTGACCCATGGTGGCTCGATATTTGCTATTTTTCCCATTGGAAAGCCGTATTTCAGGTCATTATTTCGGAGGGAAACGTGGAGGCGGCAAGGATTGCCATTCTTGGTGGCGGCGAGGACGAGCTGAATATCCTCAGCGAATATCACCGTGACCCGGGATTCGAGATCATTGGAATATATGATCGCGATCCCAGGGCCGTTGCCATGGAAGTCGCTGAGATAATAGGTGTGCCCGTATTCACCGACAGATCTTTTCTCAAGGCGTTCGAAAAAGCGGACTATGTTGTCGTCTCAGGAAAGGGCGGTCCCTACAACGCTGAGATCGGCATGCTTACACAGGCGGGTGTCAAGCTGCTGAATCCTTCCGAAGCTGCTTCCAGCCTGGCAGACTGCGCCGCGGAAAAGGAAATAGAAGAAGAATCTCACGACAAACCTCCATGGCCCAAACATCTCGAACAGGCCCTTCAGTATATCAACAGGATAACTGACCGTGACAGACTGTTGAAATGGCTCCTCGAGATATCGGTAAGGGCCGTCGAGGCCTCATCCGGGTCCATCATGCTGCATTCCGAACAGACCGAAGAACTCTATATCGGGTATGCGATGGGCCTCAGCGAAGAGGTGATCTCCGGTACAAGACAGAAGGTGGGCTCGGGTATAGCCGGAAAAGTGGCTGAAACCAGGGAAGCGCAACTCGTCTATGACGTCGTCGATAATCCTCTTTACAGGAATGGAAGAGAGCGGGAGACGATCAGCAGTTCCGTGTCAGCACCACTCACCGTGGGTAAGTCTCTGGTCGGAGTGCTCAACATATCGACGAGCGAGGGAGAGCGGAAGCTTGACGAAAACGACAGGGATACTATCGAGCTTCTGGCAACGAAGATATCCCCTATTCTCGCGCAACATCTCCGGATCGACACGGAGAAGATCCGGGAAACGGAATTCAGGATAAGAAATTATATTGAATCCCTCTTCCAGAAAAACATAGAATTTCACGACAAGTTTCGCTTTCTATGCCGCGCCCTCGCGGATATCCTCTCCGCCGATACAGTCACTATCTATACGGCGACCGACGAAGGCGACTGGCTCATCCTCGGCGGCAGCGATCAGCAGATTCAGGATGGAGGAAGGGCCCCCCGTATACACTGCATCAAGGGTAGCCTCGCACGTGCATACGTGAACAGGGAAGAGATCATGATGACCGAGGCGAACCATGACGCCGGTCTCAAGATCTCAGGACGCAGGGATGCCATTACATCGATCTACATACCGCTGGAACACGAGGATCCACTGGGAATCGCGCTCTTCGAATTCTCGAATCTCGATTCACTCGAGAGTTTCTTCAAGATCAAGGACGTGCTTCGTTTCCAGCTTGGATTCTTCGTTTACACACAACTGAGAGAGCTGAGGCAGACCCGCAAGATGAACAGTCTCGAAGATCTCTCAGGCCTGACTCCCGCCCTCATGGGAGCCCAGACTCTCAATGAAAAGGTAAAGATGCTTCCCGGACTTATCTCTCCGATAATCGGGGCGAGCAGGGGAAGCTTCCATTTCATCGGCGGCGGAAGAGAAGATGCATCATATCACGGATTTCCTGATGATAAACAGAAATGGGCATCTCTCAGAGCATACGACGAACAGATGCTGGTGCGAGCTATGGAGAAGGGCAAGCCGGAATGTATCAGTTTCCTTTCGAGGGATATAGGGACGTATGACAGTCCGCAGCCCTACCGATCGCTCGTGATCTATCCCTTTATCGAAGCTGACGAGTTTAAATCATATTTCATCGGATACGACCGTATACCCGGATCACCACTCGATCCATCGATCTTCGGCACCCACGAACTGGAAATGCTGTCGAGGATCTCTGAGATAATCCTGCCCATCCTTCACGAAAGCGGGCTTGTCATCGTCAACTAGTGAACACCGGAACGCGCACCCAACAGAGCAGCCCTCCTCACAGCCCTTCTTAGTACTGGCCTGCTCGTCTAGGTCTGCCTTGGTGTACTCGACGATCGGTTTCGCGAATCGGCCCAGCTGCGACGCACAGAGCTGCACGTCTCCGTGCTCGTCCACGTACAGATAGCGAGCCCCTGCGCGGCACGTCCAG
>SDBS01000704.1_pt1 | contig 33219 bp, 29 predicted proteins | sample 2277091 | NCBI WGS metagenome assembly SDBS01 (sample SAMN10404972, study PRJNA504765) | marine sediment metagenome | isolation source: marine sediment core GS10_PC15, 163 cmbsf | place: Arctic Ocean: Southern Knipovich Ridge | collected 2010 | reverse complement strand
CTTTCATGATCTCAGGCATACCTTTGCCTCGCACCTGGTCATGAGGGGAGTTGACCTCAGAACTGTGCAGGAGATCATGGGTCATAGTAGCTTCAGGACGACCCTTCGGTATGTTCATCTTGCCCAGAGCCATAAACGGAAAGCCATGGAACTTTTTGACTCGCGGATGGACACTATTTGGACACCAAAGAGCGAGAAAGAGAAAGTAGAAAAACTGCCACTTGCTGAAGTCCTTATGGATAAAGGAGTTCAGCTTCATGCGGGGGTAGCTCAGTTGGTAGAGCTTCGGCCTTCCAAGCCGATGGTCACGGGTTCGAATCCCGTTCCCCGCTCCATGGTGAGCGTAGCTCAGTTGGTTAGAGCACTGGACTGTGGCTCCAGATGTCGGGGGTTCGAGTCCCCTCGCTCACCCCAACACGAAATATCTTACGAAAGGAGGGCTGTTAGCTCAATCGGCAGAGCAACGGACTCTTAATCCGTAGGTTACAGGTTCGATTCCTGTACAGCCCACCAGGTTGTTCATTTGGACACGGTCTCAGGAATCGAGATCGTACGGAAAACCCTGAGACGTTGCCTCAAAGGTATTTCTGGGATCACCGGGGAGGCATGGTCGTCGTGTAAATGATAGAAAATCCAAACAGGGCGGGAATAGCTCAGTGGTAGAGCATCACCTTGCCAAGGTGAGGGTCGCGGGTTCGAATCCCGTTTCCCGCTCCCTTCACACAGATTAAGCATACCCCTTATTCTCTCTGAAAGGACGAGGCCATCCAGGGGGAGCTCTCTGGCTAGACTGAGCCGGAGAGGGCAGTACTGACTGTAAGCGAGAGTGGCGGAATCGGTATACGCGCTAGATTTAGGATCTAGTGAGGAAACTCATGCGGGTTCGAATCCCGCCTCTCGCACCAAGGGTGCCGAAAGGTAAGATCAATGCAAGTAGTGATGGAAAAAAAACAAGGGGCTGAGGTCAGCCTGAAGGTAGAAGTGCCAAAAGAGAAGGTAAAAGAGGAGCTTTCTCTGGCATTCCGAAGACTTTCAAAAGGCGTGAGGGTGCCGGGATTTCGAAAGGGCAAAATTCCTCGCAGGATTTTTGAGATGCGATTTGGACAAGGAGTCTTGCAAGAGGAAGCCATGAAGAAGATGTATCCTGAAATTTATCGAGAGGCCTTGAGTCAATACGAACTTGTCCCGGTGGTGGAACCAGAGCTAGAGATAGTTCAGTTTTCTCCTGATCAGCCCTTAGTCCTGAAGATGAATCTAATCACCAAGCCGAAAATAGACCTGGGTAGATATAGGGCGGTGAAGGTCAAAGGGAACAAAGTGGAGATCACTGAGGACGAAGTCACCAAAGTGTTGGAACAGTATCAGAAAAACTACGCTGCCTATACCCCCATCCAAGGGACGCGGGGAGTAAGGGAGAACGATTGGCTCATCATAGATTGGGAGGCTTTTTCTGAAGGAAAGGAGATAGGGGGCGGTCCTCAGAAGAACTTTGTCTATCAAGTAGGCTCTTCGTTCTTCCCTCCTTCCTTCTCTCAGGGATTGATGGGGCTGAAGAAGCACGAGCAAAAAGAGACAGCGGTTGAGTTTCCTGCGGATGACTCGCGAAAAGAATTCGCGGGTAAAAAGGTCACCTTTAAGGTGAGTTTGAAAGAGATAAAGGAGGAGAAATTGCCTCCTCTCGATGATGAATTTGCCAAGGAGCTCAAGTTTGATAGCCTTACGGAAGCCAGGAAATATTTCCGAGAAAGACTCAAGGAGGCCAAAGAAAATTGGGAAAAGAAGCGAATACACCAGGCCATAGTGGACAGAGTTGTTGAGTCTACGCAGATGAAGGTTCCCCCTCGTCTGGTGCAAAGAAAGACTGAGGAGAAGATTGCTGAACTTAAGGACCGATTGGGGACTCAGGGTCTCTCTTTTTCAGAGTACCTCAGGCAGAGGAAGACAAATGAGAAGGATCTAGAAGGTGATCTCGCTTCTCAGATCACCAAGGATCTAAAGACTTACTTTACTCTGGAGACAATCGCTGATAAAGAGAAAATTGAGGTGGGCAAGGGGGAGATAGAAGAGAGGCTAAGAGCCTCTGTCAAAGGCACTCAGAATGAGGAGAAGATGACCAAATTGAAGGAGAAATTAGCCGGGCAGGGTCAGTTGCAAGTTTTGGCGGCCCGCATGAGAGAGGAGAAGGTCCTTGATTTTCTCTACAAGGAAGCTAAAATAGGGTTATAAATTTACTGTCAAGAATAAAAGGAGAGGAAAATGGCTTTGATTCCCATAGTGGTAGAAAAAACAGCTAGGGGGGAAAGGGCCTATGATATTTATTCTCGGCTCTTAAGAGATCGGATAGTCTTCATCGGACAGTCTATTGATGACGATCTAGCTAATACTGTGATTGCTCAAATGCTTTTTCTTGAGGTTCAGGATTCTAAGAAAGATATCAGTCTTTACATCAACTCCCCGGGAGGACTGGTTACCTCGGGGCTGGCTATCTATGACACCATGCAGTATATAAAACCAGATGTGTCCACTATCTGCATGGGGCAGGCGGCCAGCGCCGCGGCCTTGCTCCTATGCGCTGGAGCCCGTGGTAAAAGGTACAGTCTGCCTAACGCCAGTGTCCTTATCCACCAACCCATGGGCGGAGCCAGAGGGCAGGCAACTGATGTTGGTATCCAGGCCCGACAAATCCTCAAGACTAAAGATCGGCTGAACGACATTTTTGTCAAACACACCGGTCAGCGCAAAAAAAAGATCGAACACGACACAGATAGAGACTTCTATATGACACCGGAGGAAGCCAAGGATTACGGGATAATCGATAGTGTTATTGCGAGCAAGAAATAGAGTGAAGGTAGAAGAATAACTCGGACGTTGCTTGTAGCAAGCTGAATGGAGGATTCTGAAATGACTGAGATAGGTCGAATAGTTAAAATCGCTGGACCCTTGGTGGTGGCAGAAGACATTCCTGGGGCCAGGATGTATGATGTGGTGAGGGTGGGGAAGGAAAAACTTATCGGCGAGATCTTGGAGATAAGAGAAAACAGGTCATCCATCCAGGTATATGAGGAAACAGGGGGACTAAAACCGGGCGAGCCTGTGGAATCGACCTATGGTCCTCTATCAGTAGAACTAGGCCCCGGAGTATTGGGCAATATCTACGATGGAATCCAGCGCCCCTTGGATCTCATTAGAGCACGGATGGGGGATTTTGTTACCCGAGGAGTTACCCTGGAAGCCGTTGATAGGAAAAAAGAATGGGATTTCAAACCCAAGGCACGAAAGGGCGATGAGGTCATTGCCGGCGATATTCTGGGAGTAGTTCAAGAGACGGAGATTATTGAGCATCGTATTATGGTTCCTTTCGGGGTAGAGGGGACAGTCGAGAGGATCCACTCGGGCAAAGCCAGAGTGGAGGACAGCATCGCCGTGATTGTAGATAGTGAGGGTAAAGAGAGGAATGTCTCCATGCTTCAGACCTGGCCAGTAAGGAAGATGAGGCCTTACCAAAAACAGTTGGCACCCCAAGAGCCTCTCATCACCGGTCAGAGGGTCATCGACACCTTTTTCCCCATCGCCAAGGGAGGAACTGCCTGTATTCCAGGACCCTTTGGAAGCGGCAAGACCGTGGTGCAACATCAGCTTTCCAAATGGACTGATGCCGAGATCATCGTTTTTGTGGGATGTGGAGAAAGAGGCAATGAGATGACTGACGTTTTGCTGAATTTCCCTAAATTGAAAGACCCCAAAACGGGCAAATCCCTCATGCAAAGAACAATCCTGATCGCCAACACTTCTAATATGCCGGTGGCAGCCCGGGAAGCTTCTATTTACACCGGGATCACCTTAGCTGAATACTACCGGGATATGGGGTATAATGTAGCCCTCATGGCAGATTCAACTTCCCGATGGGCAGAGGCACTGAGAGAGATGTCGGGAAGGCTTGAAGAAATGCCGGGTGAAGAGGGATATCCGGCATATTTGCCTTCCAGGTTAGCCGAGTTTTACGAGAGAGCGGGGAGAGTCATTTGCCTCGGAACCGATAAGCGTAAGGCCAGTTTGACCGCTATTGGAGCGGTTTCCCCTCCTGGAGGAGATCTTTCCGAGCCGGTGACCCAGGCCACCTTGAGGGTGGTGAGAGTTTTTTGGGCCCTGGTCGCTGAGCTGGCTTATCAACGCCATTTTCCAGCTATCCATTGGCTCCGCAGCTACTCTCTGTACCTGGACGATTTGAAAGAGTATTTCGTTGACAAAGTGGCTCCAGAATGGATGGAGCTTCGAGGAGAGGCTATGGCCCTCTTGCAGAAAGAGGATGAGCTGAGGGAGACGGTAAGACTGGTGGGATTGGATGCCTTATCCTACCAGGATAGAATAAGCATGGAGGCAGCTCGCTCCATCCGGGAGGATTTCCTGCAACAAGTTGCCTTCCATGAGACAGATACTTACACCACTATAGGGAAGCAGTACCTAATGCTAAAGCTTATTCTCGAGTACTATCATCTTTCACTAGAGGCCCTCAAGAGGGATGTTCCGATAGATGATCTCATTTCTCTTTCGGTAAGAGAGGACATTGCGAAAGCCAAGTATCTGGCGGAAGAGAGAATAGACGAGGAAATAGGAAAAATAAGCCAGAGATTAAGAGCTGAGATGGACAAATCAATGGAAGGAAGCAAGGTATGAGAACAAAGGAATATACTACCGTAAAGGAACTGACCGGACCCTTAATGTTGGTGGATAAGGTGACGGATGTCTCCTACGAAGAGCTGGTAGAGATAGAGCTTGCCAATGGGGAAAGGAGAAGAGGCAGAGTGTTGGAGGTTACCTCTGAAGCAGCATTGGTGCAGCTCTTTGAGCGGGCGAGTGAACTTGGGCCCGAGGGAGTTCGAGTAAAGTTTCTGGGCAGAGGAATCCAATTGGGAGTCTCTGAGGATATGCTGGGCAGAGCCTTTGATGGATGGGGAAAAGCGCGGGACGGTGGGGTGGAAGTTATCCCGGAGAAAAGGCTGGACATTGGAGGAAATCCCATCAATCCTGAGGCCAGGGCTTATCCGGTAGAATTTATCCAGACCGGTGTATCGGCTATCGACGGCCTCAACACCCTATCCAGGGGACAGAAACTTCCCATCTTCTCTGGAGCAGGCCTACCTCATGCTCAACTGGCAGCTCAGATTACCCGGCAGGCCAGGGTACTGGCAAAAGAGGAGGAATTTGGGGTGGTTTTTGCCGCCATGGGGATAACCTATGAGGAAGCTAATTTCTTTCTTTCTGACTTTGAGGCAAGCGGAGCCATCGAGAGAACTACCCTCTTTCTTAATCTTGCCGATGATCCGGTCATAGAAAGAATTTCAACCCCTAGAATGGCCTTCACCTGCGCCGAATACCTGGCCTTTGAAAAGGGAATGCATATTCTGGTTATTCTCATTGATATGACCAATTACGCTGAGGCTTTGAGGGAGCTTTCTGCGGCCAGACGGGAAGTTCCTGGAAGAAGAGGATATCCCGGGTACCTGTACACGGATCTTGCCACCAATTATGAGAGAGCAGGGCGAATCAAAGGAAATGAGGGGTCCATCACTCTCATTCCTATCCTGACTATGCCCGATGACGATAAAACTCATCCCATTCCAGATCTGACCGGATATATCACCGAAGGACAGATCATTCTTCAGAGGGATCTTCATCAAAAAGGTATCTATCCCCCCATCAATGTTCTTCCCTCCCTTTCCCGCTTGATGGACCAGGGGGTGGGAAAAGATAAGACCAGGGAGGATCATCGAGAACTCTCCAATCAGCTCTATGCTGCCTATGCCCAGGGAATTGAGGTTCGGGAAATGGCGCTGGTGATGGGGGAAGCTACTCTCAGTAAGATGGACAAGAACTATGTTCGTTTTGCCGATGAGTTTGAGCGAAAATTTGTCTCTCAGGGAAAATATGAGAATAGGGAAATAAAGGAAACTCTAGATTACGGTTGGGAGCTCCTCAGGATGATTCCTCGCTCAGAGCTGAAAAGGGTGAGGGACGAGTATATTGAAAAATACGGAAAGCGCGAAGAAGAAAGGTAGCTTGGAAAATGCCCCAGACACTGCAGGTAAGTCCCACCAGGATGGAGCTTCTAATGCAGAAACAAAGACTGAAAATGGCCCACAGGGCTCATGATCTTCTTGAAGATAAAAGGGACGAGCTCATGCAGCGGTTCTTCCCTCTGCTGAAGGAAGTTCGCGGAATGCGCAAGGAAATAAAAGAAAAGGTTGGTCAAGCTTATGCGGATCTTCAGATATCCAAATTCCTCACTTCAGAGGCTGAGGTGGAGGAGTGCATCATGTGGCCAACCCAGAAATCAGGTTTGGATATTTCGGGATACACCATGATGAAGGCTCCCGAGTTCAAACTGGTCATGGAGGGAGGTCTTTTTTGCTACGGCCTCCATGGAAGTAATTGGAAGCTAGATTCCACCGTAAGATCTTTTCCAGGGACTCTTCATCTGTTGGTTGAGTTAGCTCAGAAGGAGGAGGATGTTAACCGACTGGCCAGAGAGATTGAGCGTACCCGAAGAAGGGTCAATGCACTGGAACATATTCTAATCCCCCGTATCCAGGATACAGTCAAGTATATCACCATGAAGCTGGAGGAAAGAGAAAGAGCCCATATTATCAATATCATGAAGATGAAGGAAATCGCAGAGAGAGGCGAACAAAGTTCTAAAGGTTAAAATGCTTTACGAGCAGGTTGGCAATGTTCCTCGCTCCTCCTGGAGGCCCCATTCTGAGGGAGCCAGCTTTGCCTCTTCTGATTCTTTCCTCCGGATTGGAAAGAAGAAAAGAAATTTCGGTAACTACTCCATTGGGAAAATCCGATACAAACTTAACTGCTGATCCCAGGAGCCGAGCCTGATCCTTCATGCGCCTTAAAGTTGTCTGAGGTCCATATCCAGTAAAGGAGACTACGGGCTTGCCCAGACCGGCGGCCTGCTCATTGGCTGTTCCTGCCAAGCCAATAACAATTTCTGATTCTGAAATCACATCCTCGAATCCCTTCCTGACAATGACTACTGCTCTTTCATTTTTTTTTAACGCCCCGTTCTCGTAAATCCATTTATCTCTTCTGGCCAGCTGGATTATTCTTCCTATTTTCAGGGATTGGGGTAGAGCACAGACAAATGTAACTGTCTCTTTCACCCTCTCTACGATCTTGAGTATCTTAATAAGATTCTTGTAGGCCTCGGATCGAGAGCCGGGGAGTATTCCAACTATGGGTGGCTCACCTAAGTTAATCCCTCTGGGTACTAATTCATCCATCATAGGATTACCTAAGAAGAGGGCAGGCATACCCTTTTTGCGTAGGTTTTCAGCAGTATATTCATCACGGGTCAAGACCTTCCATGGGATTTTACGCATGAAAAACTCCTCAATCCTGTAGTGCGGTATGTGGTAGTCAGATTTTGCTGGAGCCAGGAATAAGATTTGTTTGCGTAGGGCAAGATACCCTAAGATTAGGAGAGGAAGATCCCCTACAACTACAGCATAGTCAATATCAGCTCGCCTCTTTCTTAAAGTCAGAAAGTACTTTAGGGGCACGTGGGCAGCGGATACATCTAACAGGAGTCCCTTTAGACTTCCAGTAGGAAAACCTCCAGAAGGAGGAACTCCGGCTTGGGTAAGAAGTGGAATCCCTCTTTTTACATACTCTCTCCCCCGGGAGATAAGCGGAGCGCCTGTTATTTCAGCTTGTGGCCTCAACTTTTCAAGTTCCCTGGCAATCAAAGCGGCGGATCTATCCTCCCCGTAGCAGTTACTCAGAAAACAAATATGCAATTTAGCGTCACTCCGTTTCTGGGTGTTTAACAGTATGCTAACTATCTTGTGAGCCGCCTCTTCTTAGACGGGTCTTCTTTCTTGGCTGCTCTGATATTTTTTCTATGACCGGAAGCCTTCTTGTCAGAAATAGGGACTCTTTGGCTACGTTCTTTGATTATTTGTTCATTTCCTGATGATATCCTTGAAGATAGTAATGGCAAAGGACTAACTTAATAAGGGCAGCGCTTAGCCATTGGATATCCCTCTTTTGGAGCTGAGAGAAAACTCTTTTCCCTCGAGGATTTGTGTCCAGCCAACGACCAATGAAGGCAAGTCCAAATAGAGGATTTCCTTTCACCGAGGCCTTAACCTTGAAACAGGGGTATTTCCTAAAGTAGAGAGCTCCGCTCATTCCCCGCATCAGTTCTTTCTCTTTTAGAAAATCAAGGTTAGAAGTGTCTGCCCACTTTCTGAAGTGATAACCGACAGCTTCTGGATTTTTCCTGCTCTTTAGCCCGATTTTCTTCAGTCTGCATCCGAGCTCAACATCCTGCCATCCATAAAGAGGTAGATTCGTATCAAATCCTCCCGCCTTTCTTATGTATTCCTTTTTTACCGAAACATTGGCAGTATCAAAAGGGGAAAAAGATATGTCCCACGCACTCTTTCTCTTTTTTCCTACTTGCTCAAGGCTTGATATGTAGATGAGTTCACCGTTTACTATTCCATCCCCGTACAAGTGGTGGTACTTTAAATGTTCATGGATGAACTCAGGTACTACAATTACGTCACTGTCCACGAAGATAATATATATTCCCTGAGCAATCTTAATTCCTTTGTTTCTGGATATGAACGGACCAAGACGTTTTTCGTTCTTTATATGCCTTAGCTGGCAGGGGGGTGAGAGTGAACTCACCATGTTCTCCGTCCCGTCAGTGGAACCATCATCTATCAAGACTATCTCATATTTATCGTTTGGATAACCCTGGCTAAAGAGAGCTTCCAAACACTTTTCTAATATACTTTTGCGATTATAGGTGGGGATAACTATGCTTGCCTCAATCATCAGCTTACCCTATTCATATTTTCTTGTTCCTCACCTAAGCCTAGTCCATGAGTCTGCCACCCAAATCCGGTCTTGAAATGGTCATCAGCCCTCTTTTTGGCGAGAGGAATGGAGCCTCAAAAGTCCCATCGCCAAGCCGATTATTACCCAGAACATCAGCCCCACCTGAAAAACGTCAAGGAAAGTTTCCACTGTTCCGTGAACAAGAGCAGCGAGGATGGAAAGAGAACAACCGCCAATAATACCGCCGGTGGCAAGAAAAGAATGTCTTCTCAGATATCTTATGGAGCGGCCGAAAAAAATGCCCATGACTAATAGAAGCGAGGCCAGTCCTACTAGGCCTGATTCAGAAAGATAATTGAAATAGAGGCTGTGGGCCGTAGACACGACCCACCCACCGGGAATCTCTACCCAGAATTGTTGTCTACCTGATTCGTCAAGCAGCTCAAAGCCTGGGTTAGGGATCACCTTTTTCGTATCTAGTATTGGTTCTTCTCTTTCCCCTTTTGAATTTGGGAGCGATGACTCCATTAGTGAAAGATCGTCAAAAAAGACGTTTCCCTCCCCCTTTCTTTTACCCATTTTTATCCTCATTTTTCGTGTACCCGGAGGAGAATAGATTCTCGTCTTTTTTAGTTCCCAGGAGGAGCCAGCATTTGTAACTCCCCACTCTTTTGCTATAATCCTCTCTTTGTCATCTAGACACTCCAGAGTAAGAAAGGTATTACCGTCGTGAATCTTTTGAGGGGGTTCTATGTCGGACCTTACATATACACTTAAGGCATGAAATCTTTCAGCTTCAACTGGAACATCCTGCCAGAGCCAGCCCCAGGCCACGGTAGCCTGCATACATCTCGTACCTTCATAAGGATTTGTAGTGTCGACAATCCATTCTTTCCCGGGACTCTCTCTCCAAGATAGCAACTTATAAGTACCTAATCCCGATCCAACCAGTGGGTAGCTTTTGAATATGCGAGGTACCACCTCTTTCCAGGTGTAGATTCTACTCTCGGGACTACCATATTTGCCCATGGTCCTTGTAAACCATCCGTAGTTAAAGAAAGCAACGATAGAAATGCCCACCAGAGTAATGAGAAAGACTTTCCAATTCCTGAGGAGAAGAATTACCATTATTACTACAGAAACTGCCGCTATACCCCCTAAGGACCTGGTTAAAACCAAACACACAAGGCCTGATGCAGCGAAGATTCCGGGCAGGATTTTTTTCTTTAGATCTTTTTGAACCAGCAATGAAACGAAGGAAAGAGGAAGAATGAGGCCCAAATACTTGGCAAATTTATTAGGATTGCCCAGGGTTGACCCAAGACCTTCTTTTACCCGTAAGCTGACGGTCAAAAAGCCGATCTCATAATCGAAATCAACTCTGGTCAGATATTGAACTATTCCAAAAGCAGTAATCACTAGTCCCGAGAGAATAGCCGCAGTTACGATTCTTTCTGCTCTGTCCCGGTTTTTCACATTAGCAGCTATGAGGATACAGGATAGAGGATAAAAAATGAAAAGTGCGAAAGCACCAAGACTTAGAGTTTTATCGATAGAGAAAACTACGGAAAGCCCGACTGCAAAAACGAACCCCAAAAGAACCCATCCAAAAATCCTGGGTTCAAAGTCCAAGGCCTTCCTTAAGTTTGCCTTGCGCAGCCACAGAGCCAATGCCACCAATAATGCTACATAGCTAGCGGGAGCGAAAAAAGGTAAGAAAAAGACAAAAAGAAAAATAGACTTATCAATTACCGAGTCAATTCTTTCGTGGCTTTGCATTTCATGCCTTCGCCCCAACCTTAGGGCGGTAATGGCAGGTTGTTAGTTTCAGCAAGGAACCAAACAGCCAACTTATGCGCTTTGTTTCAGCAAAGGCAAGAATTTTCTTTACCTTTTCTGCTTCTGCAGTCCTTCTCTCAAACCCTCGGCATAGGCATGGATAAGATGGAATTTGATCAAAAATGGCTGTATGAAGCTCTTGCAACGAACCCGGTCGAAAACCTCTATATTTGCATTTGTCAATTTCTTGAAAGGAATTAACCTGTCATACCAGAGGTAGCGGAACTTCACCTGATGTCTGATCTTCCTCACCGGATGTTTCCGGTAAAAAATCACTGCATTCACCCCTCTCTCCTTTTCTTTCCTCAGAATTTCGGCATAATTATCTGAAGACCTTTTCTGCTTGAAATGAAAAACATAGGTCCTTCTATTCTTTTTCCTCTTTACCCCCATCTCCCAGAGCCGAAACCCCAGTTCTCTATCTTGCCAGCCAAATCTCTTGCCGAATTCTTCATCGAACCCACCGGCCTTAGCCAGACTGTCCTTCTTGCAGGAAGTATTGCAGGTGAGAAAACTGGCCCCAAAGAAATCAAGAAAAGCAAGAAATCTCCTTTTCTTATCATTGAATGAATTGTCAAGTGTGCCTGTGTTTATTGCTGGACCGTCAACTATTATATTGTCGTACTTTCTATGATACCTCACGTGCTCTCTGATGAATTGAGGAGGACAGAAAACATCGTCGTCGACAAAAATGATCATCTCACCTTGGGCATGGTCAATTCCGAGGTTTTTCGCTCTGCTCTGGCCTTTTCTCTCTTTGTGCTTTAGATATTTTAGGGAGCATAATGGATTTTTTCCCTCCACCATCTTCTGAGTACCGTCGTTTGAGCCATCGTCAACCACGATGATCTCGTATTGATCCTTCGGGTAATCCTGACCAAATAAACACTCAAGGGACCTGTCCAGCACTTCCCTTCTGTTGTGAGTAGCAATGACTACACTCACCTTCATCAAAACAGCCTAACTTTATGTTTTCTCATACCATCTCTTAGACCCTCAGCATAGGCGTGAAGCAATTTCCAGTTCATAAGTAACCTCAGTTGCCACCGGCTACCCTTGTTGGCTGCCCGCAAAATTAGCATTTCTCCAAAGTCTTTGTCTATCCACCCAATTAGTCTATCAAAAATAAGGCTTTGGGGTCTTATGCCAAACTTCACCCTGAGATTTGGATGTTTCTTGTAGTACAGGACGGCATTTCTTCCCCGCTGTCTCCCCTTTTCCCGTAATGAAGGTAGGTCAGACAAATTAGTTTTTCTCTTATAATGATAGGCCAATGCGTTAATATTCCTTTTGACCTTGAGGCCCAGTTTCTTAAGGCGTAATCCTAATTCCCAGTCGTGCCATCCATATCCGATAAATTCCTCATCAAACCCCCCCACCCTAATCAGAAATCTTCTCTTCACTGAGAGATTGGCAGTGATTAGTGAGGGACCTGAGAAATCAAAGAGGAGTTTCTTGGTTTTTCTTCTATTGATATTGGCAAATACATTATCTACATTACCGGTTCTAACTGTAGGACCGCTGACCACAACGTCCCCAAGTGCTTCATGAGATTTTACATGTTCCAATATAAAATTGGGAGGAGCAAAAATATCGGAATCAACAAAAATTACTATCTCACCCCGGGCTTTTTTTATCCCCAAGTTACGAGCAAAGTGTGGACCGCGTTGCTTTTGATAAAAGTATCTCAAAACAATCTCAGGTCTTGTCTTGGACTTGACCATCTCCTTCGTGCCATCTCTTGATCCGTCGTCAACCACGATGATCTCGTATTGGTTATTCGGGTAACCCTGGAGCATCAAACAATCAAGAGTTTTGGCCAGTATCTTTTTTCGATTGTGGGTGGGAATGACAATGCTTACCTTCAATCGTCCAAAGTCCTCATCGATAACACCCTGGTAGATTTTCTCAAGCTTTCGTACCTGTTTGAACAAATTGAACTTCTCCTCCACAACTTTTCGCCCTTGTCTTCCTAAATCGTCCCAAATCTCTGGATGGGCGATGAGGTAGCCGAGTCGGTCTGCTAGTCCATTGACATCCTTTTCAGGGACTAGAAAACCTGTTTTTCCGTCGATTACTAGTTCCGGTATTCCCGCATGTCGAGTGGAAACTACCGGTAGGCCTGTGGCCATTGCCTCCTTGATGACATTTGGAATGCCCTCTTTGTTTCCACTTCGGGACGTCACGCTTGGGGCAAGAAATATTTGAGCATTCCACATTTCCTCTGGTATATCCTTTGGTTCTTTCTCCCCAGAGAAAGAGACCTTTTCTCCAAGATGTAATATCTTGGTGAGCAATTTTAAGTTAAGCCTCAAAGGTCCACCCCCGACAATCCTGAGCTCAATATTAGTATGCTTTTTGCGCAACCTGGCGAATGCTTTCATGCCATATGCAAATCCTTTTTTTTCGATAAGCCGACCACACATCAAGATCCGTAGTCTGGTGTTTTGACTCTCGCTTCTGTTTCTGAATCGAAATTCCTCGGTGTCTATACCCCCGTAGAGCACTCTTACCTTGTCAGCGGGGCAGCCCAGGTTGACAACGTCGTCTCTCATAGCGTTTGACCTTACAAGAAAAATCCTACCTTTTTCGAAGAGCTGTCTTAGGTTACGGAGGTACGGGGGCCACCTGGGCCACGTAGAGACATCAAGCCCATGAAAACTAGTTATCAAAGGCAAATTCAACTGTTCGCAGAGCGGCCAGATTCTTATCCCACTATCTGCCATATAAGCTCGCACCAGTCTGATCTGGTTTTTCAACATGACATCTCGAAAAAAGCCATGTCTATCCCTGTACCTGAATCGCCACCAAGGGACACTAGAGCTGGAGAATATTTTCAATTTTGAGGAGCGCAGGACCCACTTCCCAACCACTTCAGTAAGGACGACAGGTTTGAGGCGTTCTAAGTTTTTGATCTCGCCATAGAGAGGAGTTTTGAGTCCTCTATATCTTCTTACAGAATAAGCAACCTGTAGTTCCATAACCACACCATTCACCCATTATTTCGATGGATCATCTCTTCAGACTCGCGCCTTATCAAACAATTCCGTATGTCCTCCTTTGTCATCGTACCTATTTTCGAGGAGATTTCAAACCTAAATATTGCTCCCACTGCCCCTGCTGCTGAACGGCAAAGCTCTTTCTGGTCTTTTTTTCCCAGAGGTAAAAAGGTGCATAATCTGCCGCTAGAAATCGAAACCAAATCCTAGGAGCCCGTGAAATGCGAGGTTAGGTACATAAGCGCTACCATCCTTGATGGGGACGTGCGCGTACGATGCAGTAAATTTCCCCTCTACCGAAAAGAAAAGACTGCGAAATATGGAGAACTTCTTGGCTATCGCGGTCTGCAGTGTGGGCCCTGAGATATAGAAACCATCCAACCCTTGGCCAAAAATTTTCTCCGGCCTTTTCTTCCCACGTATTATGGATTCTGGATGCGCCAGTACAATTCCGGCACCGACCCGAATTATGGAACCGGTCGCCTTCTCCCACGCTCGATTTACGGTGAGGAGGTTATATCCATGTGAGATTTCAAAATGTTGAATCTCCGGTATCTCATTTGCCAAATAGAGTTTATGATGGACAAGTTCAAATTCCCACGCCTGGTTCTGGCTCCATCTAGCAATACGCCAAGCATAATATGGTGATTCTTTCAGCGGCTTTTCCTGGTATCTGGCATAGAGAAAAATATGTTCCTCACCAGATTGGTGAATGCTGAGGGGAGTGGGTATGTTTAATGCTGAGCCTAGAAATAAATCAAGAGACCATTTCACATGTGGGTTTCGCCCACTTTCTCCTTTCTTATCTGGTGGGGAATAACCCTTGTCTTTAATTGCCTCTCCCGAATACCCTGGTAATGATTGGGCTGATATTTCATGAAGCTCGAATCTTCTTGTCTCAGAAGGAGATTCGAGATACAGGTAATTTTCGGCATGGGCTGGAAGCTGAGCTAGGCCTAGCAATAAACCTCCCATTGCTAGGAAGCCAATTCTTTTGACAAAACTCTTGAGCACAGACATATTGGTCTCCTTCGTTCGTTTTTCTCCCTGCTATTAAACGAGCTCTTTTGATAGGATCAACAACGTACAATTTTCGGAACCGCCAGCTGAGTAGAATTACAGAGACTTGTCGGAAGCCTCCACCTCAACTGCCAAATCAGACTTTTCCTGGAGAATCCATCGGTCCTTTACGCCAGTTTCTCCTAGAGTTCTGGATGAGATATGAAATACTCAGGCCAATCCGAGGTCCATCGAAAACATACCTTCTCCAGGCAAGATTTTCCCCACCACTGCCTCCTAGGCTGGGTGAAATTGATTTTTGTATAGTTTGGTGTAGAAACCCCCCTGGGCCAGAAGTTCCTCATGGGACCCAATGTCCTCAATTCTTTTTTTACTCAGGACCACGACCTTATTTGCGTTCTGTATGGTAGAGAGGCGATGGGCGATGATGAGAGTGCTTCTGTCTTTCATCAAACGCCTCAAGGCTTGTTGGATCAATAGTTCCGTCTCTGAATCTACAGCGGAGGTAGCTTCATCAAGAATGAGTATACGAGGGTTGCGCAATATGGCTCTAGCTATGGCGATACGTTGTCTCTCCCCTCCTGAGATCTTCACTCCTCTCTCCCCGACTTCAGTATCGTATCCCTGACTTAGCGATTCAATAAAGCGATCAGCATTAGACCTTTTTGCTGCCTCGGCGATTTCCTCGTCGGTAGCTTCCGGCCGACCATAAGCGATATTGTCACCGATAGTGCCGTTGAAAAGAATGGTCTCCTGGGGGACTATGCTTATTTGCTGCCTCAAGCTAGCCACTTTTACCTTCTTAACATCATATCCATCTACGGTGACAATTCCTGAGGTTGAGTCATAGAAACGAGGAATGAGGCTGACAAGCGTGCTCTTACCTACGCCGGAAGGCCCGACCAAGGCGACGCTCTCACCAGGTATAATTTCTAAACTGATGTTCTCCAAAATGAGCTCCTTGCTATTGTAGCCGAAGGAAACATTTTCAAAGCGTATGTAGCCTTCTATGAGAGGAAGTTTTAGAGCTCCGGGGAGCTCTTTTATTTCAGGTTCTGTATCGAGGATCTCAAAAATCCTCTCGGCCGAGGCTAAAGCCCGCTGATAAAGACTGTAAGTTTTACCCAACTGGTTCAATGGGTGAGTGACCAGACTTACATAGCCAAGAAAGGCGATGAGTTTGCCTGTGGTCAGTCTACCTGTTATTACCTCCCGTGCTCCGTACCACAGGATGGCACTCAGGCCAATAGTGGTGAGGATCTCTACGAGCGGTGAGAGCAGAGCCACCACCCGTGTTCTTTTCATGGCTAGTCGAAAGTTGCGGATATTCTCCTGCTGGAACTTTCTAACCTCTTCTTCTTCCGTGGCAAAAGATTTTACTACCTCAATCCCCGTTATTGTCTCCTGAAGAAGAGAGGAGATATCAGCGATCTTAACTTGAACCGCCGTACTGAATTTCTTTATACGACTACCGAACCTTCTCACCATCAAAGCCAGGAGGGGAACTACAGCCAAAACACAAAGAGAAAGTTTCCAGTGTATATAAAAGAGAAACCCTAAAACTCCGGCTATGATGAGAAGATTCAGAATCATCTTGGCTACTGACTCGACAACTATCTCCTGAAGCACATTAACGTCTGTTACTACCCGAGACATAATCTCCCCTGTACGCTTCCTTTTGTAAAAACTCAAAGAGAGTCGCTGCAGGTGTTGATATGTCTGGTTTCGTAGATCAGTGATCAGCCGATAGCCAACAAAGGACATGAGGTAAGTCTGTCCATAAGAAAAAAGTCCCTTTATACCTACGAGAACTACCAGAGCGATAGCGATTAGATTCAGCAAGAAAACGTTCTTGCCGAGAATGACTCTGTCAATTAGTTCTCTTCCTAGTATCCAGGGAAGCGCCAGAGTAGTTAAACTCACTACTACCATGCAAACTAAGGCTAGAGCCAGTTTTCCTCGATACGGACGCAGATAGCCTAACAAGCGGCGTTGGACATTCATAGATTGAACCTCATCTAGTTGAGTTCCTGCAGTATGGTTTCCGCTATTCTATTAGCTGCGCCCTTTGGTCCCACTGTGGACTTGAGCTCACAAGCCATACTATTTCTGAGAACTGGATTCTGCAAAAGCTCTATCACTTTCATGCTAACACCCCGAGCTTCAATTATTCCTCTTAGCTCGGGAACAATTTCTTTTCCCGCCCGCAGGTTGGGTACAGCCGTAAACTTAATCTTTCTGCTGTACCTTCTCACTATTCCTGACTTAATCATAGGCCCGAGGCATGGTAAGTGTCCAATCAATCCCGGCAAGCCATCAAGAGGTATTGCCTCCGGCTTATTTAATGGAACGGTTACCACCATGGGTGTTCCCAAAAATGCCATTTCCGCTGTGCTGGTGCCAGGAATAGTGATGGCCAGATCAGAAGCGTTCATTATCTCGTATTGATTCTCTCTGGCCACCGAAACTTCCAGGTTGAGGTCAGTAATGAGCTTCCATCGTTTCTTCTTCACGAGCTTGAATCTTGCTGTATCCCGGAAAACTTCTTCTTGCCCCTCCGAAGGCAAATTGGTCAATTGCTCATGGGAGGCAAAGGGAGAAAGGACCAGGACGAATTGAGCTTTGGGCACCTCTTCCCTGACTAGCTCGGCTGCCCTTAAGAAAAAGGGGGTGAGGTGCTTTACTTCCTCAGACCTACTTCCCGGCATTATGGAAACAATTGGATGCTTGGAATCAAGCCCCCAGTACTTGCACGCCTCTTCTTTGGACATCTGGCACTCCACGGCATCGGCCACCAGGTCGCCCACAACTCTGATTTTTCCCGATTTAACCCCGGCTCGTCTAAGCTCTTCGTTTATGGTCTCATCGAGGATCATAAACGTTTTGAAGAATCTTTTCCATCTGGGTTTTTGGATATAAGCTAATGCCGGAATCCTCAGCCGTCTGGACAACAGAATTGCATGAATGGGATCCCCTCCGAGAAAAACGACCACCCCCTTGCCGTTGTCTGTGAAATGAGGCCACCTTATACCCAGAAAGATGTATTTCAGGTAATCGGTGGGCCCCGCCACCCCATCAACAGCTGGAAAATCGCTGACAACTTTCTTTTCCATGCCACTGGCGTACTGACAGGGAGGTATGATTACAGAAATCTTTAAGGTCTTTTCCCCTTCCTTCAGGGTTCTGGCTATCGGCCTTACCCATCCCGAGAGTTCACCCGGACTATTTGCCACTAGAAAAACTCGCATGCAAAATTCCCTTTGTCAAGATAGGTTCTTGACTACTATTCTGGCGGCTCGCTCAACAGCTCCAGGCTCCCCCAGTTTTCTGGTTACGTTGCTAAGTTCAGTCTTCATCTCTTCCAACTCTTGGGAATTTTCCAATAGACTCAAAGTGAGGTTTGCCAGGCGATTGGGTGTGACCCGAAACTGAAGGAGTTCAGGTACAATCCTCTTTCCTGCGAGGATGTTGGGCAAACTTACGTAGGGAAATTTTATGAGAATGCTTCCCAAAATCCAGGTAGTGAGAGAAGTTTTGTAAACAACAATCATGGGAGTCCTCAAACATGCCGCTTCAAGGGTAGCTGTCCCTGAGGCCGTAATAACCAGGTCGGAGACGTTCATGACATCGTAAATATTGTTGCTTATGACTTTGACATCTATTCCGCTTTCTTTGACCATTCTGGCAATTTTTTTTTCAAAAACCGAATCAGCAACTGGAAGTAGGAATTGGATGCCCTTCAATGATCTTTTTATCTCATCTGCCGTGCGCAACATTATGGGCAAAAGATTGTCTATCTCGTATGCCCGACTTCCCGGAAGAAGGCCTACTGTCGGATGCTCAGGGGTGAGGCCAAATTCGTGATAAGCCTCACCTTTGCTTAGCGTGGGTCTAGCCATACCAACCAGCGGATGTCCTACAAAGGTTACATTGGCTCCCGTCCTGCGATAGAGTTCGACTTCAAAAGGAAAAATGGCAATAATTTCAGTGATATCTCTAACCGTTCTCTTGGTTGCCCAATCAGGCCAGGCCCAGGCCGGAGGAGCAATATAGTAAATGATGCGAATTCCCCGCTTCTTGGCCAGACGGGCAATCCTCAAATTGAAATCCCGGCTATCTATTAGAACTAATAGATTGGGAGGTTCTTCCCACAGCATTCTTTTTATGTTCTTTTCAATTCTAAGAAAGGAGGGATAGAACTTCAGACCTTCCCGGATACCCACTGTTCCCATATGGACGGTAGTGGCCATCAGATCAACTCCTGCTTGCCTCATTTTCTCCCCGCCCGTACCCACAAATTCAATATCTCCGGTGATTCTTTTGATAGCGCGAACAAGATTAGCCGCATGGAAATCTCCTGAAATCTCTGCCGCAGTCAGTAGAATCTTTCTTCTGGGCAATGGAAACCTCCCTTCTGCGATTCACCCTATCTTGAGATTGTCAATTAATCTTGTTTGGCCAATCTTTGCTGCCACTGCAACAAGAACTTCTTTTTCTACTCGCTCTACCCTCCGGAGGGTCTCTGGATCAATAACAGCCACGTAATCTACACGGGCCAGGGGCTGTCCTCTTATAAGGTCTTCCATGTGAGAGCTGATAGCCGTGGCATCTCTTATCCCCCGAGCAATGTCCTTTTTTGCTCCGAGGAGTGATTGGTAAAGTACGGTGGCTGCCTTTCTTTCTGCCGGGGCAAGATAGGAATTACGGGAACTGAGAGCCAAGCCGTCTTGCTCCCTGACTGTTGGGAGAGACACAACCTCTGTATTGAGGTCGAGATCTCTCACCAGCTTTCTTACTACTAGAGCCTGTTGGTAGTCCTTCTCCCCAAAGTAGGTCCTGTCAGGGGATACAATGCTAAATAGTTTGGCCAGGATGGTTGTGATACCTCTGAAATGTCCGGGACGCGATTTTCCCTCCAGAGTAGAGGTCAGGCACCCCTCCACCTCAACAAAGGTAGAGTACCCACTCGGGTACATCTCTTCCAGAGAAGGAGCGAAGATTACGTCAACCCCTTCAGCTTCAGCGGACTTCATGTCCTGCTCCGGACTCCGGGGGTAATTTTTGAAATCCTCCCGGGGGCCAAACTGAGTAGGATTAACGAAAATACTTACCACTAGAATATCAGACTCTTTCCTCCCCTTTCCTATCAAAGAAAGATGACCTTCATGCAGGTGCCCCATGGTGGGAACAAAGCCGACAACCTTTCCCTCCTCTATCCGTTTTCTGTAACTCCTCATTATCTGAATGCCCTTTATCAACTCCACGCCAGTTCCCCTCTTCTTCCCTTTAACTTAGCGTCTCTCGCCATTTTTTTGTCTCAGTCTTCCTAACCTCTGGAGCCACCCTGAGAGTGGCCCGTTCTACAAGGGAGGTATGCTCCCAACTTTCCGGAAAGCCTTCATTCGATCAGAATTCCCTCAAGTGTCGTCCAGAATCCGGGAAAGGAAGTATCAATGCAGTCCGAACCCAAAATCTTGCTCCTGCCTTCGGCGCAAAGACCTGCCATAATCAGGGCCATGGCCATTCGGTGATCATTGTAGCTCCGGCATTCCGCCCCTCTGAGGTATCCTTTCCCTTCAATAACCATCCCGTCTTCCCTCTCTTGGACTTCCGCTCCCATCCTTCTGAGCTCAGTAGTTATAGCCCTAATTCGGTCGGTTTCCTTGACCCGAAGTTCCCTGGCATCTTTAATTATGGTCTGCCCTTTAGCGAAACAGCTTACCACGGCCACCATGGGTATCTCATCAATGAGGCGAGGAATCATGTCTCCTTCAATGGTGATTCCTTCTAGGGATCTTCTCCCTCTTACTTCAATCTCTCCATATTCCTCTTCAGACTTTTTGCCTTTAAGATGGACTCTTATGTCGGCTCCCATTTTAAGGAGGGCATCAATGAATCCCATTCGGGTAGGGTTGAGTCCGACGCCGAAGACTCTCAGGTGAGATCCCTCCAGGATGGCAGCTCCTCCTATGAAGAAAGCCGCCGAGGAGATATCTCCTGGTACTGAGAATTCTCTCCCAGGAAAAGAGGTTAGTTTTTTGACCCGCACTGTAGGGCCGTCTTGCTCAATAGGCAAGCCCAAAAATCTAAGCATTCGCTCGGTATGATCCCGAGATTGACAAGGTTCCCTAATGCAGGTCTCTCCCTCGGCATAAAGTCCAGCCAAAACAAGAGAGGATTTCACCTGGGCGGAGGGAATAGGCAAGGAGTAGTGTATCCCCTCTAAGGGGGACCCCAATATGCTCAAAGGAGGAAAATGCCCTCTCTTTCTTCCCCAGATCTTTGCTCCCATCATGGTGAGTGGTTTCGTCACCCTGGACATGGGTCTTTCTCTTAAGAATCTATCTCCGGATAAGACGCTGTGGAAATTTTGGCCAGCCAAAAGGCCTGCAAGGAGTCTCATGGTGGTAGCCGAATTTCCGCATTTGAGAACATCTCCAGGTTCTTCTAGGCCATGAATCCCTCTCCCCTCGACAAAAAGGTCTTCTCTTCTTTCTATGACGACTCCCATCCTCCTAATTATCTTTTCGGTAGCTAAACAGTCCAGTCCTATCCCCATCCCCTTAATAACTGAGCCTCCTTTGGCAAGGGAACTCAAGATGAGAGCCCTGTGGGCAATAGATTTGTCTCCGGGGACATCTATTTGTCCCCTAAGGTGGCGGGCAGGATTAACCTGGATGGATTTTGCCCTCATCTTTCAGGATTCCCTTCCCAAAGCCGTGGCCACGGCTTTGACCTCTTGCATAAGATGACGAAAATCCTGTGGTGCTAAGGCTTGGGGGCCATCCGACAGGGCCTCTTCCGGTCTGGGGTGAACTTCCACCATAAGGCCATCACTCCCTGCTGCTATGGCTGCCCGGGACATAGGAATTACCAGATCCCTCATACCTGTGCCGTGACTGGGGTCCACCAGCACGGGAAGATGGCTGAGTTTCTTGATGAGAGGAATTGCGGAGAGATCCAGAGTGAATCGGGTACCATCTTCAAAGGTTCTTATTCCTCTCTCGCAAAGGATAAGATTGTAATTGCCACCGGACAAGATATACTCCGCTGACATTAAGAATTCTTTGACTGTGGAGGCTATCCCTCTTTTCAGAAGAACCGGGCGCTTGCTCCGCGCTACTTCCCTCAGTAGATCAAAGTTTTGCATGTTACGGGCTCCGATCTGAATAATGTGGGCGTATTCTGATACCACCCCCACCTGCCTGGGATCCATTACTTCCGTAACTACTGGAAGTCCGGTGATCGTGCTAACTTCAGCCAGGATTTTCAACCCCTCCTTTCCTAGGCCCTGGAAAGAGTAAGGAGAAGTGCGGGGCTTAAATGCGCCTCCCCTCAAGATCTTTGCACCTGCTCCCTTCACCTCTTTAGCCACCTCCAGAATGACGTCTCTATTTTCTACAGCACAGGGTCCTGCCATAACCACCACTTTCTTCCCCCCGATCTCGACCCCTCCTACTTCGAATTTTGTCTTCTCCTTCTTGAACTCCCGACTCACTAACTTATAGGGTCTTGAGATGGGAACAACAGACTCCACGATAAACATAGCCTCAAGGACACTCCGGTAGCGTATAGGATTCTCACCGATGACTCCAATGATGGTCCTTTTGGCTCCTTTTGAGATATGAGGAACAAATCCTAACTCTTTGATTTTTTCCACCACGTGCTCAATTCCCTTTTGTGTGGTGTCGGGCTTCAAGGTGATTATCATTTCTTCTCTCCTTCGTCTTGTCTCATCTTGTCTTTATTCTCCTCGGGGATAGGATCCCAGAATCTTGAGGAAATAACAGCTTTCCTCAAGCTGTGTGAGAGCGTTCTTTACCTTTTCTTCATCCTTGTGGCCCAAAAAATCCAAGAAAAACACGTATTCCCAGGCCCGTCGTTTGGTAGGGCGGGATTCGATTTTTGTTAAGTTGATTCCGTGTTTAATAAAAGGAGCCAGCATCTCATGAAGGGCCCCCACTCTATCCTTGATGGAGAATAGAACGGAAGTCTTGTCCTGCCCACTCGATTCCTTATTATATTCCCGCCCAATAACCAAAAACCGGGTAAAGTTGTGGGGGCTGTCCTCAATGTGCGATACGATAATGTTAAGACCATATAGAGAAGCGGCCACGTCAGAGGCAATGGCAGCGAAAGTGAGGTCTTTTGCGGCCATTTGGGCAGCCTTAGCTGTGCTCTCCGCTTCCCCCAATCTCACCGTAGGAACATTCTCTTCCAACCACCCTCGACACTGAGCCAGGGCCTGGGGATGGGAATAGATCTTTTCAACCTTCTCCAAAGTGCCTCTGCCCAGAAGATGATGAGAAATCTCCAAGATAATCTCGCCATATATTCTGAGGTCCGAGTCCAGGAACATATCCAGGGTGTGGGTGACCACTCCCTCGGTAGAGTTTTCCACCGGCACCACCCCAAACTCTGCTTGCCTTTTTTCCACGATAGAGAAGATTTCACGGACGCTTTTTGCCGGAATAAGCTCAGCTCCTTTGCCAAAACTCTTAAGGGCCGCAAGATGAGTAAAAGTTGCCGGAGAACCGAAATAGACTACTTTAGGCTCACTCTGAAGGCTGAGGGAAGTCTTGAGGATCAGCTGCACAATCTCTGTCAAAGCCTCGTTAGGAAGGGGACCCTGGTTATACTGAACTAATCCTTGCAGAATCTTCTTTTCTCGGGCTGGAGAATAGAAGGGCTCTTTTTTCTTTCTTTTAACTTCAGCAATTCCAAGAACCTTTCTCATCCTCTCATTGAGGAGGTTCACCAGTTTACAATCAATTTCATCAATCTCACGACGTAGGTTTTCCAGCTTCATTTTTGCGGTGCTCCTTGATAATATTGATGGTTGCCTCCAGAGCCAAAAGATAACTCTGGGACCCGAATCCTAATATGAGACCCACGCAAACCCCAGCGGTCAAGGACCTGTGTCGAAAGGCCTCTCTCTCATAAACATTGGATAGGTGAACCTCTATAGTGGGAATCCCGACGGCCAAAATGGCATCTCTGATAGCCACACTGGTGTGAGTATAAGCGGCGGGATTGACGATGATAGCATCAGCCCAATTTTTGCACTTCCCTATGAGGGAAACAATGTCGCCTTCATGATTTGACTGGCTGATTCTCACCTGAATACCTAGGTGCTTTGCCCTTTCTCTGATGAGCTCGTTCAATCTGGAAAGATTCGTCTTTCCGTAAATAGCCTTTTCCCGCGTTCCTAGAAGGTCAATATTGGGTCCGTGAATGACCAAAATGTGACTCATTTTTCTACCCCCAGTTCTTCGATTGCCTCTCTTACCAAGGCGAGAGGAACTTTGTCGGTGAGAAATACTTCCCCTATTCTTCTGGGCAAGACAAAATGCAGTGCTCTTCCTCTAGTCTTCTTATCTAAATAAAGAGCATCCCAGAGCTTGTCCTCATTCACTCCCTCCACCTGAGTGAGAAGATCTGCTCTCATCACCAGATTTTCCAACCTAGTCAGGGAAGACTTTCGAAAGAAACCCATCTTGTTGGCTATCCTCGCTGCTCCTATCATTCCCACGGCTACAGCTTGTCCATGGCTATACCTTCCGTATCCGGTGGCTGACTCGATGGCATGGCCAATAGTGTGGCCAAAATTGAGAACCTGACGTTTTCCCCTCTTTTCCCTCTCGTCCTCCTGGACAACACCGGCTTTGATTTCAACACATCGGGTGATGACATATCTCAGAGAATCAAGATTCAAAGTTTCAATTTTCTCCAGATTCTGCTCCAGATAAAGAAAAAGATCCTCGTCTTCTATTATTCCATATTTTATGATCTCAGCCAATCCCTCTCTTATCTGGATCCGGGGGAGGGTGGTTAGCAGCCTGATGTCCATATAAACGAAGCGAGGTTGGTAAAAGGAACCCACCAGATTCTTACCCTCAGGAAGATCCACTCCTACCTTTCCACCTATGCTCGCATCCACCTGTGCTAGAAGAGTGGTCGGTACATAAGTGAAGTTGATTCCCCTGACATAGGTGGAAGCAACAAATCCAGCCAGATCTCCTATTACTCCTCCTCCCAGGGCAAGGATGGTTGAGTTTCGGTCCAGCTTTTTCTCAACGCATTCCTCATATAACTTGGCTGCCTGAGATAACGTCTTGTACCTCTCCCCGTCCGGGACTCTGACCAAAGATACCTGGAAGGCTCCACTCTCAAGAGCATCCTTGACTTTTTTCCCATAAAGGGAGGCGACGGACCTTGATGAAATAACCAGGACCTTTTTTCCCAGATCAAATTGCCCGGCTATCTCACCCAGGCGAGCTACATCTCCTCCTATGTAAACAGGGTAGCTACGCTCCTCCAGGTCTACACGAACAATCTTCATATTTTTTCCCAAAAAAACTCCTGTATTCTCCTCGTCACCTCCTCTATGGTGAGGTTGGAGGTCTGTACAGAAAGATCAGCCTTCCCATAGTAAGGTTGTCTCATTTTCAGAAGCTCCTCAATTTTCCTTCCTGGATCAGGTTCATTCAAGAGCGGACGATCCTGGGTCCCTATGGTCCTTTTGAGGATGGTCTCTGAATTGGCGGTAAGACAGACGATAAGACCGTTTCTCCTCAGTGCCTTGATATTTTCATCTCTTAAGATTACTCCACCACCGGTGGAGATAATGTAGTTATCAAGATGGGAAACTTCTCTGACGATAGCAGCCTCGAGCTTGCGAAAGTAGGACTCCCCCTTTTCTTCAAATATATGGCAAATCTTGGACCCCTCTCTTTCTTCAATAAGATCATCAGTATCGAGGTAGTCCATGTGTAAAGTTTTGGCCAACCGCCTACCTACGGCACTTTTCCCGGTCCCCATAAAACCCGTTATGATAATGTTCATCTTGCCTGTTTTTTGGCTACATAGTCTATGTAGGCCTCGTAATTCCTCTTTACTTCACCCATACTGTCCCCGCCAAACTTCTTCAGTACCTCCCGAGCGATCTCAAAAGCCACCACCGCCTCGGCGATAACGGCTGCTGCAGGAACAGCGCAGATATCCGCTCTTTCCCGAGCTCCCTTCACCTCCTTCTTGGTGATGAGATCGACCGAGCGAAGGGGTCGAGCCAGGGTAGAAATAGGCTTCATAGCCGCTCTCATAATGAGGGTTTCCCCATTGGTCATTCCTCCTTCAATGCCCCCGGCCCTGTTGGTCTTGCGGAAGAAACGGCGTCGTTTTTTGTCATAGAATATCTCATCCTGAACCTGGGACCCCCATCTTTGTGCCGAGGTAAAACCGAGTCCTATTTCCACCCCTACCATGGCGGGGATACTCATTATCGCTTGAGCTAGCCTGGCATCCAATTTGACATCCCATTGGATATGGCTGCCCAGTCCAATAGGTAGATTGGTAGCATAAACCTCAAAGACCCCGCCTAGACTATCACCCCTTGTCTTGGCCTGATCAACGAGCTCCTTCATCTGTTCCCCTTTTTCCCTATCCAGACACCTGAGGGGCGAGGATTCAATGAGAGAATAGTCGTCTGGAGTGGGCTGCCACTCTTTCATGTCCCTTACCCTGCCAATCTGAATAACGCGGCTGTAGAAATCTATGCCGAATTCTCGAAGGAACTTTTTGCAGATGGCTCCTACTGCCGCTCGGGCTGCCGTTTCCCGGGCACTTGCCCTTTCCAGTATATTTCTTGTGTCCTCAAAGTCATACTTGATGGCTCCGGCCAGGTCTGCATGGCCAGGTCGAGGCTCGGTCAGGGCAGGGGAATCAGTATTCTCCTCCGCCGCCATAGTCATTTGCCATTTTGGCCACTCCATGTTGCCTATCATTAGAACAATGGGGCTTCCCAGAGTTCTACCCTTGCGAACACCAGAAAGGATCTCGGCCCTGTCTTTTTCTATCTTCATTCTCTCTGAGCGACCATAGCCCATCTGTCGGCGTTTGAGCTCTCCATCAATATTACGGCAGGACAGGGAAAGACCTGCTGGGATCCCTTCAAGAATGGCGACGAGAGCCCTTCCGTGGGATTCCCCGCCGGTCAAATAGCGTAGCATTATGTCCTCCTTTTTCTCATTCCCAGCTCTTTTTCTCCCGCATCTCTCATCTTCTGGACGGGAGCTTTTCGATGAGTCCAGATTTCAAAAGAAAGAGCTGCTTGATGGATGAGCATCCCCAATCCTCCCAGGCAGGGTAGGCCTCTCTGCTCGGCTGCTTCCAGAAGTTCTGTTTTTCTGTTATACACTATATCATGAATAAAGGTTCCCGGAGAAAATAGATCTAGATTGATTAACAAACCTCCCTCCGGATTGAGCCCCACCGAGGTAGCATTGACAAAGAGATTTATTTCTCTTAGCCTCCCTTTGAGGTTCCTTTTGCCAAACTCCAGGGCGTCTATGGGACACCCGTTCTTGAAGATCTTTTTGAGACGATGGACTAACTCTTCACCTCTTCTTTGTGTCCGGTTAACAATGGTAAGAGAAGCGATTTCTTCCTGGATCAAGACAGATGAGATGGCTCGTGCAGCCCCCCCGGCTCCCAAAAGCATCACCCTTTTGCCGTTAGGATTGAATTTCCCTTGCCCTTTGAGAGACTCAATGAAGCCTTGACCATCGGTATTGTAGCCAATGAGCTTACCTTTTCTGTTAAGTACAGTATTTACTGCTCCTATCATCCGGGCATCAGGAGTTACCCCATCCAGGCAGGTCATGATCCGTTCCTTATGAGGGATGGTCACGTTGACCCCCACCATATTCAGAGATCCTATTGCCCGGGCCGCCACATCCAGATTCTTGGACTGGACCCAGAAGGGAAGGTACACAAGATCAAGTCCCAACTCAACAAAGGCAGCGTTATGGAGATGCGGGGAAAGGGAGTGAGCCAGAGGATAGCCAAATATCCCAACAATTTTTGTTTTCCCACCAATCTTCATTCCGTAACTTACCCTCCTGGGAAACAATGAAATATTCTATCACAAGGGAGGGCACTGTCAAAATTCAAAGCAACACAAGAATTTGATAAATTCGCGGGATGTGATATATTGAGATGTCGGGATTGTTCGAATTCTGATGATGAAGAAAACGGTGGAAGGTTTGCCTTGAACATCTCGATCTTAACCCAAATAGGCAAGGAAAGCTGAAGTGCAAGTTAAGGTTGGATTTATTGGAGCAGGTAAGATTGCGCATCGCCACATGGAGAAGCTTTCCAAGATCAAAGATGCAAAACTTACCAGTTTCTGCGACATTGAGGAGGTCAGGGGTCGAGAGGCGGTGAGGAAATACGGAGGCAGGTATTACACGGAGTACCGTCAGATGCTGGAGAAAGAGGACCTGGATGCGGTATATGTTTGCCTCCCACCTTTTGCCCACACGGATCAGGAGATCCTGGCTGCCGAGGCCGGGATAAACGTATTCGTTGAGAAGCCCATTGCTCTGGACATAGAAAAGGTTCACCAGATAAAGGAAGTTGTGGAGAGGAACGGTATTGTTACCAGCGTGGGGTACCTTTATAGGTATGCCGATATTGTTAACAGAGCCAAAGAAATTCTGAGTAGGAAAAAGGTTGCCATGTTCTTAGGGTACTATTTCTGCCCTATTCCCTCTCTTGATTGGTGGGGAGCCAGACACCGATCCGGAGGACAAATAGTAGAACAGACCACCCATATCTTTGATCTGGCTCGATACCTGATAGGAGAAGTGGACCAGGTTTACGGACAGAGGATTCGAGGCTTGAGGAACGAGAAAAATGAAAACTCTGACATCGATGATGCTTCTTGCGTCACCCTTCGCTTTCGAAGTGGAGCCGTAGGTACCATCAGTTCCAGCTGCCTTCTTTCCCATGGACGAGACTGGGGAGCCGATCTCATCATCCCTGACATGAGAATCCAACTTCATCTTTCATCCCATCTTCTTAGGATTTCCAATGGAAAGAAGGAGGAAATGAGAATGCAAATTGATCCTTACGAGTTGGAAGACAAAACTTTCATTGAGGCTGTCAAGGAAGGGAATCCTGGCAAGATAAGATCTTCCTACGGCGACGCTCTGAAAACTCTGGAGCTTACCTTGGCTGCCAATTCTGCCCTGGATAAAGGAACAATAGTCACCCTTTGAACTTTTCTGACAAAGCCTGAAGCTATCCTTTGTGTTGGCCCCCGGTTCTAATCATAGTGAGCAATGTCCAAAAGGTTGCCCGGGCCATTCGTTATTTCAGGGGTATTTCGCTTAAGAATCTTCCTACCGCTCTCCCGAGTTTTCCTATTCTTTCCCTGCCTCGAGTAGTCCAAACTTACGCTCGATGCAGGTAGGACAATCCTTCCTGCGTTTGATCGTTATTCTTCTAAAGGTTCCTGGCCAAAGATCGATATAGACTAAGTCGGGATTAAGATTCTCATCTCCCACCAACATTTTTAGCGCTTCTGCTGTTTGCCAGGAAGCGATGGTAATGGGAGCAGCATTTACGAGAGGTATGGTTCCCAGCTCAGGGAAAGACGGGAATTCGCCAAAGACACAGGTAAGACAGGGGGTTTTCTCAGGAATCACGGTCATGCTCATCCCTGTGGATCCGAAGACGCCACCGTAAATCCAGGGAATTTTATTTTTTATACAGGCCTCATTGATCAAAAACCGGGTTTTCATATTATCCGTTCCATCCAGAACCAGATGGCCTCCCCTTATCAGATTCTCAATATTCTTGGGTTCTACCTCACACACCTCGGCTTCCAGCTGAATGGAGGAGTTGATTTTTCTCAGCTTTTCCACGGCGACCCTGGCTTTAGGCATTTTCTTCTTCACATCTTCCTCGTCAAAGAGAGTTTGGCGCTGTAGGTCTGTAAGTTCGACAATGTCCTTATCTACAATTCTGATTCTTCCTATCCCAGCTCTGGCTAAATTGTTGGCGATGGTACAACCCAGGCCTCCGCATCCAATAAGGATTATGGAGCTTTCCAGAAGCTTTTTTTGTCCCCTCTCACCGATACCAGCAAAAAGGATCTGTCGAGAATAACGCTCCAGATTCATTCTACTGTGCCTCTAACCTCCAGCTGCAAAGAAGGGGAGAATCTCCAGCTCATCCCCCTTTTTTAGGGTGTAGTCATATTTTGTCCGGATGAGCAGTTCAGAATTCAATATTACCATAACTCTTTGAGGATCGAGTGAGAGAGACTGGATCATATCTTCCACTGTTTTGCTCTGTTTCACCATTTTTTTCTTACCATTAAGTGTAATCTCTATGCTCAACACTATTTCCTGCATTTTGAACATCTATCTTTCTTGTTTCTTCAAATCCTCTTCAGTTGATACGAAGGAATTCCAAGCCTATTTTTTCAGTTCCTTCATGATGAGCTGCGCCGCCTTTCTTCCAGAAAGGAGCATCCCTCCAAAAATAGGACCCATGCGGGGTCCACCAAAAACAGCATTGGCTGCCATTCCTGCAGCATATAGGCCGGGAAAGGCCTCTTTTGTGTTTTCCAATATTGCTTCTTCTCCTTTCTCTGCCCACATAGGTCCTTCCCCCACCATCTTACCACTCGAGGTAGCTAGTCTAACCCTACTTTTTTTCTCCAGCTTCCTGATTACCTCCGAGTCATGTCCAGTGGCATCTATACCCGTTTTAAATCGTATGCCTATAGGATCAACATGTAGATTAGCTAGCTGTACTGCTCCCCAATTGATAACAAAGCCATTAACTCTTCCTTCTTGAACGATCACATCTTCCACCCCAATCAAATTGAATATTTTTGCTCCGGCTCTAATGGCTCTGTAGGTCAGAGCAGAAACGGCCTCCAGAGAAGAGACTATGTAGTACCCCTTCTCATATTCCTGGTGTTTGATCTCCATCTCCTCCAGAATTTTTCGAGCCGGCTCCTGGACTACAATTTTGTTGAACATTATCCCCCCTCCAGGCATGCCTCCACCGACTCGAAGGCTTCTCTCAAAAATTGCGGTCTTCACTCCCCCTTGAGCCAGGTAGAAGCCGGCAGTTAAGCCAGCGGGACCGGCTCCGGCAATGGCAACCTCAAGATCTAGTGAGTCTACTAGATCTTTGCTAAATGTCTCTATGATGGCTCTAGAGATTATGATCTCATCCAGCTTCATTCTTAACCCCCTAACCGAGATGTTGCTGTGTGCCTATTGGACGTAGACTATGCTATTCTCAGAAGAAACAACTTGATACGAGTTTAGCACTGGGGTGGGCTCCTGTCAATGCACTTGCTAATTGGATTTTGGGTCATCCGGATAGTTTGGGCTTAGAATTCAGTTGACAATCGGTATGAACTTTTTGAGAATTATCGTCGAGTGGGAGAACTTTCTGGGGACGATGTGTCGCTGGCAAGAGCATTTTCAGAGGCAAGGTGGAAGGGCGGGTCTAGGTGACTCTTTCCTCATGAGTGTAGATATTCATCCTTCTTCCTCTGGCAAACCCTATCAAGGTAACTCCTAAGTGGCTAGCCAGCTTTGCTCCCAGCATGGTAGGAGCGGATCTGGAGATGACAACAGGAATTCTTGCCCTAACAACCTTAAGCACTATTTCAGAAGCAACTCTCCCGCTGGTAAGGATAATCTTATCATCCATGGCGATGCTATCTAGGATGCACTGGCCAAGCACCTTGTCCACAGCGTTGTGTCTTCCAATGTCCTCGGCCAAAATCAAGATATCCTCTCGGTCCGACAAAGCAGCAGTATGAGCTCCCCCGGTAGATCTATAAAGTCTTGACCGATGCTGCAGTTTTTTCATAAGCTCTGTTATCTCATCTGGCGCAATGCTAAGTCTAGAATTCACCTTACTATATTGCGTGATATCAAAAAGGCTACCCGAAATGTTGGCAGCCATGCCGCAGCCGGAGGAGATAAGTTTCCTACCTTTCCTCCTCGAAACAGACCTCCTCTTGTTAGTGGTTATCCTTATGAGGCTCCTATCTTTCTCAAAGAGGAGACTCTTGATATCTCCCCTCTTTTCTACCAGGCCTTCCGAATAAAGAAAACCCACCGCGAGGTAGTCTGAATCTCCAGGGCTCGAGAGCAAGGTTGCCAGCTCCCGGCCGTTTAAGAAGATAGTCAAGGGGACCTCTTCAACCGCTATGTCTAATTTCACCTTTGTTTTTCCCTGGCGAACTTCCACCACAGTCAATTGTCCCGTCTTATCATCATCAATGATATTTTCGTTCATCTTTTGCTTCATTGATTACATAAGGGCGATACTTATCTACCGACACTTTTTCTGGCCGAAGGTGAGAGGTGGGATAGAACTTCGTTCATACTTCCGGTTCTGTAGCCTTCCAGATCCAGGGTCACATAGGTGTATCCCAGCCCTTTAAGTCTGTCCACTAATTCTTGCCTGAGACTACCCGAAAGAAGTTTATTCATTTCTCCCCTGGGTACTTCTATTCGGGCAACATGACCGTGGTCTCTCACTCTCACCTGACCTATTCCCATGTCTTGCAGCAGCTTCTCTGCTTTTGCTACCCGGCCGAGGCCCCTCTTGGTTAGTCGTTTTCCATAGGGAAAGCGAGAGGCAAGGCAGGCAAGAGCTGGTTTATTCCAGGTGGCTAGATCCAGCTTTCTAGAAAGCCTGCGGATATCCTCCTTAGTAAAACCTGCTTCCCTAAGAGGCGATCTTACTCCAAGCTCCCTGGCAGCTCTTTTCCCCGGGCGAAAATCTTTCTCATCATCCAGATTGGAACCATCGAGAATATAGTCTAGATGGTTTTCTTCGGCTATCTTCCTTAGCTTTGAAAAAAGTTCCTTTTTGCAGTAGTAGCACCTATTGGGAGGATTGCTGATAAAGCTGGAGTCGGCAAATTCGTCAGTCTTAATAGTCAGGTGTCTTACCGAAAGTTTCCCGGCTAAGGCCCTGGCTTCCTGAATCTCCCCAGAAGGATAGGTAGGGGAATCTGCCGTGACGGCCAAAACATCACTTCCAAGGGTATCTCGGGTGATTTTTAGAAGGAAGGTGCTGTCTACCCCTCCTGAGTAAGCAACGAGAGCACTTTTCATCTCTCTCAAAATCTCTTTTAGTGTTTCTAGTTTTTCCTGCCTGTTCATTTTAGCTACACGTCATATTTGTAGAATTTAGGCCCTGGGGTCTTCCCTTGGAAAATATAGTATGTCCTCTCAGATTGTCAAATAAAATCCCACGACTTTTCGTCCCGCGGGTGTAATTACCAGGGGTATGAGTGTAGCAACAATTCTTTTCGTGGGGATATTTCATTCTATACTGCGCAAGCAATACCTGGTTGGAAACGTGAGAAGAGAGCAAAACCAGGGAGCAGGAAGAAAGTATAACAACGGTTAGGTAACCCCCCTTGACATTCTAGGGAATATTATTATACTATATACCAGTAGGGGGTAAACCTCTATAATATATTCCCTAGGAGATTAACATGAGTGATGTGTATGAATATGGCATGTGGACCATGGCGATCGGGAGCGTGGTAATGCTCACCGGAATGGGATTGGTGGCAGTTGGATGGCAAAAGATTCACCGAGCAGGCAACAAACTTGTAACTGGTGGAGTCTACGGAATTATCCGGCACCCCCAATACCTGGGTTTTATTCTC
>SDBS01000703.1_pt1 | contig 33239 bp, 35 predicted proteins | sample 2277091 | NCBI WGS metagenome assembly SDBS01 (sample SAMN10404972, study PRJNA504765) | marine sediment metagenome | isolation source: marine sediment core GS10_PC15, 163 cmbsf | place: Arctic Ocean: Southern Knipovich Ridge | collected 2010 | reverse complement strand
GGAAGCGGAGATAAATGGCTCAGAAATTGAAAGACAATAAATCCGAAAAGGCGAATATTCACATCACCGGAATGACCTGCACCACCTGCGCGGCGACCATTGAAAAGGGTCTGGCAGAGACCACCGGCGTGGCGAGCGCCAACGTTAACTTCGCTTCGGAGAAAGCTTTCGTAGAATATGACCCCACCAGGGTGGACCTGGCCAAAATCAAAAACACCATCTCTCAGCTCGGCTATGGGGCCGTGACCAGGAAATCCATCTTCCCGGTGGGCGGCATGACCTGCGCTGCCTGTGTCTCCCGTGTGGAGGAGGCTCTGTCAGGAGTCCCCGGTGTCGTTTCGGCCAGTGTTAACCTGGCTTCGGAGAAAGCTACTGTGGAATACGTTGAGGGGACGGAGTTTGATAGTCTGCGGCGGGCGGTGAAAGAAGCTGGCTACGAACTGGGTTCTGAGGCGGAGACCCTTGAAGATGTGTCAACCGCTGCCCGGCGGGAGATTCGGACTATCAGAAACAGGCTTGTCTTGGCGGCTGCCCTGGCAATACCCATTTTTGCCCTGATGTGGGTTCCTGATTTCGCTGGGAAGCCGTATTTACTGTGGGCTCTGGCGACGCCAGTACAGTTCTGGGCAGGGTGGCGTTTCTACAAAGGGGCGTGGGGTGCACTCAGGCACAGGACCGCTGACATGAATACCCTGATTGTGGTCGGTACATCAGCGGCTTACTTTTACAGTGTCATAGCAGTTCTCTTTCCGCGACTCTTTACCGTCGGTGGGCTGGAGCCCCATTTGTATTTTGACACCTCAGCAATGATTATTACCCTGATTCTGCTGGGTCGTTTCCTTGAAGCCAGGGCCAGGGGACAGACTTCAGACGCAATAAAAAAGCTCATCGGTATGCAGCCAAAGACGGCCGTGGTTCTCCGTGATGGCGCGGAGAAGGAAATCCCGATTGAGGATGTACAGGTTGGCGACCGTATCCTGGTGCGGCCGGGTGAGAGGGTTCCCGTGGACGGCATTATCCGGGAGGGTTATTCTAGCATTGATGAGTCCATGATTACCGGAGAGAGTATGCCGGTGGAGAAAAAGGCGGGTGATGAGGTCATCGGTGCTACCATTAATAAGACCGGTAGCTTTCAGTTTGAAGCGACCAAGGTGGGCAAGGATACTACCCTGGCTCAGATTATCAGGCTGGTGGATGAGGCCCAGGGAAGCAAGGCTCCTATTCAGCGCCTGGCCGATGTTATCGCCAGCTACTTTGTGCCGGTGGTCATTGGCATTGCCATTGTTACCTTCATAATCTGGTTCTTTGTGGGACCGGAACCAGCCCTCACCTTCGCCTTCCTTAACTTTGTCGCCGTGCTGATTATCGCCTGCCCCTGTGCCCTGGGACTGGCGACTCCCACCGCTATCATGGTGGGCACCGGCAAGGGAGCCGAGCACGGTATCCTGATTCGTAGTGCCGGGACACTGGAGAGGTCTCACCAGATAAGCGCCGTGCTGCTGGATAAGACAGGTACTCTGACTCAAGGTGAACCCAGGGTTACCGATATTATCGCCATTCCTCCTTCCTCCGAGGAAGAGGTTTTGCGGTTAACCGCTTCAGCCGAGCGTAATTCGGAGCATCCCCTGGGTGAGGCGATAGTCAGAGCTGCTGCGGAAAGGCAACTGGAAGTGTCCCCGGCCTCAGATTTTGCTGCCATCCCCGGACACGGCGTGGAGGCTTCGGTGGATGGCAAAAAGCTCCTCCTTGGTAATCTTAAACTGATGACAGAGAGGGGTTTTTCCTTCAATGGACTGGAGAAGGAGGCCGACCATCTCAGGGAAATGGGAAAGACGGTGATGTTCCTTGGCGTGGATAACCATGTGGTGGGAATCATTGCTCTGGCTGATACCCTTAAACCCAACGCCAAAGATACACTGGAGCAATTTCGTAGGATGGGTATCGAGGTGGTGATGCTCACTGGTGATAATCAACGCACCGCCCAGGCCATTGCCCGGGAAGCGGGCATCGACCATGTCCTTGCTGAGGTGCTCCCGGAACACAAAGCTCAGGAGGTCAGGAAGCTACAGGATGAGGGAAGGGTGGTGGCGATGGTTGGTGACGGAATAAATGATGCCCCGGCCTTGGCTCAGGCGGATGTCGGTATCGCTATCGGCACCGGCACCGATGTCGCCATGGAAACCGCCGATATTACGTTGATTAGTGGTGATTTGAGAGGGATTGTCACCGCGATATCACTGAGTAAACGTACCATGAGAACGATTAAGCAGAACCTGTTCTGGGCGTTTGCCTATAATACTATCCTGATTCCGGTGGCGGCGGGAGTGCTGTATCTTGCCTTCGGGCAGGGCGGCGTACCAGCCGGCCTTCAGTTTATCCTCGGCGAGCACGGGTTCCTTAATCCGATTCTGGCCGCGGTAGCTATGGCGTCCAGTTCCCTCACCGTGGTAACTAACTCGCTGAGGTTGAGAAGGTTTAGACCGGCAGAGTTCAAAGCCAGAGAAGGAGGTACAGCCATGGCGATTGACCCGGTTTGTCATATGACGGTAGAAGAGAGCCAGGCAGCAGCCACATCAGAGTATAAGGGAAAGAAGTATTACTTCTGCGCGGCAGGCTGTAAGAGGGCCTTTGACGAGAACCCGGAGAAGTATCTCGCCGAAGAGAAGAAGTAGGGCTGATAACAGATTATACCGCCAGCCGTTGCAGGTAACGGTGAGCCTGGAGGACGGCTTTGGCGCCTTCGCCAGCGGCAACCACTATCTGTTTTTCGGGCACATCAGTGACATCTCCGGCGGCATAAAGCCCGGGCAGGTTGGTCTCACCGGAACAGCTCACCGGCACTTCTCCCACCTTGTTAAGCTCAAGGAGCTGGCTCACTGCCTCGGAGTTGGGCACCAGTCCAATTTCAACGAAAACGCCGGTAACTTCAAGTCGTTTGCTTTCGCCACTCTTGTTGTCCTTTATCTGCAAACCCTCAACCAGGTTTTTGCCTTCGATTTTTTCAGTTTGATGTTCGGTGAAAATGTTCAGGTTTTGGGTGTCTGATAGCTTGTCAATCAGGATAGCATCGCCGGTCAACGGAGTCAGTGAGACCAGGTCTACATGTTCGGCAATTTTCACCATGTCCAGCGCTGCCTCCAGGGCTGAATTGCCGCCGCCGATGACAGCTACTCTCTGCCCGGCGAAAACAGGACCGTCACAGATGGCGCAATAGGCTACCCCTCTTCCGGCCAGCTCTGTTTCTCCAGGTACATTGAGTGTCCGGGGTCTCTTGCCGGTGGCGAAAATGGCTACCTTGGATTGATACTGCTCATCGTTTTCTGTAGTGGCCTCAAATCCACCGTCAATCTCTTCAAGGCGGGAAACCTTGTAGCCGATTTTCTGCTCGATAGGAAACTGGCCTACCTGGCTCTGGAACTTTTCGATTAGCTCCGGCCCTTCAATGAACTGGTAGCCCATGTAGTTCTCAATTCCCAGCGTGCGATTCATCTGTCCGCCGATATCCTGGCTAATCAGTAGGGTGTTAAGTTGCTTGCGTGCCGCATATACGCTGGCGGAAAGGCCGGCCGGCCCGCCACCTACTATCATCAAATCATACATGTCTACCTCCTGAAGCAGAATAACCCTGCCAATAATATCTTATGCTAGGAGTTTGTCCAGCAGAGCCTGATTAAATCCCACCACGATTTCATCGTCAACCATGATTACCGGGACACCCATTTGCCCCGACTTCTCTATCATCTCCTTGGCTTTATCCCTGTCCGCAGCGACATCATAGTCGGTATAGGCAATGCCTTTCTGCGAAAAATACTCTTTCGCCCGCTTGCAGTAGGGTCAGGTGGGGGTACTGTATATAATCACATTTTTGTCAGTCATTCTGTCACCTCCAATTCAGCATACTTAGTAGCTCAGCTTTCAGGGTGAATGTGTTCACCCACTATGGGATTACCACATACTGGGCAGGTAGCTACTAGAGGAGTCCGGCAACCGGGGCACAAACCGGGAGCCTGAGATTCATGACGGCATTCTGGGCAGACGTACTTCACATTTTCCATCAGGTCACCCCCCGAACTATTTATAGCAAAATCTTATCCCTCATCACAAAGGATGTCAAGGTTCCTCGGTCAATGCCACGCGGCTTAATGTACAGACGGAATAGTATTGACCGGGCCTGGTTTTGAGCCTGCTGGATGCCTTGACAGCCGGCAAGCAACGGCGCTAACATAGCCACACGGGTTTAGAATCGGGAGTATGACTTGATGTGGCGGGAGGCAGATAATGTCAGAGAGTAGTGAAAATCGCCTGGCGAAACGAATGAGACGCGCAGGAAGGATAGTTGGGATACTTGTAATCGGGGGTTTCCTGTTCGCCTTAATTGTCTCGGGTATTTCTGAAGCGATAGCCGGGAACCGGGAAGCACTCGGCGATATAGAAGGTATTATGCTGGCTGTGATTACGGCAGTTGCACTGGCTGGCTGTATTATGTCCTGGTGGCGGGAGCTACTCGCCGGGATAATCGTAATCCTGGCCGCAGTTACCATCGGTACCTATGGCGGCATTATTGCCGGGCGCAATAATATCATTGTCGGGCTGGTGCTGGGCTTGCTGTATATTGCTCCTGGCGTGCTGTTCCTTATCTCTTGGCGACTTTCAAGGAAGAGAACCTGACGATATCTATGATAATGGGAGGTGAGAAATGGAGACCTTTCGTGGTAAAGCACACTTGCCTGGGGCTGACAAAGAGTGGAATTTGGAGCTGGAGATAGACTGGGCAGCCAGGGAAGTTAACGTTCATATTGATGAAGCTGCCGGAGGCGTAACCGATTGGCCCGGTCTGGCGGTGCAGACCTTCGGCCCGTTGGACGAAATAGTATTCAGGACCAAGGGTATACCACGGTTGTTTACTCACTGGTGGCACTTTGCCCGTAGCGGCAGTGGTGACCTGTGGGGCATTGTTCTGGGATTGCCGGATGTAGAGGGTGTATGGAGAACCTGTCCGCTGTTGCTGGAGAGGGTCGGGGCATAGGTCGTTCGGGTCGTTTCGTGAGACACCTTTATTTTAGCGGCAAATTGTGGTAAATTGTTGGTTGTAGGAGTGTAGCTCAGTTTGGTAGAGCAGCGGTCTCCAAAACCGCCGGTCGGGGGTTCGAGTCCTCCCACTCCTGCCAATTGTTCGGGCTCAAGTGCCGAGGTGGTGGAATCGGTAGACACGCGGTCTTGAGGGGGCCGTGAGCGTAAGCTCGTAGGAGTTCAAATCTCCTCCTCGGCACCACCAATCTGCTCGCCTGAAGAGAGTTCTTTAATACAGGAAGCCGGGAAATAAAGAGAAAGCTCCTGTACCCTGGTTTGAAAAAGCGGAAGTGGCTCAGTGGTAGAGCATCTCCTTGCCAAGGAGAGGGTCGCGAGTTCGGATCTCGTCTTCCGCTCCAGCCGAAGTGGCGGAACAGGTAGACGCGGCAGTCTCAAAAACTGTTGGAGGACAACCTCCGTGTCGGTTCGAGTCCGACCTTCGGCACCACCATCACAAGTTAGCGAAGTTTGAGGTCAGTCTGAAATTGTATTCTGCTATTATGGATTGAGAGTAATAAACCCTTGGACGTGAGCGGTTCTATGCCTCGACCTCGTCCTCACCGCCACCTTGGTCATCGCCACCATCATCGGATGCTTGAGTTTCGGTAAGTCGCACCCTGTTGGCTTGCGGACGATCATCACGGCCCTGACCCTTCTCAAATTCCACTTCCTGACCTTCGCTGAGGCTATTGAATTCCACTCCTTCCAAATCGTTGCGATGGAAGAAGAGGTCTGTTTCATCCTCTGTCTTGATAAACCCAAAACCACGGTCCATAAGCCGTCTGATTGTGCCTTTTGGCATAGGACACCTCCTTAAATAAAGCCCACTGGCTAGTCTTAAAGATTATTATACTACAAAACATTCCAAAGGGGTAGGTGGGAGTCTATTCAGATGGTAGAACGATATGCTGGGTCTGTAAGGTTTCAGGATAGCCTGAAGCTCTATTCTGCCATTGTCGGTTAAGGATTAGCAGCCTATTTGACAATCACAGTTAGCTTAAATGTCCATTCTGCTTCGGCGTCTCTAGCTCGGCTGTATTCCATAGATATGGTGGTCACCCCTTTACTGAGTGCCTTGAAAGTCCATGTTTCTTTGCCTGCACCCCCCACCACGTCACCTTCGGGGGGTTCATATTCATGGTCCAATTGCTCTAGAATAGTTGCGTCAGCAATTTCTGCGAATTCTGACCACTGGAAGCCTGTTCCTGGGTTTGAGCACAAAACCACTGTCAATACGCCATCAACAGATATGTCCGATTGGATACGGAAGTGCTTATTCTTCATGAGGGTATTACAGCCTATCATTAGTTCTTCTGACCGTGTTATCCCTGTTTCCTCTGCTGCCTCTGCTTCCGCCGCTGCAGTTAGCTCAGCAATAGTCTCTTGCGCTGCATCAAGTTCACTTTGTAGCACATCCCGCTCAGCTATGACAGCGTCGTGCTCATCCTGCGCCACACCACAGCCCGCCAGCAGTAAAGGCACCAGCAACAATACTACACCAGCTAAAAACCATCCCTGTTTCACTTCTGACACCTCCTGCCAGCTCATTTCACACTTGTTGGTGCAAGTTTAGTCCTCTAGTTGGGGTTTGTCAATCAGCCAGGAGATAGGAGTCCGTTGTGTTTATCCGAAATGGTAACCAGCGGTAGCTATGGATTCATTGACGGTGATACCATAAACAGATACAATACTCTAGGGTTGCCGAGTTGTGTAATGGTAGCACAGGGGACTTTGAATCCTCCAGTCCAGGTTCGAATCCTGGCTCGGCAGCCAAGTAAAGGTAATAAGATTACCCTAAATAGAGGGGATGGTCATGACAGAGCCGGTGTATGCGTATGACCAGGGAAGTGGAGATTTCCGACTTTTTCTAACCGCACAAGAATGGACAGACCATATTACGGTGTCTGGAGCTATCTCTTATCTGAAAAATCATCTCCAAAAGTCGCTCAAAGATGACTTCTATCCAGCCTATGAAGCCTACAAGCCGGCATGGGGAGGGGGAGCCTACAAGAGCAGAGGAGGATTTTTCGCGCTTCCCCGAATAGTTTTCCCGTATATCACATTCCTTGGCACACTTTTTGGCGGTAAAGATTCTTCAAAAAACGCAGTCAATTACATGTATAAATACTTGTCGAAAGTTAATCAGACCTATGCAGATAAAGAACTTTGTGACTTCATCTACCGGGTTTATAGGCACGGCCTAGTCCACACAAACATGCCTAAAGTCGTGGCTGAAAATGGTAAGATTTTCGGCTGGAGAATAGTTTTTGATGACAGTCAGCACTTAAAAGTTGATGATACTCCAAGAATCAGTGATAAAAGTACTTTATTGAGCATTAGCCCTAAGAAGCTAGCCGATGAAGTTACCTACAGTATTGACGAATATATTAGGGACCTGCAAACTGAAACGGTATTATTTGATAAGTTCAAAAATGGTTTCCTTTGCATGGCAACAGCTTCGATAGTCAAAATTCCCCATTGCCTCAGACAATAAATGCCCAAATATAAGGATGGGGATAAGTCACTTGGACTGGCTGATAGAACTTAATCACACTCATAGCAGGTAATCTTGAGGTGTGCTGATGGCGATAGACCTTGGACTTGACCGCTAAACATGACTCTTAATTCATACTCTCCGTTGGTATATGAAATAAATGCGAATCTCCAGGGCTTGGTCATATAATCTCTTTCAACTATTGTATTCCCATAGGGGTCTTTCACTATGCCAATCACGGAACGCCCCATCGCTTCAAAGACCCTAGGTTCCATTGCTTCTTGATTAAGAGTTACCTCTCCCTCAACTCTGTCGCCCACCTTCAAGTAGAAACGAAGAGGGTCTATTTCCCTCACCGAGTATTTAATTTCTACATCCTTCTCAATGACTTTAGGTGTCAATGTATCCTGAGAGGATGGCTCCTGTACTTGTTCAGATTCTTGACTGCATCCTCCCATCAATCCTGAAATTAACACTAAGATTGTTACGATTGGTATAAGGTATCGCTTCATCATCCTCATCCCTATGACAGTAGTCTCCTGCTTTCTATTCTATCCCTTCACATCGTATTTCTCAAGATGATATAATGAACTTACGTAACAGATTTGGGATGGCATGTAAGTAGCCGTTGTAAATCTGAAATAAGCTGCTTTTTCTCGAATGAAAGTTCGGGAACTGTCCAGTGTGCCCAGCCAGCACAATAACACCAGGCTTCACATTATAAAGGGTGGAAACTGGTGTCTTGTCGCGTATTCTGGCTACATCAAGAATCAGCTCTGGGCTGACCGCCTTCTTGCCTCAGGTATCTGTACATGTAAGCAAGCCTGTAGAACACTACCAGATTGGTTAGGGCGGCGATGGTGATAAGACAGATATAGGCCTGTCCGCTAATGCCCCCGAGCATTATCAGAAAAAGCCTGACATCACGTGAGGCCAGGGATATCAACCCCTTATCAAAGAGGTGACGGTGCTCGGTATCAATGCAGCTTCTGCTATAGCTAACGCAAATGGTGCCCGTGATGGCTAGAAAACCAGCCAGCCAGATTCCCGGGTAAACCTCGTTGACTACCGACCACATGGTTAGCCCGAGAATTATCAGGATGTCCGCATAACGGTCGAGTACCGAGTCCAGAAAGCCCCCGAACGTTGAGGACATACCCTTCAGGCGGGCCAGGCTGCCATCAACACCGTCAACGATAGATGATAGTTGAGCCAGAATACCCCCGATGATATTCTGCCCTGAAACGAAGCTGATGAAAGACAGCAATGCAATCCCGAGTGCGCTCCAGCTTATCTGATTGGGAGTTATTCTTGTCCTTGCTAGGAAACGCGCCATCGGCTCTGAGAACTTACGGTTCACATATTTGGAAATGTAGCCGTCATATACCGCTCCCATCTCTGTCCCCTACACCCGTACCGTGTCTAAGTCCTTTTCGGTGTCTACATCTGCCCAAAAACTGCCACTGACATCGCAGGTCTCGAAGCGGGAGCCCTGACTGATAAGGTAGCGGATAACATCATTGATTTCAATATCCACACCAAGCTCGGAAACAAGCTGGTCAAGTGCCTGAAAGAAATTCGCGGTGAGAAGAAAGATGCCGGTGTCTATAACATCCCAGTAACTGAGGTTCTTGCCAATATCTGTAATACAACCAGCACTATCGAGGACAACTTTGTTGGCCTCGTCCAGCTCGTGGTGCTCCGCTGGCGTATGGTCTACGCATAGTGTGTTGCCGAGGGTGGCTTTATTCAGCAAACGCTCGACCAGTGTTCTCTCAATCAAGTGGTCTCCCATCAGAAGAACTACGGGGTCTCCTTGAGCCCAATCCTTGGCCTTGTGCACCGAAACGGCGGCACCACCCAGGTAATCAGGGTTGAAAAGGTAACGTATCTTCACGCCAAAATCACTGCCGTCACCCAGTTCATCTACCACTTTGCCTGCCAGGTAACCAATGACAATGCCTATTTCTTCGATTCCAGCCGCTGCCAGTGCTTCAATAGGATAGCTTATCAGGGGCCTGTCATTTACCGGCAGCAACGCCTTGGGGCAGGTGTCGGTAAGAGAGCCCAGGCGCCCACCATCGCCGGCGGCTATTATCACACCTTTACTAACTGCAATTCTCTTATCAGACATAAAAATACCTCCTGCGAATGAAAGTGTGGGGCTTCGCTGAGAGATGAAAACGTTAGGATGAAGCCGTTAGTAGGATACCCGGGAAGTGAAGATTTGTCAAGCCGACATAACGCATCTTTATAGCTGTTTTGATTAGTTTTGACTGTAAAAAATTTTTGATAAGAATGATTTAGATTGCCCTTTGTGGTGCCTGCTGGTATAATATTATGGCCGTGTAATACAAGATTCCGACTGTTAGCTGGAACGGAATTCAGCGAGAGTCTACGGTGACCGGCTGTAGTGTTCCCCGGTAGCTCAATGGTAGAGTGGGCGGCTGTTAACCGCTAGGTTGTAGGTTCGAGTCCTACCCGGGGAGCCAGTCCGGTCAATAGGTGGGACCTCAATCTGCTGCTCTATACTAACTAGTTTTATCTCCCCCTTTCTGAGTTCTATTATTGGAAACCCAAGTATCTTGGACCAATCTGAATCAAGTTTCTGAGAAAAGTACATTCAGCTTCAACCTCCCAGTATTCTTGCGAAACCTTTTGAACTTCTAAATGTAGCCGGATTGGGCTAGTTGTCATCCGAATGCTCTTTCTAGGGCGATGTCAGGAATGCAGTCGTACCAGTGACGGAAGGTGATTCCCTGAAATTTGACCTCAAGCTGTCCTGCCAGCGATTCAAAACTACCGGGTCTTTCAGGTTTTCTCCAGCCAGGACCATTGTATCGCCGGAAAAAGACGGTGCGGCCGGTTTCGGCGACATACCACTCTGCATAAACCTTGGACTCTTGGGATACCCCAGCTACTTTTAGACATTTCCAGGAATGACCAGCGATTGTAACTTTCGAAACACCGATGACTTCCCCTGCCGGCTCACCCCATTTGGACCCTGGCTCACCCCATTTTGCCCCAACTTTCAAGTTCATCGGCACGGGTTCACTAGGTTCCCCATCTTCCCAGAAGTATGTCGACAGACGAGCTTTGCCAGGCTTATCCCTCTCAAGTCTCACCCAACGATATGTATCATTCTCGACGAGAAAGTGTTCCTCCTTCCATTCCTGTTTACCCCTCTCCTTAAGATCTGTCTCGCGTCTCCATATACGCAGGAGGGTGCCCTGTCCCCACTTGGCAGTAGATATGACGTGGCATTCATTTATGCCGGTAAGGTGTCCACCTGGCCAATCATAAAGGGTCCAGTCGCATTTACCATCTTCTACCAGAGGTACAAAATAAAGCTGGGCATCGATGCAATGGACCTCAAGACTTTCGTCAGGACAATCGCCAATCTTCACCTTTGGTTCACGCTTGGGGAACGGAAACCTCAATAACCGTTGGCCAAAGTCTTCTGGTAAAGCGTTTTCTCTTAACGTAGTCTTAACCATATCCATCATCCCTTCTCTTAGTTTTTTTCGTGAATTATATAACCGCTTTTTTACAGTTGTCACAGGGACTTCAAGAAATTCTCCAATCTCTTTCTGTGAATAGCCGTTGATGTAGAAAAGCGTGGTTACCATGCGCTCATGTTCTGGTAAGGCTCGAATGGCCTCAAGCACTTCTTCTTGCATCTCGTGGTCCTCAGTGAACTGCGCTGCACCTGTATCCTTTCCAGCTATCGTTGCAACTGCAACGTCCATGGAAACGGTTTGTATATGCTTGCCTCTAGTAATACGGTCGCAGTGCTTAAAAACGACGCGGCGAAACCAGCTGGAAAAAGCTTCCGGGTTACGCAGATTAGGTAGTTGCCGATACGCATCCAGGAATGCCTCCTGTGCAACATCTTCAGCTAGATGAAAATCACCCAAGAACGAATAGGCATATCCATGAGCCATATCTTGAAACCTTCGCACGATTTCCCCAAACGCCTCGAGGTCACCAGAACGCGCTCTGATGACCAGAAGCCTTAGTTCTTCCACATCAACACCTCATGTCAGAAGGCCTTCTATAATAAAAGACCCAAATTTCCAGCAAAAGGATACCAATAGAATTAATCAGTCCCACTGATCTTAGTGCTCTAATGCCCTGCCCCCAAAAGGGATACCACTTCTTAAGTTGGAGTTACCGGCATTGGACTAGCCGCCGGAGCAGGCGTCCCATTATTGACTCTGGGTAGAAGAACTCAAAGTGAACCAGACTAAAGGCTGTGACAAAGAAGGCAGAAAAGCCCTTAAACAGTACAGAAGATATTCCTGAGTCACGCTGTACTTACAGGCCTGCCTCAGTAAGCCACTCGGCCCCTCACTCCTGAGGGTGTAGTCAATAATCATTTCTATTTCGTGTATCCTTCCGTGCCTCTTGATCGAAGACAGAAACGCAGAATGGAAGATGGGGATATCCTTTTGTGCGGGCTTTATGCCTTCCTCTAACGACGTCTGTCTGAGGGTGTCCATGACATGGGCAATATCAATGCCGTTCGGACATCTGGTAGTGCAAGTTTCACACGAGGCGCATACCCAGATGGTGTCGCTTCGCAGAACTTCTTCCTTCAAACCGAAGTGAATGGCGCGCATCAGCTTGTCGGGGACAATGTCCATGGCGAAGGTCACCGGGCAACCGTTAGTGCACTTTTCACACTGGTAACAAGCGGAGATTTTCTGCCCGCTTAGTCCCTCTATCCTTTTGCGCCATGATGGGTTGGGAACGATGGTCTGTGGCAATTCGGCGACTGTCATGTTCTTACTTTGTCCAGGCAGTTACGTGGTTTTCTGGAAGTAACAGCAGAAAGGACTCCCTTCACAAGAAGAAATACAAACCCTTGCCTTTGCTGGCACGCCTCGACATCACTGTGAATGTTGGTACCGGTTAATTATACCAAATGGGTGTAGGGGTAGTACAGTCGTTAGCCACCCCCCTTGTGTGAAATCCAATCACCTCATGTAGCAAGAATCATTATCACCTTTGTGTACACTATCCCCATAAAGATGATAAGCAGTATCCAGGTTACGGTGCTGAACCTTAACCTGAGTCTCCCCAGAACGGCGACGGTTTTATCCCGAATTACAGGTTGGGTTAGCTCCAGAAAGATGAGCAATCCAATCAGCACGGAGACGCAAAGCAGTCCGACATTGAAGCTCAGCTCGCTGGTGAAAGAGCTTTGATAGTACGTCATAGAATTCATAGAACTCATCACCGAGGTGGAGAAAGAGGCAAAGGAGACAAAACTCGACCATATCTGCGGCGGGTATGAGGGTATTGAGACCACCTTCTCATAGTCACCTTGCGGAGTTGTTACCCTGACCGCAAAGCTAACCTGCTCCCCAAGCTGCAGAGGGTTTTCATAGGCGTACTGGTATACCTTGCTGGAGCCGGGCGGTATCACAGTCTCCCCTCGTTTCATAAGCTCGCCGTTAGCGTAGAACTGATACTCAACTCCTGTTGCCTGTGCGGTGGGGTTGTTCAGCTTGAACGTAGCTATCACTGGCTCCCCCTCTCTGGGCACTTGGGGGACCACCGCCAGGTTTACTGGGTCTGAGCTTGTCCTCGCTGTCAGCCAGAAGCTGCCCACCAGCAGTATTGCTAGCCAGAACACAACTATCTTGAGTTTTATGCCTCTTTGCTTATCCACTTCACTTGCCCTGCAGAATCCATACTCCCTTACTGTCTACTGATACTTCCCTTCGGTTTCTCCATACCATCTTTTCATTCAAGAATCGCCAGATTGGCAATCCTGACATAGCCCGCGTAATTCGTAACGGTGGTGGGTGACCTCAAAGCCTGTGCTCTGGGCTATACTGTCAAGCATTGCGCTCTCCATTTGCTCATCACTTGTCACATCCAGAATGCTTCCGCATTGCTCACACACAAAGTGGTGGTGGTATTGCGTATTACCATCGAATCTGTTTGAGGTACCGTTGGCGTCTAGCTCTAGTATCTTCCCCTCCTCCTTGAGCAGTTTCAGATTGCGGTAAACCGTGCCCAGGCTGATATTGGGTATTTCACTTCTCGCCTCCTGATAAATCCAATCGGCGGTAGGATGGCAATTAGTACCCCCCACAATCCTAAGGATGGCTTCTTTCTGTTTCGATTTTCTTGTCATTGCACTGCTCCCACACTTGCTCAACTAACTTAATTATATCATAGTAATGATAATCATTACTAATAACAGGCTGTAAACCCTTCCTTCCCCTTAGTTCCTTCAAGGAAATCAGTTTACTTCACCTGTTTAATCTCGACTTCTGCTCCTCTAAATTTTCTCCTTATTTCACGAAATGAGCCTGCCTGCCGGAAGTAGATATAGACAAACAGGAGATACCACAGGGGGAACAGGATATATGTTGCCCAGAAGTGGGCTGTCCATATCGCCTCTTCTCCCCAGTAATAACCAGCAATCACCAGAATTACCAGCCTGATAAAGTTCTGGAGCCAGGTGCCTATTGCTCCAAACAGAAAAACCCATGCCGCCTTCTTCGCTGGCAACCGCCTGTCCAGCATCATCAGCGCGAATAGACATAGAAAGACCCCCATGGTGGCTGGACCAGCACAGGCAGTGGTTATCACCAGTGAGATAGGCTCTCCCGCAGAGGTTGTGAAATGAATCAATTGTCCCTGGCTCTCAAGCGGATAGCCCAGGGCAGTTATTAGCCCTGTCAGCGGAACGATTGACATTCGGGAATAAGCCACTTCAGCAAAACGCTCTATCATCAAGGGAAAAGAGATGGCGAAGCCGTATATGGCAAGCAGAATAGAAGGAATCTGTGCTCCCCTCCCGAAGAGAATGACAAAGACCCCCAGCGATGCCAGCAAAATCTGGAACGCCAGGAAGTCCTGCGGAAAGGGCATCAGCACCGCCCCGACTATCACCCCGACCCCCAGTGTCGAACTCAAAGCGTAGAAGACAAAATTCGCTTTTGAACTTCTATCCTTAGGTTCTACATTTTCATTCATTCCACTCCATATCTTTTTCCTCATCAGCCATAGCCAGACAAGACACAGGGCCAGGACACCCCACGGCGAGACGTGTCGTTCCCCAAACATCCATTCCGGGGCCAGCACATCCCCCAGCCATCCCCAGAACTCCGGGAAAAAGACAAGTAAGATGGTGAGGGACGCGACAAACCACAACACCAACCTTGACACCAGTTTAATGTTCAAGGAGTAAGATGTGAGATTGCTGCCCACACCCACAATACTTTTAATACCTGACCCTAAATTTTTCATTTTGAATTCTCAGCCTATTAAGTAGGGCATTATCGCCACCAGAGTTACATTCCCTATCCCGTGTATCAGGATGGGACCTACCAGGCTTCTGGTCCTGTAATACACATAACCTAGTACCAATCCGGCAAAAAACACGAAAAACAGCTCAGGGATGGACCTCCAGGTGAGGTGCATCACGGCAAACATCACGCTTGCCAGAACAAGCCCCCACTTCCAGCCCACGGCCTTCGTTAAATCCTGCTGTAATAATGCTCGGAACAGTATCTCCTCCCCGAGGCCTACAAAGAAAACCATGTAGACCAGGTCGCGAAGTAGATATTTCACCTCGAAGCTGGGGAACACTGCCGCCGGCCGTAGAACGAAATATTCTACCGTCCCTATCGGGATGCCGATTACTAGTCCTAACAGTACGTACTTCAGCCATTTATTTTTCGTAAAACCCAGAGCAGAGAAGCTAAGCTTCTTTTGATAGATATGCCACAGGCATAGCGCCAGGATGGTGGAATATACTGCCGGGATGAGATACTCCTGATTGACAAAGAACCATGGCAGGGAAGAGGTAAACAGGATATACAGAGGGATAAGAGCCAGTGACTCAGCAGAATCGGTAACAGACCGGCTGAAACGCATCACTGAAATCGCAATGTATATCCCTATCGTCAGGAATAGTGCCAGCCCAATGCCGTAAGCTACATTCTGATAGGCAAACACCCACTCAGTGATGGTAATGAGCGTGAATATAGCCATGATAAACAGCCACTGCCGCCAGCCTATCCTGGCAACTATCGGTTGCCCGGTTAGCTCCTCTCTATTTCCTATCAAATCTTTTTCCGCTGTGCTCATTCCCTTATCCTCTTTATATTCTCACAGGTCGAAGTGAATTACCTGTAAAATTAGGCTATAATTTTCGTTAAAATTTCAGGTGTTTCTCATCGTCCCTGTTTATGTTCTTGCCATTGCGGCGAAGTAAAGCCCTCACTCTGGTTGTCAGCTCTAAACAGCTGAAAGGCTTTCTCAAATAAAAATCAGCCCCCGCCTCTACTACTCTAACCCAGGCGTACGGAGTAGGGACGGCACCTATCATCAGAATAGGAACATCAGTTGCTTGGCGAAGCTGGCAACAAGCATCAAAGCAATCTACAGGCAGCCCTTCTCCCAAAATAATCAGCTGGGGCGTAAGCTCACCCAGCTTCATTAACGCTTCATCAGAGCTTGCCGCGGTTGTTACCCTGAAGCCTTCGCCGGCCAAAGCTGAAACAATCCTCCCTCTCAGAGTAGGGTTGCTTTCCTCAATAACCATAATGTCGTGTTCCATTTTCTTCCTTTCAGCATGGGCTAAAAAAGACGTAAAGCATCTTTCACTATTAAACTTACCATGCGGATATGAAAAGCCATGTGAAAGATGTGAACAGATTCGTGGAAAAATGTGAAAATTTTGTGAAAAATTTGAGTTATTGCGAAAAGAGAAGGAACTTATCTCGAGCCGGCAAACCTGTAGCCCAGCCCGTGCTCAGTGATAATCATCTCAGGAGGTCTATCCTGTAGTTTATTCCTGAGTCGCCTGATATATGCCCGCAGGTAGTCAGTGTTCTCGAGGTAATCTTCACCCCACACGTGTTGCATTAGCCTCCTCTGGGTTAACACCTGTCCCCTGTTTCTTACTAGGAGATGTAGTAGCTTATACTCGGTGGGGGTCAGCTTAACTATTTCCCCTCTGAGAGATACCTCTCGAGTAGCGAAATCGATTGCCAGGTCGCTACTCACAAAATTAGCCTCCCCACCTTTAAACTCGAGCGCCTGACTTCGGCGAAGCACTGCCCTCACCCGGGCCAGCAATTCTATGTAGCTAAAGGGCTTGACAATATAATCGTCAGCCCCCAACTCCAGCCCCTTAACCCGCTCTGATTCCTGGCCCTTGACTGTTACAATAATGACCGGTAAATCGGAGAAAAGACGAATCTGGCGCAGGACCTCAAAGCCGTCTATATCAGGCAGTCCTATATCCAGCAGGATCACATCAGGGGATTCGCTTTCCACCAGTTCAATCCCCTTCTTGCCCTCGCTGGCCGAAAGAATGTCACTACCCGGCCAGCGCATCTCAAAGCAAGTGGATATTACCTCCACTATCTGTGGGTCATCTTCAATCAGTAATAGCTTAATTCTACTTTCCTCACCGGTTCAGTGATTTTGCCTGGCATTGAGACTGAGAGGAATCAATCACTCCTTTCACCTTGCTTATGTCAAGACTTCTGTCTATAATGCAATCATAGTTAGCCAAATGGCATATGTCAAGAGAGTATTGACAGGCTATAGCATCAACTTGATAATTCCGAACTATGATGCTAACATAGTCAATAAAAAGAGGTGAATAAAGAGGAGGTTGAACCGTGAAGGAACAAGTGGAAGCAGCGTTAGAGAAAATAAGACCCGCCTTACAGGCAGATGGAGGTGATGTTGAGCTGGTAGGTGTCGATGAAGGGGTGGTCAGTGTAAAACTCACCGGTGCCTGCAATGGATGCCCTATGGCGGCCATGACCTTGAAGATGGGTATCGAGCGGGTGCTCAAGGGACAGATTCCTGAAGTTAAGGAAGTTGTTGCCGTCAATTAAACGTGACCGTAATGCTTACCCTCTGTGAGGACAACGGATGAGGGCATTCATCTCGGGAGCCGGGAGTGCCCTCCCTGGTCTCGTAGCGGGCTAACATAAATTCGTCATTATTAGCAGAACAAATGAAGGGTCAAAAGAGTATGGCGATAAAGAATCACAATCCTGCAACACACTCTAAAAAACCTAAGGCACCCCTTAGCTACAAACTTGACAGATTGGCTCATACCCTGCTCTTTAATGACAGGAGCATAGCCTTCAAGATTTTCAGGCCGGTTACGCGGTATATTGACTCTAAGCGTCGATTAAAGAACGTCTTTGGCTATTTTGAGCATCTGGCCAAAGCAGCGCTCTTCGGATGTATGAACTGTGGTGACTGTGCCCTGGTGGATGTAGCCTACCTCTGTCCCATGTCTCAATGCCCCAAGAATCAGAGGAATGGGCCCTGTGGCGGAAGCAAGGATGGCTGGTGTGAAGGCTATCCCAACGAAAAGAAATGTGTCTGGGTAAAAGCCTATGAAAGACTACAAGCCTATCACGAAGAAGATAAAATACGTACCAACAACGTTCCACCATGCGATTGGACATTATGGCAGACTCCCTCTTGGCTGAACTTCTATCTGGGCAGAGACCACACCGCCAGGAGGTTAGGGATAAAACCGGAGAAATAAACCAGGACCACCTTTGTCTTGTGGAATAAGGCCCCAAACTCTGTGTTAACTTGACCCGGCGCGAGGTTGCGGCGGGGTTTTGATATGTGAGCATCTTAAGAAACCGGGTAAACTCGACCTTCTCAAAGAATTCAGTCCTCCCCAGGGACTTCCAGACCACCGCTTGGAGAATCACTACATAAAACCCGGCAGCTTCGGTGGGGCAGGCGGTGATTGCACATTTCACACATCTCGATTAAACTAACTCCAACTGTCCCTGTGAATGGAGAAGAAACCATGAAGGTAATTCGAATGCTCGGCTCAATGACTTTCCTAATTGGACTCTTCACCTCTATCTTACTTCTACAGGAAATGACCGGGTTAGCCGGGGAGGCAAAATGAGAGCCCGCGTTGTCGAGTTTCTTAGTAATCGGTGGTTGGTATTCGTCTCACGCGTGGTTCTGGGTGCTATTTTTCTGACTGCCAGTATCGGCAAGGTTCAGCAACAGGCTGCATTCATTGACCTTGTAAAAGGCTATGGTATCCTGCCCGACAGCCTGGCTCAGGCCTATGGATTGGTGGTTCCCTGGGTGGAACTATTTATCGGCTGCTGCCTGATTCTCGGTGTATTCTCCAGGTTTGCTTCTGCCCTGAGCATCCCGCTGACCCTCAGCTTTGTTATTGCCAGTAGCTATGCGCTGATTAACGATATCGGAGTTAACTGTGGCTGTTTTGGGGAAGTGATTATACTAAGCCACCCGGTTTCTCTTTCCCTTGATTGCCTTATGCTGGCAACGGCACTGGCAGTGCTGTTCAGCAGGACAGGTGATGAGTTCCTCAGTGCTGGACATTTACTGTCCAGGTATCCCCTGGGTTCAGGAAGAAGAAAAAGGTTCACATATGATAAAGCGGGTAGACTTGCAGTAGTAGCCCTGGCTATGGCTGTGGTCACGGCCACGGTTTTTATTACTGGGGGTGCCCGGGAATCTTTTGAATTGCAGATTGATACCGCCCTTGAGCAGACTAAACCCGTGTTTACCTATTTCTATGCCGAAAAATGTTCTGCCTGTGAAGAGATAGAACCGTTGATTAATGAGCTGGAGCATGAGTATGGCGATAGGATAGCCTTCATACATATTGACTACTGGGAGGCTTCTCGATTGGCAGAAGAATTAGGGGTAGGCACCACTCCAACCATGCTGCTGATAACCGGTAAAGATGATGACGGACAGTACATCGTGTACCAGCGGTTTGATAAGAGCGCCGACGAGGAATCGCTAAGAGACAGTTTAGAGCAGCTGCTTCAGTCGAGTGAATCGCCAGAATGAGTTTCCTGTCGGATTGAGTGCTGGGTGCACTGGCTTGAAAGTCGGACGGGGAGGAAGAGGTAGAGGAACGACTATCTCCGCATTCTGTGGGCCGAATACGCACCTAAGCCAGACCGAAACAGCGAAAAGCGACGACTATAATTGAGACCGCCAGAAGAGCACCGGCAGCCACCTGAGCTACTGAATGTTGCCGCAATTCCAGCCTTGTCCAGGCTATCATCGGGACCAGCACCACCGCGAATACGGCTATCCAGCCATACAGGAGAATCAGGATTGCTACCAGAGCAGACACACAGGCAGTGTGCAGGCTTATCTTCCACCGCAGATTGATTGCCAGAAACATGACTGCGGCGAGGAGTCCGGCAATAAATGCGACTTGCAGCATCAACGGTGCCCTGGCGGAAAGAAGAACAACATAACCGGTGGCAGCGCAGACTCCGGACAGTGCGTAGACCCTGGTCCTTTGCTGGCGCATACTGGTGAAGATACCGTCAAGCCTGCCCTTTCGAACCAGGTAAATGACCGCCAAAAAGACGGGTAGTATCCCGATAGCCATTAGAATAAGCGACCATCTCAGGGCATCGAGTCTGCTGGGTGTTGATTCAAATGAAAGTAACAGGATTATTACCAGTATCACCGTGAAGGGGTTCAGGATATTGGAGGTCAGGTTAGCTATTCGTTTTCTCATCTCGGTGTGCATCCTGCCAGTCTATCATTATTAAGCTTGCTCTTGCCACTAGGCTGAACAAATTGTGGTAAAATGGGCGTATATAGCGTCACGAATTAAGGAGCGTAATGAAAGCGGTTATCCTCGTAGGCGGTGAGGGCACCAGACTGCAACCCCTCACCTGCAACACCCCCAAGGCTATGGTCCCGGTGCTTAATACCCCATTTCTGGAGCACGTTATCGGGCACCTCGGCAAGCACGGGGTAAAAGATATTGTCCTGGCTATGCGTCATTTAGCCGGGCCGATTGAGAGCTACCTTGGCGACGGTAGCCGGTTTGGGGTCAGGCTTCATTATTCTGTTGAAGATGTCCCTTTAGGCTCAGCCGGGGCAGTAAAGTATGCTGAAAGGTATCTCGATGAGACCTTTCTGGTGTTAAATGGTGACATTTTCGCTGATCTGGATTTTGCGGCCATGACAGAATTCCACCGGGAAAGAGAGGCAAAGGCAACTATCGCCCTTACCCCCGTCGATGACCCCACCAGCTACGGCTTGGTCGAGACCAGCGCCCACGGTAGAGTTACACGATTTCTGGAGAAGCCCGGCTGGAGTGAGGTAACCACGAATATGGTAAATGCCGGTGCCTGGCTTCTGGAGCCCGATGTCCTGGCTCAGATTCCACCTCAAGTCAAGTTTAGTTTTGAGCGCGAGACGTTCCCGCAACTACTAGCCGAGCGAAAGCCGGTTTACGCTTATCATTTTACCGGATACTGGATGGATGTCGGCACCCCGGAGAAATATCTCCAGCTCCACCGCGACCTGCTCAGCGGCAAATGCAGTCACTATACCCCGACTTCTGGTGAAGATGTGCGCGTTGGCGAGGGAAGTAAAGTCCATCCTGCCGCCAGGATAAAGGGACCGGCAGTAATCGGTGATAACTGCACCCTTGAAAAGAACGTTAGCCTAATCGGACCGGTGGTTATCGGCGATGGTTGCACTATCCTCGAAGGCACCACTATTGAAGATGCCGTCATCTGGCATGATGTTCAGGTAGGACCACGAGCAACCGTAAAGCACTCCGTGGTAGCTGAAAACTGCTGCCTTAATGAGAACTGCTCTATTGAGGGGACGGTTCTCGGCGATAACGTGACGGTGGCTAGTGACTGTAAGGTGGAAACAGGCAGCAAAATCTGGCCGGCAGAGACCGTCAGCGAGCCATAAGCACACTACAGGACCCTTTTTAACACATAAATGCCACAAAACACTTGACAGAATGGTTAATCCGTTATATAATGCGTTTGATGCAGGGTTGGGGTTCGTAGGAATCCAAATCAAGCGTCGCTACTAAACCCATGCCGACTGGTGTGGGTTTTTTACTTAGGAAGGTCTATGTATTTCTTCTATATCGATGAATCAGGTAGTCCAGAAGGACACCACGAGCCGTTGTTAGACGGTGAAACTCCAATATTCTGCTTGAATTCCTTATGTGTCCAGGAAAATGATTGGAAAGGGCTAGATAGGGATTACCTTAGACTTAAAAGACGATTCTTCTCCAAAGAGATTGGAGGGGGAGCAGCAGAATACTTCGAGATTAAGGGAAGTGAGCTTACACGACCTGGCAATCGCACAAACATGAGAGGACAGAGGTTCATTGAGCAAGTGCTACATTTATGCGAGCGATACGGAGTTCGCCTGTTTTCCATAGTCTTTATAAAGAATCCTAACAAACCTACGTCTAAGAAGTCACTTTATACAATGGCTCTGCAATATCTTTGCGAGCGATTTCAAGCATTCCTGGAAGAGAGAATAGATGGTGAAAACGGAATACTGGTCATTGATTCTAGAATGCATAATATCGATCTAGAGGTAGCGCAATCTCATTTGTCTTTTGTGTTCGGTCATGACACTGGCAGAACTTGCGAGAGAATACTAGAGGCTCCGATGTTTGTCAACTCCAAACTGACGGCTGGGCTCCAAGTCATAGATATTGTGGGTTCATGTATTTATACTAATTTTTATCAGAGAAATTGCATGTTTGTTCCTAGTGCTTTGGATTATTTTCATATGGGCAAATATTGGCCTGATCTTTCATCTCTAGAGTTTAGGAGCGAGAAACTATATGATGGTCACCCTCGTAACGGTTATAGAGTTATCGATTTCTACTCCTGATCGTTTAGCCGTGACCCCCTTTTGAGCACCCCCTGTCCCTGTGCTATAATTTCCCTGTGGGGTTAACTATGTTGGACCGTTTGGCAAAAGTAGAAAAACGATACCAGGAACTTACCCGGCAGATGGGGAAGCCTGAAATCGCCTCTGATGTACAGCAGTTGCAGAAGCTGGCTCAGGAGAGAGCCGGCATTGAAGACCTGGTAGAATTCTATTGGGCTTACAGGGAGACAGTAAAGTCGCTGGAAGAAGCCAGGGCAATGCTGGCTGACAAGCTGGACGAGGAAATGACGACCCTGGTCAAACAGGAGATAACAGACCTTGAGTCGCGCCAGGACCAGCTACAAGAGGAACTGAGGTTGGCTCTCCTGCCCAAAGACCCTAGCGATAAGAAGGACATCATCATAGAAATTCGGGCTGGGGCTGGTGGCGACGAAGCCGGGTTGTTTGCCGCTGCCCTCTTTCGCATGTATAGCCGCTATGCTCAGTCTAAGGGCTGGGGTGTCGATATCATTGACGCCAATGAAAGCGGCATCGGTGGTTTTAAGGAGATTATCTATGAGATAAAGGGCGAAGGTGCTTTCAGCCGGCTCAAATATGAAAGGGGAGTCCACCGCGTCCAGCGGGTGCCGGTTACCGAGTCTTCGGGTAGAATTCATACCTCAACGGCTACCGTCGCCGTGCTACCGGAGGCTGAAGAAGTGGAGGTATCCGTCAATCCTGATGACCTGAGAATTGACATCTTTCACAGTGGTGGTGCCGGGGGACAGAATGTAAACAAGGTAGCCACGGCAGTGCGCATCACTCACCAGCCTACCGGTATCGTGGTCACCTGCCAGGACGAACGCTCACAGCTGAGAAACAAGACCAAGGCGATGGCAGTCCTCCGCGCTCGCCTCTTGGACATCGAGCAGACAAAGCAAGAGAAAGAAATGAGTAGCCAGCGCCGTTCTCAGGTGGGCACTGGTGACCGTTCCGAGAAGATACGCACCTACAATTACCCTCAGGACCGTGTTTCCGACCACCGTATTGGCCTCAACCTCCATAATCTGTCCGGAATTATGGATGGGGACCTTGACCCGCTTATTGATGCCCTGGTTACCGATGAGCAGGCAAAGCAGTTACAGGAACAACTGGCATGACCGTAAAACAGACTCTGACTCGTGCCAGGAAAGCGCTTACCGTCGGCGGCATTGAAGATGCCCCTCTGGAGGCAGAGCTATTACTACGGGATGCCCTGAAGATAGGTCGGGTTCAGCTATATCTGGAACTCGACCGCCCGCTAAGCCCTGAACAAAAGGACGCATTCTGGCAACGGATTGAGCGCCGCCTTAACCACGAACCAAGCGCCTACATCACCGGACACCGCGAGTTCTACGGGCTTGATTTCTACGTTGATTCCACTGTTCTGATTCCTCGCCCCGAGAGTGAGTTGCTGGTGGAGAAAGCTCTGGAGCTGGCTCGAAATCGCACCCTGTCGGCGATTGCCGAGGTAGGTACCGGCTGCGGTGCTATTGCCATCAGCCTGGCGCTGAACTTGCCAAAAGCCAAAATCTACGCCACCGACATATCAGCCCCTGCCCTCAAGGTCGCCCTGTCTAACTGCCGGAGACACGGGGTGGCGGACAGGGTCTGTCTTGTGTGCGGGGACATGCTTGACCCTCTGCCGGAACCCGTTGACCTTATCGTCGCCAATTTACCCTACGTCCGGGAGTCGGAGTTATTATCTGCAAGTCCGGCGAGTTTCGAGCCCGGGCTGGCGCTAAATGGTGGCTCGGACGGCCTCGAGAAGATACGCCGACTGTGCCGCCAGGCAGGTGATAGGCTTCATCCGGGAGGCTTATTGCTTCTGGAGTTTGGCGAAGGACAGGGGGAAGTATTGACTGCCTTTTTGCACGACCTGTTTCCGTCAGCACAGATAGAAATCTCCCCTGACCTGAGAGGTATCGACCGCGTGGTCAGCCTGACGCTTCCCTCAGGTATTAAAGGAGGTGCTTAAGATGCCTGGGGCTCTAAATGGAATCAGAGTACTTGACCTGGGGCGGTTCATTGCCTGCCCTTTCTGCGGTATGCTCTTGGCTGACCTCGGGGCCGAGGTTATCAGGGTGGAAAGGTCGGGTGGAGCACAGGATAGAGATTTAGGATTGCTGACCCCCTCTGGGTACGCCTACGGTTTCTGCAATCAGAACCGCAACAAGAAAGGAATCACCCTGAATTTTGAGAAGAATAAGCAAGCACGCAAGCTGCTTGACGAACTGATGAAGCACTCTGATGTGTTGATAGAGAATTTCAGCCCGGAGGCGGCCAAAGCTTTTGATATCACCTACGAAGAATTGAAAAAGGTTAAGCCGGATATCATCTTTGCCCATGTCTCTGCTTTTGGTCCTGACGGACCGTACAGTCATCGCCTCGGCTTTGACCAGATTGGCAAAGCAATGTCGGGGGCAATGGCAGTCAGCGGCTTCCCTGACAGCCCTACCAAGGAACAGGTGCCCCATGTGGATTACATGACGGCCTGTTTGACTGCGGTTGGCGTCGTCTCTGCCCTTTATCATCGGCAAAGAACTGGGGAAGGGCAGATGATTGATACCGCCCTCCTGCAGACCGGGGTTACCTTTATGGCGCCTATTATCGGCGAATGGGAAACCGGTGGCAAGCGCCGAACGCAGACCGGTAATAGAAGTCCCTGGACAGGCCCCAGTGACCTCTACAAAACCAGGGATGGGCGATGGGTGATGCTGGCAATACTTACCAATTCAATCTGGAGAAGGTTCTGCCGCTTTATCGGCAGGGAAGACCTGGCTGATGACCCCAGGTTTCACAATGACCTGGCACGCTGGGAGCACCACGATATTATCGACCCGGTTGTAAAGGAGTGGGTTGCCTCGCATACTGCCGATGAAATAATTGAGCTGGCCGAAAAGATACCCATCCCTGCTGGTATCTGCCATGAACAGACCGAGGTGGCCCATCACCCGCAGGTCAGGGCGCGTGAGATGCTGACCGAAGTACCCTCGCCTGATGGCAATGGGAGTGTTGTCGTTACTGGTCTTCCAATAAGAATGTCTGGAACCCCCACTAATATCGAGCGTTCGTTTCCTGGTGTAGGGGAGCACAACGAGGAAATCTACTGCGGTCTTCTGGACTACAGCCGTGAAGATTTAGCAAAACTTGAGGCGGAGGGGATAATCTAAGCCCTCTATCCCCTGTCATTGCGCGGAGCACTGGCGACGAAGCAATCTGCCCTGCCCTCTGTCATTGCGAGAAAGTCCTTCCTTGAAAGGACGACGAAGCAATCCCAATTAAGTTGGTGAGGTGCCACGTAAAAATGACCACACCGCACGGCGGCTGGTGGTGGTCGGGCGTAAGTGACTGAACTCTAGCGCGGTATCAGCACGCCTTGCGGGTCAATTACCTCTCGTGCTGTTTGGGATTTTGGGGGTTTTTTGCGTGTTTCTACTCAGTAGTATTGTATAATTGAGTTAACCTACTAATGATGCAGGAGTTTGTCAATTGCAGCCCTTTGTCGAAGCATACCTAGACATAGAAACCACAGGACTATCCCCTCAGTATAGTGAAATTACTGTTGTGGGTATCTATGTCTGTAACGGGGATAATACTAAATTTATTCACGTTGTAGGTGAGGATATTACCGTTGATAATTTATTGGACGTATTAAAGGGAGTCAGCGTGATTTACACTTACAACGGCAAATCATTCGACCTTCCCTTTATTCGTTCTCGATTGGGAATTGACCTAGCTGAACTGTTTGAACATCATGACCTGATGTATGACTGCTGGAAGAATAATCTGTACGGTGGATTCAAAGCTGTAGAAAGACAATTAGGGATAGAAAGACGGTTGACTGAGGTGGATGGCTATCAAGCTGTGAGGTTGTGGTGGAAATATGTGGATTACTTCGACTTAGATGCTCTTACCACATTACTTGAATATAACAAGGAAGATGTGGTAAACCTAAAGACCTTAAAGGAAAGGTTGCTCGAGCCTTCGGGTAAAATGCGACAAAAGGAGGTGGTCAATATGCGTAGGATATTGATAATTGAAGATGGTAAACCTACACCGTTAGACGAAGTTGAATTTCTTCAGGAGGTCAAATTGCAGGATTATTTGGAAGAATTTCCGACTGTAATTCCACTCTCAGAGATTATAGAGGGGGCTTCTGACCTTTTGTGTATTGGAAGGGAAGTTGTTGCTGGCTCAGGTTTTATAGATTTGTTGTTTATTGACAAAGAAGGTCTGTTAACATTAGTGGAAACCAAACTACGTAGGAATCGTGAAGTACGTCGTGAAGTTATTGGACAGGTCATAGAGTACGCTTCCTATGTCTCTCAATGGAATGCGGACGATGTTTACAGGATAGCAAATGAGTACTTCCTGACATCAGATGTTGTACCCTCTGAACGTAAGGGCATCACGCTTGATAAAGTCATGAAGAGTGACAAGATTGTTGGGGACGAATTTTCAGACGAAGATTTCAGGTATCAAATCGAGCAAAACTTAAGAGACGGGAGATTACGCCTTATCATAGCTGTAGACAAACTCATTGAAGAACTGAGAGCTACAGTTACCTTCCTCAATTCCAATAGCAAATTTGAAATCCTTCTTCTTCAGGTAAGCAGTTTCGAGGAAAGTGAATCAAAGAAAGCCTTGGTACCGTTATTATTCGGATATAAGCCTCCCCTACCTTCAGGGCAAGGAACGAGGATTCAATCAACCAAAGAGAATTTCTTTAAGGATGCACGAGATAGATGTAGCGAAGATGTTGTAAGAGCACTGGAGGAGCTTTATAGGTTTAGTGAGGAAAAGGCAGCCTTTATCGGGTGGGGAACTGGAGCAGCTAGACGCTCGCTTATCTTTCATGGAGTCAGAAAGGGATTATCTTTCTTTACGCTATACTCGGACGGCGAGATAGTTAACTATGTTGGGGGGACAGAAACATGGCAAGACCTCCATAATGAAAAGCTTATGGATTTTTGGTTAAATGAGTTAAATAAGAGACTAGAAATTAATATTTCAGGAAAATGGACAAGTATCGCAAAAGTGGATGATTTGGTGCAGAGAAATAAACTAGAGGAGTTTAAGGAGGTTGTTTTGGCTTTATGCCAACGGATAGAATCTTAGTGAGCAATCTCTATTTCAACCACCCACCTGGCTGCAGTTCTGTGTCTATTGTGTACGCGGTATCAGCACGCCGCGCGGGTCAATTACTTCCCTGATTAGTCTCAGCTCCTCATCCGTGGGCGGCGCCGTTTCCGGGACATCCTTGGGCACGTAGTCGTGAGTGTACCCCGTGTTCTCAATCACGTCATCCAGGCTGACTCCCGGGTGTATCGACTTCAGCCTGACCAGCTTTGTTTCCGGGTGGAAGTCAAATATCACCTTGTCGGTTAGTATCATGCAGGGCCCACCACTAAGAAGCCCCGCCCTTTCTCGTGCCCCCGGTCCGTCAAGGTAGCCAACACCGGAGACAAAGTCCACTTTATCTACGAAGTTTCTCTTTTCGTGGTCCACTATGATGATTTCCCTCTTGAAAAGGGAGAAGTGACCCGGCTGATTTATCGGGCCAATCAGTCTGACCTTTGGTCTGTGGTAATCACCGATGCAGACAATATTGCAGTTACCGTACTTGTCAATCTGGGCTGCGGAGCCGAAACCAACGTCGCACTCCCCTCTGGCGGCGCGGTAGCCGCTACCCCGACTTTCACATTTCCAGTATTGCAGCGCCGTGCCGTACTCACTCTCCATACCTGTCGGTATTTCACTGACCACCGGGTTCATAATCCACCCCGCTACTGACATTGTGGAGTTTGGTGCGTGGGTCAGCTGTGCCAGCGCCATGCCTGCTATCGGTACGCGGGAAAGTATCTGTATTGTCGTATCTCCCGTAGCCAGGCCGATGAACCAGTTCTCATCTTCCTTGAGTTCGTGGCAGATGGCTGCCGCCATTGCTTCATATCCCGTATATTCCTTGCTCATTAGAGATTACCCCCCACAAACCTGATCTTGACCAGAGCTTCAACGCCAATCAGCTTGAGGTAATCCATATGGGACTTGACACCGTATACGTATTTATCAAGGTATTTCTTGAACTCCTTCGGGTCTCTCGCCATCTTGGCATACAGCCCCAGGTGCTCCCTGTCCTGGTCGTAGACCTGGATACATGAGTTGGGGTGAGCACCGTAGGGTACTTCCACGATGGCGGTAGTCCTGAACCTTGGCAGTACGTTGTCAGAGGCCAGCCCCATAATCAGTTCTCGGGGGACAATCCGCTCCACGGTAACAATGACGTTGTCGCTGCTCTGACTCGCCGTGAGGTCCAGGTTTTGCGGCAGCTGTCGATTTGGGAAAAACAGGACATTTCCGTACTTGTCGGCCAGAGGCGCATGGATTACCACCCAGTCGGGGTCGGCCGCCGGCACAAGGTGGTACTTCTGCCCGTTGTAGGGGCTGGTAAACTCCTTGATTTTCGGGTTGTATTTCGGAATGTCCGTCCCCAGCATTTCCTGTGTGGTAAAGAAACTCTGCCCCCGCGAGCTACAGGCGAACCTTTCAAACGATACCGGCTCGCTGTATTCCTCAAGCTCAATCTCCCCGTTCTCCACCGCCCGCCGGAAGTTGGGCGCCAGCCCGAACTCCTCCAGTCCCACACAGGACACCTCAAGCTTTTTGACACAGCCGGCGCCCACCAGAATATCAACGTCATTGGAACTCACATGCTGCACCAGGGTGAGGTCCTTGACACCTTTTCTGATAAGCTCGTAGATAAACGCCATCGGATGGTGATGCACTGAGAATCCACCAAGATGGATACGGCTGCCGTCCTTGATCAGACTGGCCGCTTCCGCCAGACTGCATAGTTTTTCCTTCAACTCCGGCATATTCTCCTCGGCAAAACAGTAAAAGAAATGAGTGTCGCTATCTTAAGACTTTGCTCGCCGGTTGTCAAGGTCAGTTCTGTCCGGTTTAGGTTGGTGTTATTTCTTACTGGGTCTCTTTTTAGTCGTATTGAAGGGATGTTCCGCCCAGACTATTTCGGGACGTGAGCCAGTCCGTTGGCTTATCTTAAAGTGAATTGCCCCATGAGAAGATGAGATTATCCTTTGTATTTCAGAGACGCTTCTGACTATCGTTTTGAAGAAACGCCAGGTAGCGGTTTCTCCATCAGATTCTTCAGTCTTTCCCCGTATCCACACAACGTGAATACGGGCAGCTTTCATAGCTACTTCATGTTTTCTCCTAGCTTCAAAATCATGAGTAATCCAAACTCTACCATTATCTCTACACCAAGATATAATCTCAGGGTCTTCTACTACGTCAGGACGATTCTGGAATTGTGGGATATGCTTATAGTGCTCAACATCAAAACCAAACGGTCTAAGTGCATTTGCAATGTCTGGGCTTAGGTCGTTATCAAGTAGATAACTAGGTTTTCTTAGCGGCTTGAAGACGATATTCCCACTCCAATGCGTGGTCTATCTGTGGCTCGGACAATTCAAAGGCACGCACCATATAAGGTATAGTATCTCCACCTTTATGAAGTTGCCATATAACTCTAGTTCTAATACGAGTGTTTTTGATGCAAGGTTCACCAAACTGGATTAAGGGATTTATCATTATGTCTTGATGTGTAGTCCATGTATCTGCAATCCTGATACCATTGTGACGCATAAATGTCATGTCTTCTACGGGTTGTAGATACTCACCAAGCATGTCGCCAAATGCTATTTGCCCACCACGACTAGCAGCTATGAAACCTTCGGGGTAATCTGCAAAGACATCTTCAGTTTCAGTCCATACCCTCTCTATTGCGAATGGTCTTGGGTATCCAGTTCTATCACGTAACCACCTCTCTGCCCTGTGGATTTTCTTCCAAGATACCCCCAAAGACCGCAATATGGCGATAACTCTCATAGAAACGAGGTCTTCGAAACCGATAATTAGTTCTCTGCCCTTTACTTGTATCAACTCAGGTGACATTAGACCAACTCTAATCCAACGAATCAAATTTCTAGAATGAATGGGGTAGGCAGGATGTTGTATAGAGACATGATGTTTGAGAGTGGCAGTAAGATATAATGCAGCTTCAGGCGCAATGTAGATACCTGTGAATTCAGAAGTATCTCTTTCTATTACCATTTTGAATTGACGCCCCCTTTACAGACATGATACACTATCTGTGTACAAGGGGTCTCAAAGCTACTGACACTAGCTTTGAGTTCTCTTATAGTCAACTGAATACCTATCCTCTAGCCCGATAATATCACACGTGCCCGATTATGACAAGATGGTCGGGCACTTCGCTTTTTATCCTCAACACATATTACACGAACTAATGTTCTAATGTCAACCATGACTGAACTGAACTTCAAGCCATCATCAGTTGACGCCGTTTTCTATAAATGATAAAGTAGTCAATTGGATTGAGCCCTAAGAGCAAAGGGTAAAATACAAAACAGAAGGAGGAATCGGCGCGCGATGAATATGATTGTCTGTGTCAAGCAGGTGATTGACCCGGAGGCACCGCCAGCCAGCTTCAAGATTGATGCTGCTAGCAACCAGGTGGTGCCGCCGCAGGGTGTGCCCCCCGTGATTAGCCCCTTTGATGAGAATGCGGTAGAGGCAGCGTTAAGGATTAAGGACGCCCAGGGTGGTAAAATTACTGCGATAAGCCTCGGCATCAACCTGCTGCGGGATGTGGTCAAGAAACCGCTGTCTATGGGGGCTGACGAGCTTGTCCTGCTGGAAGACGAGGCTTTTGTTGACGGTGATAGCTGGTCAACCGCCCTCGCTCTGGCAAAAGCCATTGAAAAGATAGGGGAGTATGACATTATTCTCTGCGGACGGCAGGCGTCCGACTCGGATGCCGGGCAGGTGGGCGCGGGTATTGCTGAGATACTGGGATTGCCCAGTGTAATCCTCGCCAGGAAAATAGAAGTCAGTGACGGTAAGGCACGGATAGAACGCGTAACCACTGACGGTTATGAGGTTGTTGAGGTGTCTTTGCCTGCCCTGGTTACGGTTAGTAATGAGCTGGGAGAAGCCCGCTACGCCACCATCAAAGGGATTATGGCGGCAAAACGGAAGGAGCCGACTGTCTGGAAACCGGCCGATATCGGCGTTGAGCCCTCTCAGATTGGCGCCGCTGGTCGGCGTGCCAAGATGCAAAAGATATTCCAACCCGTTCGGGAAGGTGAGTGCGAGATTGTTGAGGGGGAGACCCCGGAGGAAGCGGCGGCTAATCTGGCCCAGAGACTCAGGGAAGCCAAGTTGCTGTAGATATTCTTCCCGAAACTTCTAGCAGAGCTTAAATCAAGGAGGAAATTTGGATGTCTGACGATAAAGGTGTAATGGTTTTTTGTGAGGTTACCGAGGGGAAGCTGGCGGCAATAGCAACTGAACTGCTGGGTTGCGGTAGAAAGCTGGCCGATGACCTCGGGGAGGAGCTTTCCGGCGTACTGGTCGGTAGTGAAGTAAGCGGTCTGGCTCAGGAAGCAATTGCTTTTGGCGCCGATAAGGTGTACGTGGTTGAGGACGCCCTGCTTAAGGATTACGCGACTGATTCTTACGTAGTTGTTATGGAGAAGGTGGCTAAAGAAGCGATGCCTCAGATTCTTCTTCTGGGGCAGACCAATCTCGGCCGTGACCTGGCACCACGACTCGCTTTCCGGCTGGAGACGGCGGTCTCTATGGACTGCGTGGAACTGGATATTGACCCCGACTCAAAACGGATGCTTCAGACCAAGCCGGTATACGGCGGGAACGCCCGCGCTATCTATATCACCGATTCTAATCCGCAGATGGCTACCGTCAGGGCTAAGGCGATGACACCACTGGGGAAAGATGACTCACGAAAAGGTGAAGTCATCAGTATTGAGGCCGGACTTGACGCATCGGCCATCAGGACACAGGTAAAGGAGACGGTATTAGAAGAGGTGGAGGGTATTAAGCTGGAGGATGCCGGTATAATAGTCTCCGGCGGTAGAGGCATCGGCGGCCCTGAGGGCTTCAAGGACTTGGCGGAGCTGGCCAAGTTGCTGAAGGCTGCGGTCGGTGCCAGCCGACCTCCCTGCGATAATGAATGGGTGCCGGATACAATGCAGGTGGGACTAACCGGCAAGATTGTTTCTCCGGACCTTTATATCGCCGTCGCTATCTCGGGTTCCAGCCAGCACCTCGCCGGTTGTGGCGGCTCGAAGAATATCGTCGCCATCAACAAAGACCCCGAAGCAAATATCTTCCGGGAGGCCGCCTATGGTGTCGTCGGCGACTGGAAGAAGGTCATTCCCGCCTTCACCGAAAAGGTTAAGGAGCTGCTCGCCGGGTAAAGGTACCGGCACAATAATAAAGGCTGTAAAGACAGGGGCTGCTTTCATTAAGTAGCCCCTGTTTCAGGCTGGGGACTTGGCAAGCAGCCTCACCTAACAGTAAACATCGCCATCCCCAACGTACAACATACGCAGCCGGGTTCCGCTTACACGTCCTAAGGCGACCAGGAAGGATCAAAGTCCACGGCGGGGTTATCGGTCAGACGTTGCTGGTTAGAGCCGTCGGCATCCATCACATATATCTCATCGTTCCCGTCCCGCCTGGACATGAAAGCGATGCGGGAGCCATCCGGCGACCAAGAAGCGAGCCCGTCGACGGCGGGGTTGTCGGTCAGACGTTGCTGGTTAGAGCCGTCGGCATCCATCACATATATCTCAAAGTTCCCGTCACGGGTGGACTCGAAAGCGATGCGGGAGCCATCCGGCGACCAGGAAGGTCCCCAGTCGTTGGCGGGGTTGTCGGTCAGGCGTTGCCGGTTGGAGCCGTCGGCATCCATCACGTATATCTCATTGTTCTCACCCTGGTCAGACGTGAAAGCGATGCGGGAGCCATCCGGCGACCAGGAAGGATATGCGTCGTTGGCGGGGTTGTCGGTCAGGCGTTGCTGGTTAGAGCCATCGGCATCCATCACATATATGTCAAC
>SDBS01000702.1_pt1 | contig 33244 bp, 51 predicted proteins | sample 2277091 | NCBI WGS metagenome assembly SDBS01 (sample SAMN10404972, study PRJNA504765) | marine sediment metagenome | isolation source: marine sediment core GS10_PC15, 163 cmbsf | place: Arctic Ocean: Southern Knipovich Ridge | collected 2010 | reverse complement strand
AGTATCACCGAGAGCAGGCAGCTTACCTAGAGAAGATTGGTGATGTTGAGACAGCAAGATTATATAGCCTGGCTGCTGATGCTGCTATAGCGCAACTGTCAGCTATGGGTCAGCCTGCTAGACAGCCTCAACAAGCAGCAGAGCAACAGCCTGGATTAGGTAGACCTGAAGCAGTACCACAGTTAGGCCCAGGAGTATAATATTATGACTATGCCAGAAGAAAAGATACCACCAGTACCGCCAGTAACTCCTCCGCCTCCAGTAGAGCAACAGGAATACTTTCCTGGCTTTAAGCTAGAAGCTACACAACTGGCTAAGGGGCGCTACCAGGCTCAGAAGCGTCTAGCAGAAGCTAGTCGGGGATTGGAGAAGGTCAAACGCACAGGCATTGTTGGGGGGCCTCTATTTAATCTCTTCACAGGTGTTGTACGTATATCTGACTTCCGAACAACCTTTGAGGATATACTTGCTCCTGGGGAGGCTCTCCAGAGATACCTTCTTGAATCAAGACAAGCAGTGTTTGAGGCTACCAGAGACTATGCTAAAGTTAGCTGGAGACAGCAAGTACTCCAGAGCCTGCCTATAATATTACTAGATAGACAGAGTGGTATCAGAAGCATAGATGATGTTATGGCTGCCTTCCCTAATGAGTTTCTAGATGACTCTGACCAGCAGTGGCTACAAGGCATTTGGAGTAAGGCTCAAGGGTTAATACCACCTGAACTGCCTTCAGAATTCACTGGTACTCCTGAGGAAGCTAGAACACAACTATTAGAAGCTATCCTCCAGCAGCCTAGACTAGAGCTTCGTGGAGTACATCATCTGACTGTAGATGAGCTACTCAGGTCCTTCCAGCCTAGAGCACCAGAGCTTCCCAAAGGCATGGATACAGAGGATGTAAGAAGTATCCTCAAGGACTTACAGTTTGATGAGGAAACTCAAAAGCAGATAGAAGACATACATGAGTTAGCTGGAGAGTTGGTAAATGACTGGAAGACTCAGGTAGCCTATATGGACTTACTCCGCTCTGGTATAGAACAAGCAGTAGCACCAGAGCTAACTCCAGTAGAGTTCCTCAAGATGACTTTCACTCAGCCAGCTCTAGCATCCCTGGAGCTGCTGGAGAAGTACTTCAATATGCTTCCTAGACCTCTAGCTGCCTTAGCTATTATGGCTTTTCCAAGGATAAGGAAAGACTCTGCTGCGGCTAGACTAGAGACTCTATATACCCAGTATAGAGACTTAGGTGAAGGCTGGTGGGGAGCAGCTTCTCAGGCTTATCAGGACTGGGATACTAACATCTGGATGAAGATGGCTATTGAGATTCCCTTTGACCCCACATCTTATATTGGCTTAGGCATCCTGACTAAGATAACTAGACCTCTACCCTACATAGGCAAGTTTGCTGCTGCTCTAGAACGAGGCTGGTTGGAAGTCTGGGATATGCCATTCCGAGGAGCTAGGAGTCTACTTAAGAGGATTCCTAAGACTCCTGGTCAACACGCTCTGTCTACTGCCAGACAAGCATTCTTAGACTCCAGAGCCTTCCTTCGTAGGGTAACTGGTAAGAATGTAGATAGCCTTAGCAAATCTGAGGTAGTAGACTCCTTCAAACTAGCAATCAATCAGGCTGCTGAGATGCCTCATGAGATTGATAACTATGCAGTCAGGGTAGGGCGCTACCTCATAGACCATGACTTCTTCACTGATGTTCAGGTTAAGGATATGCTTACTACTGCTGGTGTTAAGAAGCCAGATATAACCAAGCAACTGGTTATGGACTTCAACTACAACTGGGATAGATTCTTCTACAAATCCCAGACTGCAAAGGAGGCAGCATCAGACATACTAGCTCATGCTGGCACAGAGCCTACTGGTGGAGTACTAAATAAGCTGGCAACCCAGCTGGAGAAGCAACGCACAAAGGTAATTGACGGTGCTACTGATATAATCAGAGGAGATACCGCTAAGGAAGTCCTAGACTCTGTCTTCCGCAACATTGAGGACTTACAGCTAAGGAAGATAGCCAGCCCAGTATATGACTTTGTTCATAAGTCTGGTAGAGCTACTAGCTGGATTACTCGCAGTACTGACAAGATAATCCGCAATAGCTTAGTAACTTGGTTTGATAGACAGATTACTGCTCCTATGGCTAATCAGTACTTGCTGTTTACTAACTATGGGCCTTTCAATGTAGCTGAAAATGTTATGAGAAGCTTCCTTGGCGCTGGAGAAGTATTCTATCCAAGAGCAGCCAGTCCTATAGATGAAGTTATTAGGATAGGAGAAGGTCTCGCCAATCTACCCTACGACTTCATCCAGCATCAGGGTAGATTAGGTAGGTTGGAGATAGCAATAACTGACCCTAAGAGTGGCAAGGTACTAGTCTTCAGCAAAGGCAAGATACCCTTTGTAACTAAGCGAGGTCCTCTAGGAGTTACTATCAAAATCGGTAATAAGGATTATCCTATCCGCTCCTGGCAGGACTGGAATGATATGTTCGGAGATATAGGCACTCAGCAGAGAGCCTGGTACTTCCTATCTAAATACAAGCAGCTCCTCTGGGATGAGGCTCCTGATGAGATGGCTCAGATTGCTAAGGTCTTTGATGACAGTGAAGGACTGCTGGCTGGTATAGAATCCTTCAGCAAAAGAGAGAAGAATGACCTTCGCAGAGTACTAGAACAGGATGCTACTGTAGGACCTGATATGATAAGGAAGCATGATGTACCAGTACTGGAAGTAGAGAGGCGTAGAGCAGCCTACGAGATTAACAAAGTAATGGACAAGGCTACTGATATATACTCTATTCATAAGCAGACTATCCGAGATGAAGTCCTCAGTGGCAAGATGTTCAAAGAAGGAGTAGATGGTAGAATAGAAGCTGTGGCTGACAGTATCCGAGAGTTCAATATAGCTAGCCTAGTCCATGAGGCTGATGTACTTGATAATCTAGTAAAAGATATGGCTGAGTTTGTCCCAGAGAACAGTGATGAGTTGCTCCGTACTATGGGCTTCATATCTGACCTGACTGAGGCTACTGGTGAGCGCATCTCTGATGTTAGGCAGATTACTAGAGCCAGAGCACAGAAGCTAAGTGCAAAGGAGACTGAGGACTTCTATAAAGGTAGCAATGAGGTGCTAGGGGAGTTTATAGGAAAGAGTAATGAGAGTGTGGATGAGATACTCAGAGGTATCAGAAAAGCAGTAGATGATACAGAACTGCTTAAACCAGAACAGCTTACTACTCTGGACAACCTCTCTGAGGCTATCCGTACTCGCCATGCCAATACACTATCCACTCGTGAACTTGACCGCAGAATAATCAATACTGCTATGGAGCAGACTCCAAAAGCCAAGCGAGACAAAGCCTTCTGGGAGTATCTAGATAACAAACGCTCTACTGAAGCTTGGGAACCTTATTGGTCTCGGGAAGCTGAACTCTTTGAAGCAGTAGAAGACATCAAGAATCAGATGATGGTAGACTTAGGAGTAACACCAGATACTGTCAACGTAGTACCAGAAGTAGTAGATAGGCTAACTCCTGCCCATGTAGCCTATATGCTAGGAGTAACTGGAGATGACCTCAATAAGGGTCTAACCAAAGTTGGGGCTATGGTTACTATCAGACCAAAGAGGCAATTCATAACTTGGGTCTATAGTAAATCTAAGAAAACTGCCAGCAGGGTAGGTAAGACTCCTGATGATATAGGATTCAGCAAGGAGGCTATTGGAGATGTCTATGACCAGATGTTCCAGAATCTAGGTCTTGACCCTAAGGTGATAGCAGACGAGCCTCTGACGCCTACTATGTCTCAGTTGGAAGAAGTTAGGCAGGAGCTGCATAGGATAGAAGGAGTTAGCAAGATTCCTGAGAATGACTATGTGAAGTATAAGGGATATGTTAATAAGTTGGCAGATGACCTAGATGCTTCTGGAGTACATACTGATAAGTTTTGGCAGCAGAAGGAATCTGCCATGATGGAAACTCGTACTCAGTTTGAAATGGACTTCACTGACTATTCCCATCCTGATATGGTAAATGCTGCTATGAGAATGATATTCCCCTTCTGGCAGTATGAGTGGCAGAGATGGTTCTGGCTACCTCGCCAGATGCTCAAGACTCCTGGCATAGCAACTGGTGTAGGGCGCTATATGGACTACTCTGACCAAGGCTACATCCCTATTCCTAGTACTGACATCCAGTTCAACCCACTAAGAGGAACAGTCTTCATGGGAGGCTTCAGACGACTATACTTGCGAGACTTCCCTGAATACTATGATGCCTTCCCAGGTATGGAGATTATAGACTATATCAGCAGAATAGGCTTCTATCCAGGCATACACGTTATGCTTCCTATAGTACTCTTTGGTGCTGCAATTCAGAACAAACCTGAGTATGGCGAGTTAGCCCCAGCATGGGTTAAGACTCCTCTCAATGCTGCCAGAGCAATAGCACCAGAGCAAGCAGGTAAAATCATAGATAGAATCTTCCCAGACAGATTCAGAGACTACCTAACTATGCTAACCCTAGCAGAGCAAGGCTATGATGCTGATGAGATATGGAGAAAGAAGAGCCAAAAGATAAAGTTAACTGAAGAAGAAGATAAGCTCTGGCTAAGAGCAGAAGCTAAGGCTACTGGTCTCAAAGGTATTCTCTTTGAGCAGACTGGATTATTCCGCCTACGTCCACAGGAGTATACTCAGATACAGCAAGACTACAGGGAGCTTATAGCCGAACTAACTGGAGTACCTACAGATGTCCAAGAAACTATCCAAAGACGCTATCCTGTAACTGGCAAGAGGTTCTCTGACTACTACCATCTAGATTCTCTCCAACGCAAGATTATCTACGAGCAAGAAGCATACAAACGCTGGCAAGGTGTGACTACTCCTCTATATCCTTCTACTTGGCAGCAGGAGGATGTTGCTGTAAAGGACTACTACGAAAAGGTAGAGCAACTCTATGACGATGCTCGCCATACTGGTATCTTTGATGAACAAGGCAATCTGGTACAGCCTGCTATAACTGAGCTAACTCGCCAGTGGGTATCAGGTGAGATAGGTCCTGACCAGTGGGTATCGGGCAGGGGAGAAGTACTAGACCATGCCTCAGCAGCATCTCTAGAGATAGGCAAAAGAGACTATCCTGATGTACCTAAGACCCTAGAACAAAGGGAAGCAAGATACAAGGAGCGTGGTTATCCTCTCATGACATATACTCCAGACCAGGAGATGCTCTACTTATACTATGAACTAAAGCCAGAATACAAATGGGACTGGGACAGAGACCGCTATGCCTATGACTTTGATGTATACTTTGCTAAGATAGACGCTCTACTAGAATCTATGCAAGGAGAGTTTCGCCAGCGCTTTGAGGACAGAATCCAGTATGACTGGACTCCTATGGAGAAGCTCTACTGGCAAATTAGCCGAGAGTATCTAAGACCATATAGGCTGATAAGAAACCTAGTACTAGAGCAGTATACTCCAGAACAGCAGGAGCTTATCCGTAGATATGAAGTAGCTAGGGGAGATGAACGTACTGAGATTAGAGAAACTCCTGGTCCTGAGGGCAGACTACTTGTCAGCCACTTCACTAGCACACTTAGGGAGGCTAGGCAAAGGTATCGTATGCTTGACCCTACTACTGATGCCTGGGCTTACTTCTTTGGCAGTACAGATACTCTACTATCTACTCAATCAAAGACAACCTATAAGCAGCTGGAGAAGCAATACCTGACTCCAATGATGATTAGATAAGGAGGATGTCTATGAAGAGGGGATAAAAAATAAATGTTGTTCTTACATTATCCTTGACAAACCCAATATGACGTGGTATACTATACTCAGAGGAGGCAATACATGGTAACTCAGAACCCATCTGAAGGTGCTCCTGGTGGTGGTGAAGCAGTAGAACAGGCTTCTACAGTCACTCCATCTACATCACCCCCCGAGACTCCGAAATATGAGTCTAAGGAAGGTAAGATGTATCTGGATGGCAAGGAGGTATCGTACACTTCTGACCTTATTGCTGCTAAGGAGAGTTTGAAGCACCAGCTGGAAGAGCAACAGACAGTTCACAATACAGCCATAGACAAGGCCAAGATAGACCTCTCTGATGCTCAACAGCAAGTGGCTGCTGCAAACGCTAAAGTCCAACAGTTAGAACAGGCCAGTACGACTGGTGCAGTATCTGATGAGGATGCTGCGAGGAGTAAGCAAGAATTAGATGCTGCCAAAGGCAGTGCAGAGCAGGCGTCAGCCAAAGCTCTCGAACTAAGACGGCAGAACCTCATACTCAGGAGTGCAGGAACAGTAACTGCCGAACAGTTAGAAGGTAAAACAGAAGAACAGCTTGACTCCTTTGAAGAGGCTTTCAAAGCCTTAGCACAGTCTCGGGGAATAGGCAACTATGCCACTGGTGGAACTGGAGCTGGAGCTGCCCCTGACACTCCAATGGACAGGGCAACTAAGATACTTCAGACTACACCTATAAGAGGCGTAAGAAATGCCGAGACACAATAGTAAAATATAAAGGAGGAAACTAAATTGGCTGATTCAGGTGGCCATTGGAATACTCTTGCGGAGGCCCAGAAATTAACTCAGTCTATGAAGATTCCTGGCGTCTTCGAAGAGGACATAAAACGTAACAACCCTTTAGAAAGAATGCCAGTCGCCCAGGCAGCCCGAAGCGGACTCAAGATAGAGTGGTTAAGGGAACTCACCACTACCGAAAGCGCAGTCGCTGAAGTAGATATCGGTGAACAACTCTCCTGGTCAGAGGATGTAACCTACGAAGAGAAGGAGATGGAACTCAAGCGCACCTACATCCAGCGCAAACTTGACCACTTTGTTGAAGGCATCTATGGCACCTACAATAACTACGAAGCCAGAGTGCTACTGGAGTCTGAGAAGGGCCTCAAGAGGCGTCTCGGCGCAAGAATCATCTATGCCGATACTACCTATACCAGTGCTAAACAGTTTGACGGTCTTCATGCCTTAGCCGCAGAACATGGTACTCCCTACACTGCTGGCTCTGCCTACGACCCTAAGAACGTCAATGCTGGTGATGCTGCACTGAGCCTCGCACTACTCCGAGACCACATAGATGCGATGAAACTCGGTATAAACGAAATGCTAGTACCCTACGAAGTTCTCCGTAGATTTGATGCAGCCTACCAGGAGAAGGGCTTTGGTGGCTCTCAGTACGACAATAACCTGATGATGATAACTATGGGCTACAATGACATCGGGAAGAGAGTACTCTTCTGGGAAGGCATCCCCATGATTCGCACTGACTACCTGGTCGCTGAGGATGATGCTACTGGTACTGGTGCAAGCTCAGATGCCAGAGAACTGTATGAAGCTGGCGATGGCGATAAGGCCTACTCCATCTTCACTCTCAAGTACGGCAACGTACTGAACATGGAGCCTGGCATCACCTTTGCCTACGGTGGAACTGAAGGTCTGGGTGACTTCTACAAACTCGTCAGATTCCCTGAACTCGAGGACTACGATGCAGGCGGCATAAGGCTCGTTAACTACGGAGCCTTGCTATTAGGGTCGAGCCTGAGCCTCGGTAGAATCTACGACATTCTGGATTCAGCTCTTACTGTATAGTATTAGCTGGGAGGAGAGAAGTAAATGGCTAAAATAACTCACTCGTTAGTAGCACATGAAGGCAGATACATAATTATGCCTCCACACAAGGAAGCTCAGGAAGGCTGGGCTAACATGAACCGCCCTAATGTCCATGAGGCAGGCGGAGACACAGGACAGCAGTATCCTACCAGTACCAAGTTCGTGGACTTTGACCGTTCCTTCATCTACGGATATGTGAGCGGCGTAGATGAATCTACGAAGGCCAACATAGGTCTGTTCAACTCTGGGAGAAAGGAAACTATTACCTGGGGTGCTACGGCTGGTGCGGTTAGGGATACCTTGGTTGGTATCCTTGCCTCTGAGCTTGATGTTGAGACTACGGCTGTTGCTAATGTCTTCGCTGGTGGTTACCTCATGCCGAGGACTAATCCCTACAGTGACTACAGGATTGTCTCTAACACTAAGTATGATGAGGGAAGAGTCACTGGTGAGATGGACATAGTCATTGAGGAAGATGGCCTTACGGCTATTGTTACCGCAAGCCAGGCGAGTTGCTTCCTTGACAAGAACCCATTTGCTACGATGTGGCAGCACTGGGGGCACTCTGTTGAGTCCCAGTCTGTTGTTGGTGTTACCCTGATTATCGCAACAGCTTCAACCTACCAGTGGGTTCAGACCTTCGGGCCAGTTCACATACCCAGTGATGAGGTTCTGGGTAGTGGTTCCTACATCCGTGATGGTTTCTTTGCTGGTGATGGCAGTATCCTGGGCGCAACCACCGCCATACTTCGCCAGTATGCTGGCCCTGCTATCAGTGGTGGCACTAATGCCAGTGCATTCGAAATGACCTGGCTCATAAATCTCAAACTAGAGAGGTAAGGAGGGATTGTGGCAAAGCTGACCAAGAAAGCAATAGAGGCACTCGGCTCCATCGAAGCTATGGTTCTCTGCAACCGACTAGGCTTGCCTGAGGGTACTGGTGAGGAGATGAGGCAAGCCCTCAAAGAGTACTTTAGTCTAGACGCAGACTAGGACAATTGAGAGGGGAGTGGGATAGCACCTGCTCCCCTCTAAGGAAAGACAATGCCACTATACGAATATGAATGTGAGTGTGGACATAGGTTTGAGGAGTTCCATAGCATAGGTAGCAGACACGATGCTATCTGCCCTGTATGTAGTAGACCTGTTAGGCTAAGGATTTCTCTCTCTGACTTCAGGTTTGCTACACCTCTAACAGTCTACCAAGACTTGGGAGGAAATGGAAGCAGGCACAGGGGTTATCAGGAGATAGGCTACAACCCTGATAGTGGACCTTCTCCTAAACCTGGTCAACCTTACAAGACAGACAAGCAGGTGGCAAAGGAAGAAGAACACGGAGACTTAGGAATCACGGAGGTATAAGATGCCTTTAGCAGTAGAAGCATTAACTAAAGACTCTGGTATGCAACAAATCCGAGATGCCATATCTGCCACTATCAAGAAGCTAATGGAGAGTGAAGGCAAGACTCAGAAAGAGGCAGCGGGGCAGGCTTATGGTATGGCACGTGAGGCAACTGGGAAATCTTTGGACCTTGGGAGGTAAGCATGATAGATGCAGCCATATATAAAACTATATCCTTTGAGCAGATTACAGATATTAGCTCAGCAGTTGGGCTTACTGATGCTAAGGTAAAAGCAAGGGGAGTTATCTATGCTCTAATCCAAGTCACAGGTAGTGATATGCGCTACCGTACTGACGGTGAAGACCCAGAGACGGGCATTGGTCACTACATAGCTACGAATGGTACTGTGGAAGTCTGGGGTCAACCAGACATGAGTGCCTTCAGAGCTATAGAGGTAACTTCAACCTCAAAGCTGGAAGTAACCTACTTCGGAGGAGGCGCATAATGACAGTCAGAATAATAACTGGAGGCGCACCATCTCCAGCTGCTCAGGTTTCACCACTGCCTGTAACTGTGCAGGGCGGAGAACTTAGGATTCTTGAAGGAGCACCAGTATCAGCTGTCTGGGCTGGACCTAAAGGCTACTTTGAAGTCAATGACAGACAGGTAACTACCCAAGACCCAGGTGTAACTTGGGTAGCGGGTGCTGGTGCAACTGCCTCTGATGCAGTTAAAGCTGGCGCAAATTGGGCTGACGGTACTAACAGAGCTACCTTCTTAGCAGAGTTTCCAACTGCCCGACCAGGACTGCTATACGGAATCATCTATGTTGCCTGGGGAAACTCCTACGGCACTATAGAAGATATGTATAATACCAGAGGAACAACTGACACTAGGAGCTATCGTGACAGACTGGATTGGGCATACGACAGTGGCTCCTTCTCACTAGGCAAGATGTTTGAGCCAAAGACCAGCTCAGGCGGTATGTGGCAGATTACCTTCCCCAAGCCAATTCCATTCCATCTAGGACTCAGAGTAGCCTATGATAATGGAGTTGCTAGGTACTACTTCTGCTACAGCCTAGACCCATCATTTGCTTAAGAATAATTAAAGGAGACTTGAAATGGATGCAGTAAAAGTACAAGAACTACTAGACCTCATAGAGAGAGCCAAGGTTCCTCCGCCTGGAACACCTGCTGGAGAGTTGCCACCAAGGAATCTGGCTATCATAGCCAAGGCTGAGGCAGATATAGACACAGAAGTTGCTATTCCGTAGGAGCCTGTTATGGTAAGGGCTATCCATGCTGACCTACTTACAGCTCAGAATGCAGCTACTAATACTCCCTATATCTATCTGCTCTTCACCAGTGCAGATGGCAATACTACCTATAACTACTCCTCTGACCAGGCTAGTAGACGTATCCTATCCATAGACCACCAGGAAGAACCCTACAATGACTATGCCTCTATCATTCTCAGAGATGATGATAAGAGTATACCTGACCTCAAGGGCTACTGGACTGAGATAGGCTATGGGTATGTCTCAGCTGGAGATGTTAATAGGTACTCCCAGACTGCTCGCCTCTGGGTGAAGCATCAGCAAGAGATAAATGCTCAGGGCAGAAGAGTAGTACTGCTAGAGCTAGAGGGTATGTGGGCTAAGGCTAGAGAAATGCCTATAAGGATAGGTAATCCCCCATTCTATACAGATGAGGATGAAGAGCTCATCAGCATAACTCCCTATGCTGCTATAACTAGAATCCTAACAGAGATAAGCATGACCTTAGCAACTCTAGCTGAAGATGATGGTATTATGGGTACTCTCTCCATTACAAAGTTTTACATAAATAATTTGGCCTTTGAGAGTGCAGGACCTTTACTCTATCGTCTCATCAATATGACTAAGAGCTACCTGCGGTCTAAAGCTAGCCTTGAGTTTGAAGTCAAGTATCCACAGACTTCTGATGCTGAGGACTTATCCTACTACTCTGACCAAGCTCCATACTTCTATGAGTATATGGAGCGTAGGAATGTACTAATCCCTAATCATGTCTATTGCTTTGCTAACGAAGGTACAGATGGTCTCTGGGCAGATATTATAACTGGTGAAGCCACTGATGCTACTGAGATTGCTGCCTACGGTACTGTTCCTAGGATAGTGGTAGCTCCTGATATTACCACTCAGGCTGATGCAGATAACCGAGCAGCGTCAGTACTAACTAGAGGTAAGATGGAAGCCCTCGCTGGTAGAATGTATGCTCCCCATGACTGTCAGGTAGAACTGTACGACAAGATAGGAGTCTATGATAGGAGATAACCTTAATGGCAATAGGTGATATTGGCGATGCAGTATTAGACACTCTTACCTTAGATACTGATGGCTACAATCCTTTTCTATTCCGTATCTATGGTAGTGTCTATGGAGCTGCCTACCAGTCAGGCCCTGGTGGTGGAACTGGGGTTATTAAGACATTCTCTATTGATAGTGCAGGTAACTTTAGTGCAGCAATAGACTCTACAACTTATGACTTAGGTTCAGGTAGTGTACCTAGTGTTATCCGTGTTTCTGCCAATGTATTTGCGATAGCTAAATCCAGTACTGATGCTGACGGATTCTGCTTCACTATTGGCATAAGTGATGTAGGAGCTATAGGAGCAGTAATAGGCACTCTAGAGTTTGATACATCTAACTGTATTGCTCGCCCTGATACTCTTCGCCACATAAGTGGTAATGTATACGCCTATGCCTATCAAGGTCCGTCTAACTATCTTGTGATTAAGACTTGGACTATCAGTCCTAATGGTACTCTAGGGGCAGTGTTGGATACTCTTACTATATCTGTTGGGCAGAACAAAGGTATAGCATTTGTTAAATGTACTGGAAGCCTATATGCAGCACTTATCAATCAGCTGGTAGAGAACACTACGCTTCATACCTTTACTATTAGTGATGCTGGAGATATCAGTGCAGTTATAGGTTCCGCCTTTATTTCTGGAAGTGGTAATGGTACTAAGACTCAGATTGTCCCCATTGGAGGGGATAACTATGCTCTAACTTACTATAGAGGCACAGGCACACTGCAGACTAGGTCTATATCGTCTGCTGGAGTCATTGGCTCAGAGATAGATGTGGATGCAACTATATCAGGTGTGCCTATCACTATGTTTAGTATTGGTGGAGGAGTATACGCTTATGCATCAAATGGTTCAGTTCGTACAATCGCCATTGCTCCTGATGGTACTATAGGGTCTGAGGTAGATAGCTTAGCTATAACAACTTCTAATCCTCACCTTATACATCATAGGGAGAACTTATATGTTGTCGCAGGTACAGGTCCTCCAACTAATGATGGTCTTGCAGACACTTTAACTATTGGGCACGCTGCTGCTTTACTTCCAGCAGATGACCTCAGCCGAGTAACTGGCATCCGCCATATCTACAAGCCTGGATTATTCAGGATGATACTAAGCCTTGGAGATGTATCTAATACTATAGAGATAGCAGAAGCAAAGGTAAGAAAGGAGCTAGAGATTCCTGAGCAGCAAACTCCACCTCCTAGACCTTACCCATTTGCGCCAGAACCTAGACTAGTACCTCCAACTCCTTACAGAACAGGCATAACTGCTCCTGAACCTGAGCCATCTGCTATGGACAGGATGTTAAGGGAAGCATTAGCTCAGCAAGAGCAGGCAGTGCCAGATATGTTTCCTGCATCAGCCAAGATAACTGCTCCGCAACCTATTCCTTCAATCCTTAAGACAAAGCAAACTCTGTGGCAGAAGATAACTCCTTGGAAGGAAGAAGTAGGAGAAACATTCGGCAGTGAAGTAGTGGAAAGATTCAGAGCTATTAGGAGGTTCTTCGGTGGGCAGAGATAAAACAGGTCGTCCTATTGATACTCCTATAGGCACTGGGCTAAATGTCACTGGGCAGGACTTTGAGCGCAGAGCACCTATCATCCCTCCTGGTGCTGTGTCCTATATCTACAGTGGAGAGTTCAGAACTACTGAGAAGACTTCCACCTTTACCCTCAGTACTGAGATGGTAGTACTGGTAGATGCTAGTGGTGGAGATATAATCATAACTCTGCCATCAGCTTCTAGCAACACTCATAAGGTATACTACATCAAGAAGGTAGACAGCTCAGGTAACGTTATTACTCTTAAAGGCAACATTGCCTCTGAGACTATAGATGGCGAGGTATCAATAGACATATCATTCCAGTATCAGTACATAGCAGTCATCTGTGATGGTTCAGACTGGTTCATTATAGGAGGTGAATATGTGAAGATGGAGAAGCTTCTGGAGCAGCAACTTGACTTACTTGAGGAAATCAGAGACAATACTAAAGACACAGTTACCCATTTGAGTTTGGGCTCAGACGAGGAACTGGAAGGAGAACACTAATGGAGTTATGGGGATGGGGTAGAAAGAATACTGCTGATGTTAATGAAGAAGGACAACTAAAAGTAAGTGCTTCTACGTTTGCGGAAGACCACGATGCAGCTACGGATGGTGAGGCTTACACTATGGATATAGATGGTATCACTAGTGCTGCAGATGGGAACTGGCTCGCTGTCATAAAGAACACCCATAGTACCATGAATTTGGTAGTTACTCGTTTTCACTTGTTACCTAACCAACCTAAGGATGACCAGGCGATTGAGGTGTATGTTGGAGGCACATTTGTTTACTTGGCAGAAGGGACTCCTGTTGTACCAGCTAATGTGCTGGCTAGTAAGACTGGTGGAGCGCAGGGAGACTTCTATGTGTCTGATGGCAGTGCCGACATAATAACTACTATCGTGGCAGGGAGTATTGCAGGTAGATTTCCTATGCCTGGTAGAGTGCCTTATACACCCGTTCTGCCCTCAGAATGGATTATACCTCCAGGCCAATGCTTTATGCTAAGACCTACTAAGGATAGTAAGTTCTACGGATTCATCTCATTCTACTACCATGCGTCACACTAAAGGAGTAACTTATGTGGGCTGTTAAGTTTGTAGGCGCACTAGAGAAGGTAGCTGGGCAGTTCTTGACCCCTTTTGGTTATGCTCTATCTATTCTCAATTATAGGCAGAAGCATGGTGTCTGGAAATCTGTCAGCTGGTCTTCTGCAACGGTAGTAAAGACTCCAATAGCTACTCCTGTCGAAGGTGGTTCTATTGAGATAACTGACCTCTTATTTATGGCTACTAAGTCTGCTAGCGGAACAGTAGTTATTACTTTTGAAGATGGCACTAATACAGAAACATTGGTAACACTCCTCCTGACTAACGAGGCTATGAGAATGACCCATCAAGTTCAAGGTAGAATGCAGGCTTGGCGAGATGCTATACTCTACTATACAGTAGCTGGAGCTAACTCTACTGGAGCAATAACTGTAGGCTATGTCAAACATACTAAGGAAAACTCAGAAGACTACTCAGTCTGGAACTCAAGGAGGTAGCTATGCCATTCTGCCCATTCTTTAGTACGAAGTGCCCAAAGACTTATGAGGGTGATGAAGGCTGTGAAATGTGGACTCACTTCGGATGTGGTATGATTGATAAGCCTGGGATACCTGCCATCTGGACAGATGATAATGGTAATGAGAAGGACTGCTTCATACTGAGCATAACCATGTCAGATATGCCTCCACCTCTCAATAAGCCTATCATCATTCATGCCTGCGATGGGCACGGTGTACTCCGAATATCAGATGACCTATCTAGGTTCAGGGTTCACTTAGTACATCATTCTAATAACAGGGAGTAAGATATGAGATTTGAACTAGTAATAGAGTGGCTAGGCTTCGAGACAGGCTTCATGTGGGGCAATGAAGATGCCAAGTGGACTCTACTGAAGGGTGAGTTTGTTATCCTTACAGTAGGATTAAAGATAAGACTATCAGTGGGATAGGAGGTAACTTATGGGTAGTAAGACGGCACTACAAATGAGAACAGACCTGAAGACTGACCTCAGGACTACTACTGAGATAACTGATGCTGAGCTTAATCGTAGTATTGAGAGAGCAATATCTGACCTCAGTAGGATGTTGCCTAGAGAGAAAACCTACGAGGAGAGCTTGCAGTTTGCTGTAGCATCTGAGTCAGTTACTATGCCAGCAGATACCAGCCTTGATGCAATTGTGGCTGACGAGGACCTGTCACTTGTATCAGCAGGTAGTGCTGTTGGCATTGACGGTCAGCCTGATGTTCCTCGAACGCTGAGGATGACTCTCACTGATGCCAACAATAGTGTAAGAGCTCTGTCAGTGATTGTCATGGGCACTGACGAGACTGACCTGGGTGTTGAAGAGCGCTTCAACTATACCTTTGGGCGCAACAAGACTATTGATGGTAAGAAGTACTTCAAGACTGTAACCTTAGTGGAGGTAAACCAGTTAGATGGGAACTTCTCGCCTGCGGACCTGCTAGATATAGGCTACGGACCTTACACTAATGTCTGGGTCAGTCTAGCCAATAAGCCTGTTAAATGGAGCAGTGAGACTAATGTAACTGATGTAGATTCTAATGCTCTTACTCGCAATACTGACTTCTACATTGACTACATAAAGGGTAGGATTAAGGCCATTAGTGGTGGAGGTATAGTAGCATCTGATACTGTTACCATATCCTATACTAAGAGCCAGCTTGGAGTTGACATATCTGGCCTACCTGACCTTATCCGAGTAGAGCGGGCTGAGTATCCAGTTGGCACAGTACCTCAATCCTTTGTGCCATTTGACGTTTGGGGGTCAATTTTGAATGTGACAGGAGGCCCTGAAGCCGACACACAGGGGTTTATGGCAGAGGACCAACATATACGGTTATATTATGCGGCAGAACATCAGCCACCTACTGAATACTCACCTAGCTCTGTGCCTGAGTTCTTAGAGAATACTGTCCTCCTTGCTGCCAGTGCCTATGCTCTATTCATCTATGCTTTGAAGCAGGAGATTGCTGCTGAGACTCAGCTGAGTGCTACAGCTACTAGCCTAGGCAACGCTACTGGTACTCATAGTGCACTTGCCATAGCTCTTACTAGTATGAAGCAGTATCTAGACAATAACAGTAATGCAGATGCAGCAGGTGTCCTGGCAGATATAACTATCTTTGCAGCTAGTCTCCGAACTGCTGTTCAGACTGCCCTTGAGGCAGCTAATGCCTACCTAGACTTAGTAGAGAATGACATTACTGTAGCTAATGCTGTAAGGGCAAACTACATAGACGGCACTGACTATGTTGCTGGTGGTACTGAGCCCGACATCAAGACTTATCTTGAGTCTGGTGATGCTTTGCTAAATACTGTGGCAGTTGGTGCTGAAGGCATAGATGTGATGGAGGCCTACCGAAGATATGCTGAGACAGTCAAGTCAGCACTGGTAGGCTCCTATGAGACTGACCGAGCTATGTACTTGCAGAATGCTACTAACAGAACCAATGCTGCTCTAGCCTACACACAGGAGGCAGCGCAGAGACTTGCCAACCTTCGTACTCATATTGAGCAGGCAGCAGGATACACAGCTATAGCCTCACTCTTTGCCAGAAATGCAGAAGCTATACTAGCCCAAGTCAGTGCTTACCTTCAGCAAGCTAGTACTTACATTGAGGCTGCTGGAGGCTACATGGTTATGGCAGATAGATTCAGGACTGAAGGCATTGAGAGAAGGAATGAGGCTTGGAGTATATGGCAGGATAGGAAGCAGTACATAGGTGACTTTACTATGAGTTCAGTTCGGCAGATGCCAAGTTATAATAGTGGATAGGAGCTAGTCAGCTCTGCTGGCTAGACTCCTCTGGATGGCGGAGGCAGGGATTAGTTGCCAACCTTGCCTCCGCAGCGTCATTGTACGAGAGATGCAACTGACACTCTCTTAGTATGGTACTCTACTACAGGATAGCTAATTGTCTTATACTTAGTTATCTCTCTATATTTAGTAACTGGCTTACTAGCCCAGTAGTAATTACTAACCCATCTGCCTGAAGGACTACTTGGCAGCCTAGCATCCTCAATGCTAGTCTTGATACTGCCCTTCCAGATTCTATACTCCTCTGACATCTGCCACTGTACTGATTCTCTAAGCACTCTAACCTGCTCAGTATAAGGCTCAGTTATAGTATACTCCTCTATGGTCTGATGGATAGATACTTCCTCATAGGACTGTGGTATGATAGGAATGTAGAGGAGGATTATAATAGTGAAGGCTATTAGTAGTTTCATTACCCGCACCTACTATACCCACAACCAGGACAGTTAGCACAACCTTCCTGATAAAATAAAGTTACGCCACAGTCAGGGCATACTCCAGCAGCGATTCTTTGCGGCTGTTCATAAGAGGTTATCTGCTTTGCGTGGAAGTATTTTATATGGATTGATAATTCTTTCTCACTTAATCCTTCTCTATCACATTGTGCGCATTTCATAACTACTCCCATCTATAAGTTTGCTTTACCTCAAACGGAATCCTGAAGCCTGGTATAGCCTCCAGCTCCTCTACTGGAAACTGCACATCTCCATCACAGGTAATAGAATCATGTACTGTGATAGCCATGATAGGAGGACCTAAGCCTCTCCTATTACAGAGGATAACAGCTCTCTTCATTACTTCACCGTCACTACCGAGAATAGGATAACTTGAGCCTTTTCTTCTCATAGCATCCTTGTTCAAAGTACCATACTTAGTGAACTCGTCTGGTATTCTAATCTTTCTACCAAACAGTGTAGGTAGCGACCAACCATTTTTGAGTCCTTCCTCTTGTGCATATCTAATCCAATCGGCAGCACTTTTATATAATCTAGACCAGTCATCAATAAATTTGCTACAGCGGTCTAAGTCTTTTATCCTAGTATGCACACTAACTGTCGTAGCAGTTGCTCCTCCATGCATAGCATTGTTGACTCTCTTAGCTAGGTCTCTTGGTACTCTCAATTCCCTTGCAGTGTTCAGATGTATATCTTGCTTTCTATCGAATACTCTTAGCATCTCTCTATCTTGAGAAACATATGCTAGTATGCGTGGATGCTCTTGACTATAATCTCCAGTAGTAAAAAGTCCATTATCGGGCAGAAGCATGAACCTTGCTCCAGGGTCTCCCTTCTGTTTATCTGGTGGGGGTATGTTCTGAATATTTCTATTACGACTATTGAGTCTGCCTACTACAGTCTCCATATAGTACTCTGTATAAAATCTTTCCTCTCCAGCTAGAGGTTTAAGATATGTACTAAGGAACTTTGACTTCTTCCTGTACCCTAGCACTGTTGCTGCCATAGGGTCATTAAGGAATTCTAAGTTAGCTTCTCTGGTAGATAGCTGCTTCTTACTTTTAGTAAATGGTAGGAAGCTACCTCTCTTAGCAAGCACATATCCTACTTGCTGAGTACTACCAGGATTATCAACTCCATAGGATACTACCTGCCTGCGGTAGAACTCTACCTCATCCTCATACTGCGCCTCCAAGGTAGCTCTAGCCTGCTGGTCTATTAGTAGACCTCTGAGACTGAGGTCAATCAGTATAGGAATAACAGACATCTCTATCTGGAAGTAGCTAGGATACTTCTCCATAATCTCTGGGAGATACTTGAGATATAGGGAGTATGCTACCTTAGCATCTTTTTGACATTTGGTAGCTACTTCCTCAGGAGGTACATCTAGCATAGTACCACCAGCTTTGTATCTCCTAATGAGAGATGCTGCATCCTCAACATCATATCTGCTAAGGTCATTGGATGCTAGTATACCAAGTGCTGTCTCTAATCTACCTAGTAGTCTGGCTGCTACATTAGTATCCCAAAGATTACTACGGTCTATCTCTGGTAGTGCAGGAATCATAGGCAGTACACCTAAGTCAAACATAGCATTATGGGCTATCTTACAGACCTTGGGATTACTTAGTAGAGGTGCTAATAGAGCAAGCTCTGGTGGTGGTTCTGGATAGACTTGGAAGTATATAGCCTCATAAGGTGAGAATGCTATAGCAAAGCCTATAGGCATACGCTCCTTGAGGCTGACTGTCTCTGCGTCAATACTGATAGCTGCTGGAGGATTATCAAGAAAGAATTGGAACCTCTCCTTGGCAACTCCATCTCCATAATATAATACTGGGCTCATAGCTTCCTTAGTACTATCACCGACTCATCCTCCACTACCTCTATTCCCTTAGCCTTCCTAGCAGCAGTATACGGCATACCTGGTGCTGCCCACTTCCAGTGCTCAGCAGGATTATAAGTAAAGCCAACTCTTAGGCTGGACTCTATAGCCTTCTGTGTCAGTTGTACTCTATCACCCTGCCTCATATGGTCCTTGACAATTAGTGTCATACTGCCTGGAGATGTTAGAGTCTCGTAGCATTTCTTATATACTCTCTCCATCTCCTCTGCCCAGATAAACTCTGACATAGTACCGAGGTTCAGTGGAGACTTACTATACTCAGCAAAGTCATAGCCTGTATCTACATTCCAGCTATCAGTGCCCTTGGTCTTCATTATACCAGCATACTGTGGTGAGAAGATAATATGATTAGCAAGATTAGGTACTGGTAGGAATGTCTGACAAGGCATATTGATAATAGTAACTAAGCCACTAATGCCTGGTGCTATCTTCTCCATCATGGCTACTGATGCTAGCTGCATCTTATGGAATTTCTCACTAATCTCTACACAGATAACCTTCCTGCCAATTAGCGCTCCTACCAGCAAGGTTCCTGTCCCACTCATAATATCTAGTAAGGTATCATCTTCATCTGATACATACTCTATGATAGCCTGTACTAGATAGACATTAGCCTTGGCTGGATGCTGATTTACTTCCTCAGGGAATATCCTTTTCCTATATTGACTGTCTGGTGGAAAGATAATCCATCCATTCTCATTCCTATCGTATTCAGGTGCAAACCTATGAGGTATCACTTATCCACCTCTCAATACTCTGTCTATCTTCAGTAGATAGGTCAGATTCATTTATATCGAAGAGGTGGTGTAGCAAGTCTATTACTCTAGAGAAACTTACAGTCATGTCCATGTAAGGCTCCAAGTCTTCCTTTAGCTTATCCTTCTGAGCGTCTAGCAAGTAATTGACCTTGTCTATTAGTCTTTCTATGTCTTCCATTTACCTTCTCCTTTTATACTTCTCTCCCTAATGCAGTTAATAATCTTTCTGCCATCTTCTTGCCTATACCTTCTACCTCCATAATATCAGATACACTGCTGGTAGCTAGGTCTAGGATGTTACAAAATCTGTTGGCTAAGGCCTGCCCCTTTGTTTCTCCAATCTGTAGCTTGTAAGCATTAGATAGAAACATCAATGCCTTGAGAAATGGCTCTGGCTCCTTGACCTGTATTCTCGGTCTAATAACTCTCTGTAGTGTAGAATGTTCCTCTGGAGGCTTCTGCTCATTACGATAGATAGTCATAAGAAGCCTAGCAGTCTCTATCCAATTGATAGTCCAGTATGTAGTGATACCAGCCTTGGTTAGCCTATGCAACCAGACATATAGCATAGCTACTGTAGCATTGTAACTGTGCTCTGAGATATAGTTATCACCTATCCTATAAGCGTAGGTGCTTCCAGCTGTGCCTCTGGTAGTTACATCTGTACTATTATGTGACTGCTTACCCTTGATTGCCAGCCTGACAGGACTAATGATGCCCTCTATAATCTGGTAGTTCTCATCCGCTTGCTCGTAGTAGTCCCTCAACTGGTCCTCAGCTTCATCTATATTCCCTAGCAACTCACCAGCCTGCTTGCGACTGAACTGTAATCGCTTGCCTTCATAGTTGCCAAAGAAATAATCCGAAATGTGCATTTGATTTAGTGGTGAAACTACTACAGGTACAGCCTGCTGGATTAGCTTGATAAGGTCAGCAGGCTCAGAGTTATCAGCGAGTATAATGCTACACCTCCCCTGAATTTAGTATGTGCATCTCATTAACATAGAAGCGCCTCTTCTCGATAATGGCATCTGGTACAAAGTGGCCTACTCCACCTTTGTAGAATGGAAGAGCCAAGAACTCCAACATTAAGTCTGCGTTTAGAGCTTTGACCTTAAGGTATGGTCTTACTGCATCTAGGAAGGGTATGATTTCCTTTCTACTAAACAAGTCAAAAACATACTGAGGCTTTGTTCTATCCTTATGCTTGTACTTATTAACTCTGCCTTTGAAGCGTTCAGCTATAAAATCTATAGCTTCTCTATCAGTCATAGCTACTCTAATGGTCGGCATAAAGGATGGGGTTTGGCATCTTGTTGGAGGTCTGCCTCTCTCGTAAATACCAAGACTACCTTCGCCATCTATGATGCCTGCTATGTAAGCCTTATCAGTTTCTGCAAGAATCATTTACTCTTCCTTCGGCTTCTCTATGTTTGTCTCTACTTCCTTGCTCTCATCTATCTCAGGCTCTGGTCTCAGGTCCTTAGCTACTCGTGTCTGGTCTGCCCTATCTCTAGGTGCCATGTTATCTAGTGGAGTGCCAGGTGGTAGGATAGGACCTGATGGAGGACCTTTGATTTCCCGAGTAGTAGGCTGTGGCTCTGCCTTTGGCTCTTCAGTAGTCACCTCAGCAAAGGCAGCTCTGGCAGGAGAGACTTCCTCGACCTCAGCGTCAAGGCTTGGCATATCCTCTATAACAATAGCTGCTATGCCTGCCTCTGGAACTGACTCTAAGCCTAATCCTGCCTTTGCTTCCTTCATCATCTCATCCTGCTCATCCTTAACTGCTATCTCCTCCTCACTAGCCTCTGCCACACTAGCTCCATCTACTGAAATCTCAATAGCCTCAGGACTCATCTCAGGCACCCAGCGGATAGGCACAGTAACACCTCGCTTGACTGGGTGCGGTACTGAAGAGAACATTGGAAAGACTATCTCCACTGGGTCTTCATTCTTGGAATTGAATAGATAGTTGCGGATATAAGTTGGCAAGATATAGTTGATGTCCCGCTGCTCTATATCCATAGACTTTTGTTCAAGGTTGATTCTCATTAGTTACCTCCTTTACTTTAGCATCTTTCCTGCTAGATTCTTCTTTCTACTTACCCATTCATAGTTTACCTCCACATTCTGAGTCATCTGCCATACCTGCATAGCCAGCTTCCTAAGCTTATCACTACCTATATGGTTCTGCCTAGAGAGCTGTAGCACCACTACCTCATTATCACAGCATACTAGTACTGGTGGTGGCAGTGGTCTAGGAGTCTCCTGAGATGGAGTAGCTACTTTGAAGAACTCACTCTTCCCGCTCTTCCTTGCGTCCTCTACACTCTCCCTAGTCATATCATACTGCCTAGCATCTAGCTCTCTATTCCAACTGAGGAAGTATTCATTAAGTCCATAGATGACAGCAAGATATTCACTTTCCATGCTAGTATATCCTGCTGGTAGAGGCTGATAGCCACAGCCTCCGAACTCTAGATAGTAGGCTATGCCAGAAGGATTAGCATCTGTGTATAATCTAGGCATTAGCATTTCCTCTCATCATATTCTTTAAGTTTATGATAGCCTCATAGCTAGCAATTACCTCCATACCAACTGCCTTCAAGCCCATGCCTTCTATACCACACTTGGCTATCTTAGCTACAGGATACTTCTCATTAACATTTCCTTCTAGTGTCCGCTCCGCAATCCTAGTCCATACTACGAGGTCTACCAGCTTAACTGTCTCCTTGAAGCCATCAAGGATTGTCTTACCAGTCTTGCCCTCTACCATACCACCTTTACCATCAGGCACAGTACCATACTCATCAGTTGGGTAGTGTACCAGTACAAGGTTCTTCTGGAGTGACCTGGCAGTATGGAGTAGCTGCCTCATTCTGTCATTAGCAGGGCCATACTCCACAGGCTGTAGCCTCTCACGGTAGTCATTCTCATCAAAGGGAATGTTAGGCTTATCCTTCATGTGCTTTGCTGGCTGCCTCTCCTGTATCATCTGTAGCTCTGTCTTATGGTTAATGTTCCAGAGGAGAGTGGATGAGTCTAGTATGATAGTGGCAACTGATGTATCTTGGCAGGCTTCTACAAAGTCTTGCACTATCTGCTGCCACATCTCCTTCATGCCTTCTACCTTCTTAGGTATATGAATCCTTGATGAAGCATCAGTAGTCTGTCCCATTAGTTTGCCTGCTTGTATAGGCATAGGATAGCTCTTAGTTACTATGTCTGTGGTGTCCTCTAGTCTCCAAGCAGCTCTCCTGAAGCCCCCAACATCTATGTCAAAGTGCCTCACTGGGCGAGGGAAGGTTAGAGCCATTGTAGTCTTACCAGTTCCTTCATCTCCTACTATTGCTGTGATGCCAAGATAATCATCCATTAGGCCAGAGCTCCTTTATATCCTTCTCTGCTTGTTCAGTATGTATCATCTTTTCCTCCTCTCTGCCTTGCTTCTGCAAATGGTATATGCTCAGGCAGCACGAGAATATAGCAAAGTCTATGTTGGTATTCCTGATTATCTTCTCCTCAAAGCCTTCACTATCATCTCTGCCTATTCTGATAATCCTACACTGCTGGACAGGATTGCCTTTCTCTTCTAGTATAGCCTTGTAGCCTGCTATCTGATATGAGTGTTCAGGGTATAGTGCCTTACCTGTCTTGTAGTCTACTAAGGTAGGAATACCATCTAGTATGCAGTATAGGTCTGGAGTACCACCGACCTTAAGCTCATCAGATACTAATGGTTCCTCAATAATCTTAGGCTCTATTGTATGGTTCTTCTCCCAGGCTAGGTATGATGCTAGGCAGTTGTTAGCAGCATCAACTTGATTAGGTGAGTAGTCACTAGTGTCTGGAGCTTCTCCTTTCAGGTGGCACATGATGAGGTAGTGGGCTAGAGTCCCTATGTCTGCCATAGCATCAGTATATCTGGTACTGTCAATGCCTTGTAGTCCTAGCTTGTTAGCCCATGCTATGAGCTGAGGCTTGGCTAGTAGACCTGTGATTGTAGTAACTCCAGGGACTATGTTGTTGCTAGAGTCTCTATATCTGGTATGTGCTTTAGTTTTATCTACCATGTATGATACTCCTTAGTGCCAGCTAGTAGCCTACTGTCCCTACTACTAAGTTTGTGTGCGTAGCCCTTTCAGGTAGCTAGCACTCTTGCTGGGGGTTGAGTCTCACCCTTCTTGGCACGTTACCCTTATATCCCAGGACATTCCAAGAGGTACTCTACTTACCCCAGCAAGCTATTCTTTTGTTAAGCTACTATCTTATGGTATACTCCATTCTCATCTACAGTGAACTGTCCTGAAGCAACCATAGTATTACTAAATGAAGTAGGCGCAGATGGAGGCATAGAGATAGAGGCTAGGAGAGTAGCATCTCCTCTTACTATCGGGTCGGCTAGAGCAGCAGCATTGAAGTCTGCTAGAGTCTTACCATCCAGCATACTCATAGCTTTGTTTAGAGGAGTAACCCCCTGACCTCCAGCAACTCCAAAGCCTTCCACTGAATAGACCATCCAGGTAGCAGTAGGCTTGTCTGAGTCTGACCTTCCATCATAGAGCATATGTAGGTTTGGCCTGCCATCCTCACCGTCTGCCATCACGAGACCGAACCTCTTGCCTATGCAATCCTTGATGTCAGTCCTGTCCTTGGGAGGTATGAAGTTAGGATTATCCTTATCCTTCTGCTCAGCGGTAAGGACGGAATCTACAATCTCATTGAAGGATTCAGATAGTATTCCCCATCTGGACTGCTTCCTGTTAGATTGGCTGAACTGGGGAGAGAAGATAGGATAGTGGTAAGGCTCAGTAGTCTCAATGACTTCTAGGTCTCTGAAATTAAGAGTCACTTGGGTGGATGTTCTGGCTTTCTCACCCTCTCCATAGGTTCTAGGCTCCGTAGGCATACTGTCTAAGATGCCAGTAATCCTCCGCAGTGGTGTTCTTATGTCTCCATCTACGAGACCTCTAGTGCTTGGGCTTTCTTGTACCATGCTTTCCTCCTATATGTAATAGTTTCAGTATGGTTATTGGGACTAGAAGATTGAGTGGAATGAGGATAGCTACTATTGCAGTTTCTTCAATACATCACCTCCATTAGCAGAATACCAAGTCCTTATTCTGAGATGTGCACTCCTCCATACTAACCGCTAGCATTAGTGCCTGTCTCCTATCAATGTCTGATTCTTCCCAATTTTCGGTTAGTCGCCTTAAGCGAGATGCTATCTGGCTACACTCTTTAGCTGTCAATATACCCTCACAGTCAGAGTGGTTAAGAAATGGCACAATAGGGTCTATAATGTTCTTCCAAGGTAAGTTGCCATCAAAGCCTTCCATATGGTCTAAGTCAATGCCTATCTCTTGAGCTAACCTGCATCTAAACCTATGAAAGCTACCGTACCCCCAGTGCGCATCAGAACCACTGAAGTCTAGTCCCATAGTATATCTCCTCTGAACATATATACATTATACCATATAGTATGGTAAGATGTCAATACCCTAAGCACTGGTGTAGAATGGGATAAATAATAATCATTAATATAATTATTCATTATATTTTACCCTCAAAGGGATAAAATAAAATAAATATCCTTCTACTACTCCAAAGTAGATAGGTCCAAATCACTTCTAATCTCCAGCTCGTTTTCTTCTGATTCATCTATAGGTCTGCGTCTAGATAGTATGCGTGGGTGTAGAGTATCCTTATCCCAGCGGAGTGTAATGAGAGGTAGTAGAGCTTCTGCATTACGATGCTTAGTGAAGGTGAGGTTGACACGAGTCTTAGTTTCATCTCCTAGTGCAGGGTCTATGCGGAGGACGGTATCAGCCCAGCGGACTAGAGCTCTACTACCTGTAGCATCTTGGCTGCCAAGAGATAGAGGAGTACCCTTCTCATTAGTTATAGCTTTCCTAGTATGATGTATTATGATAGTAGAGATGCCTATGCCAGAGCGGTTGCCTAAGTCCTCCATAAGGATGTCAAACTTCTCTAGCATAGGCTTGACATCCTGCTCATCAGATAGGTTGCGGTTGAACATCTTATATAGAGGGTCAAGGATTATTACTAGAGGAGCAGCAGGTAGGTAAGATATGCAGGATTCTACACTACGCTTGAGAGACTCAAAGCCAGATGATTCATCTATATGGAGGAACTGCTCAGTGCGGTTTACTACACCAGGAGGATAGGCATACTGGGAGGATAGTTCTTCTAGTCTGTCAGGAGATGATTGAGTATATTTAGATAGATAGATGCTCTTGCTACCATTGCAGTACTTCTCTACTCTGGCTCTATCCATATAGAGAGGTAGCTCTACTTGGAGCTTGAGAGTATTAGATGGAGTAGTGCGGAAGCCTAGCCAGGTAGTGCCTCGGGCTAGGCAGTGAGATGTATGCAAGGCAAGCATAGACTTCCAGCTGCCTTCATCTCCGAAGATGAGCATCTTGTTACGGATGTTGAGGACTCCATCTGAGATGATACGAGTTATGCTGGGAGGAGTCCATGAGAGTAGGTCAGGTATAGTATAGAGCTGTTTGTCATGAGAGTGGAGTTCACTTGACATTACCAATCCTTATTAAGATATAATACAGCTACTATAGAGAAGCGGTAACTTGACTATCAATTAGTTTCTCAATAGCTAGGCAAAGGGCAAGGGCAGGAGTTTCTGAAGTGTTGGCTGTTTTATACTCTGCCTCTATATGAGCATTCCAGAAAACATCTTCACTGGGAGCAACATTCATAGCAATTACTACATTATCAAGTTTTGGCACTAGCCACTTGAAGCAGGCATCTAGTGAATAGGGAAAAGCAGGCAATGTTTCCTGTATTGATTGAGTTTGCCCATCTGGTTGCACCCAATACCAGCTTCTTTTATCCTCAATGTCTCTGTATAATAAACGGAATCCTATCCACTCAGCCAGCTTTTTGTTTAAGGCTTGTTCATCCATCTTATACCTCCAGTGGTAGCTACTTATTATTATACCATACTTAGGTGTTAGATGTCAATATGATTATTACTTGCATCTATTGCCAAAGGCACAAACGCCTGAACTCTATTACTCATTACTTACCCCACTTCATTGTTTTATATACCGCTTTTATCCATTTAGCTTTATACTCATTCTTTGTCACTTTTACCCTCCTGTATCTTTAGTATGGCTAATGCTAGGGCTTGGGCAGGGTCTACTGATTTATCATTTATCTGCCAGTGCCACCGTTCAAATAGAGTTTGATACCCATGCCACCAACTTAGATTGTACTTGTGCATAAGTGCCTCAATAGCCATCGGCACAGCATACTTGAAGAGGCTGTTGGGGTCTATGGGAGGTAAACTATTTAACATCGGCGACACCCCTGTAGCTCCTGGTTCAAACCACATATATATGTCAGTTCTGCGATGCCAAGTGGTAATATCTATTGGTATATCGGTCTTCTTAAATCCACATCCTTCCCACAATTGTTGTTCCTGTTCTTTGGTTAGCATTACTCTGTCTCCCCTGGTAGTAGCCGATAACCCATACTTGAAAACCTCTCACGATGTTGCTTTTCTCGTTTCAGGGCTTCAGCACCCAATGCCTGAGCTTGCCCAATAACGTCCGTAGGAAAGGAATGATGGGCCTTGCGCTCCTGCTCAAGGTTTACGATAGCTTCATCTAAAGTCATTTACTTACCTCCAAATTTGGATTTCAGGGCTTGCCAATCTCTAACACCTATGGAATTTACTAATCCTCTACCTGCTTCTGGAGAATGATAATCTGTAGCAGAAAAGTTCCGCTCTATCTCCTCAAACAGACTCTTTATCTCAGCATCAAAGAGGGCTAGGATATAGTCGGTCTCATTATCCAGCCCTAACTGTTTTGAGAGGTCAATACTATTAACAAAAAGCAATATCTCTCCTATCCTTTTTATCAACTCAGGTCTATCCAGCCTTTCAGCATCCTTGATAGAGGCGGTCAGGTCTCTTTGGTCTTGGCATAATCCGGTAATATCATAGTCGCCATCAGGTAATCGGTGTTTGTCTACTGCTCCTTCTATGTCTGTCAGCAACCTATCCTTGTTCATATCACTCCTTACTGGCGGTTAATTTTTCCCCTCTTCCTTTGCTCCTACCACTACCTACTATTCTTTTGTATTTTGGTCTATCCTTTTCCTGTCTGGTGAGGTCGCGTTGGGCTTGATTCATTAGCTTTGCCAAACCGAGATGATAGTGTTCTTTGGCGATTTCCTCTCCCAAAACTTCCTTAAAATACTTATTACCGATTTCAATTATTTCCTTATCTGTCAGCAACCCCTCATCATCCCCTTGAGGGATAAGGGTATCACAGATTACTTTGGCAATCTCCTCATTTGATATTTCTGGGGAATGATATTTACCTTTAGTTGAACGCACCTCAGTTAGTATCTCCTTTATCTCCTCAATCTGTCCCATTAACTTCCTCCTTATAAGAATGTTACATACTGTAGTATATGCTTCCTCCATCTGCTGATAGTACTGCGGTCTACTTCCCAGCCTAGCTTCTGGCAGACGTCAGTCAGACTGCCAGTGAATACTTCCCGCTCAAGGCGGATGTGATACTTGGTCTCTATGTACAGCATCAAGGATGTCTTGGGGAAGTAGTCTGGCAGGTCATCTAGTTGGAGTAAGCGCTTAGTGCCAGGCTCTACAGCCTCAATGCCCTTGCTCTTGAGGATGCGCTTGCGGAGGGATGAGATAGAGATGTTGTCAGTCATTAGGTAGATACCTCTTGCGGATTCTATCTAGCCTAGCTGCTATCCTCTTACGCCTAGCTCTTGTCTGCCTGCCAGGCTCCTTGCCTATGAAGGCACTAGACATAGCCTGTAGTAGTTCCTTATGGGCGGATTCATAGACTCTTACTATACGCTCAGTCTCTTTCATACCTGCTCCTTTAGAACTTGAAGTCTACACTGCCACAGGTAGGACAGCATAGCTCAGGTATCACCTCATCAGGGCACTGAGGGTCAGGTACATATACCTTGCCAGTGTCCTGTACCATGCCTTGCCAGCTGCAGGATAGGCAGATGAGGTCATGCTTATCCTTATTAACTACAGCAGGATGTGTTCTTTCAAGGTAGGATTGGAACTCTTCCTGCTCCTTTGATAGTGGAATACCCATAGCCTTCATCATAGCATACATAGTGAACTGATGTCCTTCAGTTGCAGCTACAAAGGCTTGACCTGATTTACTCATGCTCGCTCTCCCTCCATACGGAGCAACATTCTCCGATTAGGTAGTATAACTTCTCCTTGAATATACTACCCCATAAGTTTCCTGTCCTATTAGCATAGTTTGCTAACTCAGACGCTTTGTCTTGCAATCTGCATATCTGATAGTGCTTACAGTTATAGCAATTTTTAGGTACTAAGCTCATGTTATCCTCCTTAGTTCAGACTTATCTGCCCAATAGGAACTATAGGCACAGCATCTGCGTTGCCAGTATCCTCCCGCATCTGGTGAGACTCTAGTAGAAGAGCTATCAGACTATCAGAGTCTACTGGCTCTAGCTCCTCCCTCACCTTGTCCATCTCATGTTGCTCAATGACGCCAGCAGTAGCAAGGTTGGATAGGATTTGGTCTACTAGCTGTGACCTGTTGAATACTGCTATGATATGCATTAGTCACCTCCTATATTATTCACACTCGTACCTCCAACTATCACGACATGATATGCAGAACCATCTACCTTCTGGGTAGTCCTCAAGGTTAAGACAACATACATTATCAGAACCACAGTTGGGGCATAGAACTACCAGCCAGTCTGGAGTGCCCTCGGTGTTGTAGTTGTAACTGCCATGCAGGCTAGGTAGTATCTTACCACACGGAACAGGTACTGTGTTGGTTGCTACCTCCATATCATTCTACTCCAATTCTAATCTTCATCTCTTCATCATTCCAATCTAGTTGAAGACTGAATCTTGTAGACTCTTCTGCCTTGATAGCTTGCACTAAGATGCTTACCTTTTTTATGGCTTCTTCTCTAGTCAGATTATTAAGTTGTATCATACTACCTCCATATCTGCCACCAGCGTTTAGGCTTGTAACCATGAGCAGAGACTAGGTGGACTAGTAGGTTGTGAGGATTCTGGTCAAAGCCATAGTCCTTGGAGGCAGTATGTTTGAAGCATATACCACAGAATACTGGGTCTCCATACTTACCATGCTTGTTTGCCTCTGCTTGTAGCTTCTGGTGTTGCTTGTCTCCAGTATGCATAAGATACTCTCCTTTCTGTTAGTAATTACAGACAGCTACTAGGATGAAGCACCATCCTTAACGGTACTGAACTGTTACTATCTTTTCTACCAGTTCCATCTCACACTTACATTCTGGGCATTGGAATATATGGTCTTCTGGCAGTAGGAAGTAGTCACCAGCGTTACCTGAGTACTCAGCGTGGCACTCAGGGCAGTGAATAATCTTGCTATCTCTGGTAAGAATCTGGTCCTTCATGTTACTCTTGGTTGCTCTCATAGTTTGCCTCCCTTAGTTCTCCATCCTATAAGGATTACCTCTGTTCAGTATCCACCAGGCTAGGCAGCCAAGTAGGTCTGGGTGTAAGTCTGCTTGCTCTTCAGTTGTAGTGAAGTGATTCATATTATTCCTTATCAATTATTACGGATATACCACCCTTCACACCTTCAACAGTATGTATACTAGGTCGTGATAGTGGTGGTGTGCCTGGCTCTTGTACTACTATCTGCTCCATGTCTATCCTCCATCATATTATACATCTAGTATACCACATAGTAACCCCCCATGTCAACCTTACTGTTGCACCACGCAATACCCCAGGTGATTACTTCCTTATCTGAATTTTCTTTGCGAACTGTGGATAACCTCCTCTGCTCATAACTTCCATACATGAGTCACAAGCTGGCTGATTATCTGTCGAGAACAGAGCTCTTCCTGTACCGCAACATGAACAATTCTTGTGCATTCTTCTTGCCCCCATTATGTTATACTACAGTATACCATATAGTAATGCCAGTTGTCAATAGCCTGTTGCATGATGCAATACCCATCTACCATCCTGCCTGCTGGCTGTGTGTGACTATGCCCAGTATCAGTGGTTGATTGTACTGGACTATACTGTACTGAACAAAGAATAAGGCAGTAGCGCCCGGCAACTTAACACTACTGCCTTACTTACTGGTGCCTTAACTTAGGATGCCGCCTTTCTTCAAAAGCCACTGCCTTATAGCATACCTCTTGTTCTTGTCTGCATCACTATCCCAAGCTTGCTGGACTGTCATTCCTGTCTCTTTGTACTGTTCGCCCTTGAACTGCTCAAAGAGTGCAGAACCTGGCGTAGTAGCAGCATCAAACTTCTTGCCTCTACCTCCACCACCTGTAGTAGTTCTGGCCTTGGGCTGGGACTTCATCAGCCTGCAGGCGGTCAACTTCTCACCGAAGTCGTAAGTGTACCAAACTCCATCGGCCAGGTCAAGCTCCTTGGCGTCTATCATGGGCTTGAGTGCCCGTTCTATAACACCCTTGACCTTCTCAGTCAACCCTACCAGTGCCTTCTGTTTGGTCTCCAGCTCAGCCGTTTCCTTGGACTTCTGGACTTTGGCAATTTCAGTGGCAACCTTGGCAACTGCCTTATAATCACCGCTTTTGATTGCCTTGTCCATCTGTCCCATGAGTTCGGCTTCAGTTGGGACCTTGACCTCAGTTGGTGCTTCCTGTGTCATCTTGACACCTCCATATAGAATAGCGTTTGTATTGTTGCAACCTCCAGTGGAGGGACTAACCCTCCATCTTGCTGTGCTTGCGGAGCAGTACCAATCTGATTGCATATCTGGCACTGTTGTTGTAGGGCTGGCAGTCCCAAAGTCCTTGGTATGTCAATCCCAGTCCCTTGATACGCAGGTGACCGTATAGCTCCAGTAACTTGGTAATGTGCATTGCTACCTCCCTTTAGCTAATCCTGCCACTGGAGGCCACAACCCACTATTCATTTGTTAATGTGCTGGCTGGACTGTTACCACTGCCCTGTCCAGCTGATATAATCTATTCTACCACATAGTCGGGGCAAATGTCAACCTTACTGGGCAGTACTAGGGTACTGTTTGCTTATGGTACTTTGGTCATTCTTGATGCAGTCAGTACAGGTAGTTTTACCCTTGTATGTTTTGACCTGATGCCACGGTACTTGCTTGTCGCATACCTTGCAAGTTCTATATCCCCGTCCAGATTTCATTACAACCTCCCATATTCAATTACATATAACATACCAGAATCAGAACCAGTTGTCAATGGTACTATAGTCCTGGTACATTTGTATCAATAACATGACCTGAGCTGAGAACATCATTTGCAATGGCCTGAGCTGGCCTGGGGGGCTATAGGCCAAAGAATATTCACTGGGGGGTACGGTCTGGCAAGTTTGATATGCTGCCTTGTTTTCTATTGGAAGAAGGAGAATTCTCAAATAGCAAAACTCTTACTTAACTACTTTTGAATACTCTAGTACTGGGCCTGTGAATATGTAGTCTAGCTTCTTGAAAGCATGAACTACATTATCAGTACTATCGTCTTCCAGTATAATCTCATAGTCTGGCAACTTAATATGTTCATCAGGGTAAGGATGAATCTTTATAGTTATCTTCATCTACATCTCCTTCCTTAACTACTACTAAAAGGCCCAACTAGCCCGCCACCAGGCTCTCTGGCATCCCTGCGCCGCTGTGCTCTGTTAGGCGGTATAAGAGGCTGAGCAGGAGGTAGGCTCTTCTTAACATCCAACCGAGTGAGGTCTATAGCATATATGCAGCCACAGTCCATGCAGATGTCAGTTATAAATCCGTAGCTAGGCAACTCAGAACCAATAGGGATAGCAGCTTCCTTTGTTTGGTCTATGACAACTCCTTGCTTGACATCCATATGAAAGTTCCACTCTTGTCTGGCCAAACCTCTTTCCTTCAACTCATCTCCTAGCTGCTCTAAGAACCTATTCTCAGACTCACAGCAGGGGCATTTAGTGAATGTTCTATGAAAGTCCTTGTCCATTAGACTCCTCCTCTATTAGCGACTCCATAAGGTCACTATAGAATCCAAATTTGGTTATCACTATACCTTGAGAGTGGAGTTGAGCAACTGCTTGCCTAGCCATTTCATTAGTATTACAGGTTCGCTTACTTAATCCTGCGTTATAAGCTATCTCTAAACGAGCTGCTATCCCTTCCCTTATCTCTTCCTGTTTACTCATTCTGCTCCTCCTTCCTATATTCTCTATCCTTCATCACTGCCTTGACTATCTCCACAAAAGTCCCATCATCAATTACCTCCTTCCTCACATACCACAGGTCCTCCAGCTTAATCATCA
>SDBS01000701.1_pt1 | contig 33250 bp, 32 predicted proteins | sample 2277091 | NCBI WGS metagenome assembly SDBS01 (sample SAMN10404972, study PRJNA504765) | marine sediment metagenome | isolation source: marine sediment core GS10_PC15, 163 cmbsf | place: Arctic Ocean: Southern Knipovich Ridge | collected 2010 | reverse complement strand
TATAAAATATTTCATACTTTAATCTTCCTCTCCCTCGATGGGAGAGGAATGAGGTGAGGGTGAGTATTTGTTTCATATTCACTGATTGCCCCGCATTCCCTATCTTTCACCGCAAAGGAAACTCAGAATGATTAATCAGATGTCTAATAATTGGGTAACATCAACATGTAATATAATCTACTTTTAGGTCTTGATACTGTATAACAAGGATAATTATCAGTGAATAAGAATTGCCTTTTTAATCCTCCTGTAGCTTTCCGTCCCCCCTTTGGGACGCACGGAAAACTGTACAAAATAGATACCAGCTGGAACCTTATGCCTTAATTCATCGGTTCCATCCCAGACTATTGAAGTGGGAATTACAGAGTTTAGAGCAGGAAGAGAAAATGCTTTTACTAAGCGACCGCTTACATCAAAGATTCTTAAATCTATGTTCTCTGCCGACTGACCTGTTGTATATTTGATGTTTACGCTATTATGGAAAGGGTTCGGAGAAATTGCAAAACTCGGTTTGAATATATCTGATTCAAATTCTTCAATCCCTGTATAATTCGTAAGGTTACCGAGTTCCCAATCCAATAACGCAGGATTTTCTGGTGATCTTGTAATACTGTAGAATAAAGCTTTCAAGCGCAAAGTATTATAGGTAACCGTATCCACATTGGCAAGGGATACAGTATCCACAACTAAATTTGTGAAATTACCAATCGAATTGTTAGGAATTAACACATCTGGTACCAATTGCCAAATACTACCGGTATAATATTCAACCTGAATCCCAATCGAATCCTCAGCCATCGCCTTGCGCCAGACCGCATCACCCCAGAATGCTCTCGGATACGTTGTTGATAAATCATGATAGCTCACACCAACACCCGCCGCCGTGCCGGAATCACCGGAAACCAAAATAACACTATCGCCCTGACACGTAGTGCCAAATAAAGAATCAGCATTAAACTGCTCTCCTTTAGTTTGGAACCAGGAACATGTATATTGTGGCAGGTTTGTGTCGATGGTGAAAGACCTTCCTGTTGTATATGCACTCCATTCGTCTGATCCACTCGGGTCAGTGCACTTTGCGTGCCACCAATAGGTTTCACCATTAACAAGTGGTGATGAAAAGGCATAATTTACAGTATCGTCACTTGAATAAATGATAGTAGTTATGCTTTCCGGTGCTGCAAAATTAGCGACTGTATCCCATAAGATTCGGTATCGAATACTATCATTATTCGGATCCGTGGCATAGAAACTCAAGGTTGGTTGTAGATCTGGTAATCTCGCATAATCAAGGGGTCTAATAATTATTGGAACCGTTGGTGGACTGTTGCTCATACCAATAGGTACTGCAAGTTTTGCCAGTGCTGCAACTCCGGTTTGTATTACCTTTGTAGCAAATGGCAAGTTGTTAACACCAGTTGGTCCAATTGTATCACCAATTGTATGGTAACCAGGACAGAGGTCTCTTTCAATACCAAGCATTGCCTTATAACCATTTTGCCAGAAACTAGCATGGTCAGAATACCCGCTGGTTCCTGTGTTACGGACTTGGCGTATTTTGAGTTGCGTGTACGTATCAGCCACTGCTTGAAAAAATTCACACACAAAAAGGCTGCAACTGGGAATCGCTATTGTGTAATATGCATTCATTGTATCGCGATTCACTGATTGAACATAACCGATCATATCGAAATTGAAGACCCCGAGTATTGTATCTCCTTGATTATATGCATTCGTGGCATATGCATAGCTTCCAATTAAACCTTGTTCTTCGGCATTGAATCCTATGAATCTTATTGTGTGCTCAAAATTGAAATCCTTCATTACCCTTGCAGCTTCAAGCATCGCAGTAGTACCTGAAGCATTGTCATCAGCACCTGGCGCATAACCAAAGCTCGGAACATCATCCAGGTGGCCACCGATAACACAATATTTATTCCAGGCAGAATCTACTTTACCCCTCTTTATGCCAATAACATTTGAACCATAAGCGCCGCCAGAAAAGTTTTGAAAATAAACGCTATCGCAGCCATATTCGAGTAAACGGTCAGCAATCCATGGTACTGCTACAAATTTATTGGAGTCGGATGTAGAGTAACGGGTATACATTCTTTGCATACGTAGAATTGAGGCATGAATACTATCCAGTGATACAGCATCGACCATCTTTTGAATCAAAGTATCAGGTGCAAAATCATATTTTTCTAATGTTGGCTTTATGGTAGGCATTATATGAACCGGTGTGAAAAAGATACGACTTAGTTCCACTTTTAAATTATTTAATTCGGGTATATTATTTTCAGCGGTCCGTAACAAGACACAGTCATCATAGTAGTCAAGTATTGAGCCAAATTGAGCAATAGTTTCTACAGATTCTCCAAAGGGGTAAACCAGAAAATATACATTATCTTCAGGGTTGATGTCCAAATCCTTATATGGAATTGACCTTTGCCTGAACTCCATAAGGTCGTTCTCGCTAGCCAGTATAATTGAGTGTTCTTCAATAATTTGAATAACCGTGAAATCCTTATCAGTTAAATTGTCCACTCGAACCAGATATTGCTCTGCACTTCCCATTGCCATAGCACAAAAAACACTAAAACACACTGCAAATAGGAAGGTTTTCATAATGAACCTCCTGTTATAAAAAATTAACCATAATTTATACTGTCGTAATATCTCATTTGGTCGATGCATAAGTTATTACCACAATGTAACATTGCAAATAAATCGTATCATACAAGGTTTAGTTTGTCAATAAAAATGACTTTATTTCTACTTTTCCAATGTGGTGCACAGTGGCTACAGTCGTTGCCCCCGCATTCCCCATTTTTCACCGCAAAGTCATCGACACTGAGTAATTGTTTGTTTTCATACATGCTCAGACCGAAGTGACCGCAAAGGAATTCAGTTATTATTTTTTTTTGTAACTGCAAGCTTTCGCTTACGTGTCATTGCGAGGATGCTTTCTTATTGACTGGCGAAGCAATCTCGACTTTTCTATTTTCTGTCTGCTATTTTCTGACATTTAATGATTGATCGGTAAACAATCACAATTTATCTTGACAATATTTACAAAATTGGTATAATTAGAATTAGAAAGAGAAGTAACCTGTATTACGGAAGAATGAAAATAAGAGATGTGATCAAAATGATAGAATCTGACGGGTGGTATTTGGTTACGACTAAAGGAAGTCATCGACAATACAAGCACCTTGAAAAAACAAGGTAGGGTAACTATTGCTGGTCATCCTAATCATGACTTGGCTACTGGAACACTTAACAGCATCTTGAAACAAGCAAAACTGAAGGAGGTAAAATAAAAATGCATCGGTTTCTTGTTGTCATAGAAAAAACTAATGGAAATTATTCAGCTTATTCACCTGACTTACCAGGTTGTATAGCAACAGGCAAAACCAAAGAAGAAGTAGAGAGAAATATGCATGAAGCAATTGAAATACATATAAATGGTCTTATTGAAGACAAACAGCCTGTACCTGAGCCAAATTCTTTCTCTGAGTATATGGCTATAAAGTGAATTTTGATTTTCCTTCTTCTCTTACTTACTTAATTCAGTAATCTGCCAATTCCCTACCGATAATCTGGTCATTATTTATTTCTTGACAATCCAGAAAGAAGATTTATAATCGGCTTACAGAAAAACTAAATCCTGAGATGAATAAGTAAAAGGAGGTACAAATGAAGAAGTTCTTCGTGTTAGCAGGTGTATTCGTATCTTTACTGCTCTTATTTGGTACAGCAGATGCAACTGTTTGGTATGTACACCCGGATTCTATACTCAACTCGATACAAGCAGGATTGGACTCCTGTACTGCTGAGGATACCGTGCTTGTAGGACCAGGAACATACGTTGAGAACATTGTCTGGCCGAACACACAGGGCATAGACCTTACAAGTGAACATGGACGAGATACAACAATCATAGATGGTAACAGTTCTGGCAGTGTGATAGTGTGCACCACTGGAGTAGATTCTACAACTATCATTAATGGATTTACTATTCAGAATGGGTATGCTGACAATGGTGGTGGCATCTACTGTATTAATTCTTCACCAACTATTGCAGACAACATCATTATGAATAATGCGGTTACGGGTAACGGCGGCGGTATTTGTTGTGCTGTAGGAGGTACACCGACTATCATTGATAACTTCATTGATGGGAATAGCACTGACGGAGACGGCGGCGGTATAGGCATTGGCGGTGGTGCTTCAGCAACTATCAAATACAATACAATTTCCTTAAACAGCGCTACAAATGGTGGTGGTATTGGTATGTATGAATCTCCAGCAACCACCATTGTGGGAAATGTCATAACTAATAACACGGCTGATTCCCTTGCTGGCGGCATCGGCTGTAAAGATTCTTCACCGACTATTGATAGTTGTGAAATATCAAATAATGACGGTAATGGTGTATGCTGCAATATTGGTTCCAACCCTGAAATCCATTACTGTGACATTACAGGCAACACCGGTTATGGTGTTCAGAATATAAATCCAGGTTTCATGGTTGATGCCGAAAATAACTGGTGGGGAGATGCAAGTGGTCCTGGTGGCTTCGGTCCAGGAACCGGTGATTCAGTAAGTCAATATGTCGATTACGACCCCTGGCTTGACCATCCAGCTGGGATCAAAGAAACAGATGACAGCCAACAGATGACAGAAATCAGAAGACAACTTTTGACCTATCCCAACCCGTTTACTACTTCCACCACCATAACTTTTATCCCTCCTAGCATAAGGCAGAGTGCAAAGGACATAGGGTTAAAAATCTATGATCTGAGTGGAAGATTAATAAGGTCAGTTCCCCTTACCACTAATCACTTGACACTTGGCACTGATTTAATCCCTGGTATCTATTTCCTGAAATTTGATGACGGGAAATATTCAATAACTGAGAAACTAATTAAAATCAGGTAGTCGCAACTAATTCTTTTGTTTTTTATATAAAATACTCGGATTTGTCATATAAAAAAAACTACAATAGAATAAAAACTTTCAGGTGTGATGATGCTCACTTATTCTGTGTACCATATTTAACCAATACTAAATTTTCATCCTTTACGAGTCCGATTCCAGGACTATAATATTTATATTCTTTTTCTTCGGGCTCAAGAGGAGTCGTCTCTTCTATTTTTAAGCAATTGGTGAATTCTCTTGCTGGAGTTTCTACCGTTTCCGTCATGCTTAAAATCTCTCCTCTATCCATTGCAACTCCAGGTGCTACTTCTTGGTAATATCTTGCTCCCAATAATATTACGCCAGGAATCATTAAACCAAATCTCGCGTCATTACTTCCTGATGCCAGGCACCTTCGTGACTTACAATTTTTCCCTTTTCATGAATGTCAACTTCTTCACCAAAATAGAATATACTGTTCGTCAGAGTATCAATGGCAAAGTAATTCCTTGAAACCTCAATAAGCTCATTATTACAAAACTCTCTTTCTTCTACAACTCTTGTTTTAACATCATCAATTATTTTTGTTTTATTTAGAACAGTTACCATAAGTTTTATAGTTTTTCCTTCTTCTTCACCTTCCAAAATGAGAAAATACCCAGGTTTCAGAATGAAAAAAGGATTGACACCTGAATCCGCAAATCGGTTTTTGTCAACCTTAAAAAATTGAGTCCAACTGTTTTGATTATCTTGTGGTTGTTTACAACCATGTGGACATGCTGTGATTGTAATGCTAAAAAAGACAACATAGAGAAGCACTAATAAAGCAATACAGAGATTTTTATTCTTCAACTTTTACAGAGGTAAATCATACTGGTAAATTGCCACCATCAACATCTCTATAGGAAAAACCCCGTTAGAAAATGAATTTTCTAATATAGTAAATTATGATAATTCCCTTACCCGTTTCTTCCCCAATCTGATAGCTGCTGATTTATGAAAACGAAAACGAGTAGTTGCTTGAGAAACCTTTGGATCCTTTAAAAAAGATCGCACTCCTTTTCTCATTATTAAATTTATGGGAAGGTATATAAGGGCAGATTTTCTTGGTTGGAGTGTTCGATGAAATATTGACCTGTAGGAGGAGAGCTGTTTTCGTGCCCAGTAATAACCACTCTGAAGCTGATCAACTGTAAGTAACTTGGGACGAAACACAACTTCACCACAGGTATACTTTGACCAATCATTATTAATTATTCTTCCTTGATCTTCCATTTTCTTGTAAAGCCGTGTTCCAGGAAGAGGTGTTAGGATAGCCAAGCTTGCGAGTTCAATCTGATTCCTTTCTATAAAATCAACTGTTTCCTCAAAAACCCCAAGATCATCGGAATCAAAACCAAAAATAAATGCTCCTATAATTCCAATTCCACTGTCGTGTATTATTTTAATTGCTGTTTTGTAGTCCTGTAGCAGGTTTATTCCCTTTCCCACTTCCTTCAAACTAGTAGCTGATAACGATTCTAAACCAATATAGAGAGAAATACAGCCACTCTTTGCAGCAAGCCTAAGTAATTCTTTGTCTCTTGAAATGATTATAGATCCCTGCCCAAACCATTTAATGTTCAGGGGAATTAAAGCCTTAAAGAACTTTTTAGCATAAGCTGGATGACCTGCTATATTGTCGTCTACAATAAATTTTATAGTTGTTCTTTTCAGTTGTTTAATTTCCTTGATTACATTTTCAATTGGACGTTGACGGTACGTCTGTCCAAAAAAGCTTGTGACGCTACAGAAGTCACAATTAAAAGGACATCCCCTTGTAGTCTGAATCATATTCATTTCTCTATAATACTTGTTCCCAACCAGGAGGTCTCTTCTTGGAAATGGAAGATTTATCAGATTTGGTCTTTCAATAGACTGGTAGAATTTTTTCAGTTTTCTGTTCTTGAAATCTTCAATTAACTCCTGCATTACCCCCTCTGCTTCGCCAATAACAACCGCATCTGCATGTAAAGCTGCCTCTTTAGGAAGTGCTGATGAGTGAATTCCACCAATAATAACAGGAACTCCCTTTCCACGAAACCTGTCAGCAATTTCATATGCTCTTGGAGCAGTAGATGTTATTGCCGTTATTCCAACCAGATCGACATTTTCATCAAAATCTACTCCATCCAGGTTATCGTTTATTATTTTAATCTCTGCATCTTTAGGGAATGAAGCAGCAACTGTTGCCAGGGTCAAACGGGAAAAATTAATTGCTTTTTCTCTCTTGGTCGCATTAGTTACCGGAGATTTTGGAGAAATTAGCAATACACGCATTAATAGCTCCTATTTCACATTTTTTTACGGGAAAACTCAATATCCGATTACATTCTGTAACATATGAATAATATACATAAAAAAACTGAAAAGTCAAGGGGAAAACAGAGATATTCTAAAAGGAAATCAATTAGAGTTGTCTCGTTGAGGAATCATCTATTTTATTATTACAAATTTACCAACCTGTATTTCTCCACCAGGATGTTTCTCAACACTAAAAAGGTAAATACCGGAAACTACAGTCGAAAGATCCCTCGAGATTAGATTCCAATCCTCATAGCCTCTATTGCTCTTTGCAAAATCGTGTTCTATTGTGTTTATTAGATCACCTGCAAGGCTGAATATCTTTAGTGTACACTTCCCGGGAAGATTCGCGAAACATATTCTTCTCTTACCCACACTCCAACCATACCCCTCTTTGTCTTCCCACTTCAAATCAATATACTTTTGAGTTTGGCTTGCCCTGTAAGGATTCGGTATCACTATCACTTCACCAGTTGTTTCATCACTTCTCGGTGATGGATAGGCAGTAACCTTATTCCCTTGCAAGGAGCTTTCGAGAATAGGGAGGATCGTACCTTCATTTATTGGCCACCCCTTATCAAATGCAGTGATACTGTAGAAGATTGGGGAATAGTTAAGGACACCTCTATCAACATATTTATAATATTTCTTACCATTTATTAATGTATCCTTCGGCATACCATTATTCCATGCTATCGGTACACTATTCGTAGAATCTGTGAAGTCCATCCTGTCAAACTCCCTCAGGAATGTCCACTCTCCTGGAGCACCTGTCTCGCTTCGGTACACACGATACCCCTCAAAGTAATTCGTGTCAAGACCCGAAGGAACTTCTTTTAGTGTTGATAAGAATATATTTTTATAATACTCCGAAGCGTTATCCCATAATAATGTTATCCTCTGATTAGCAGGAATTACCTGTATGCTGGGAATAGGTGGTGGAGGAGGACCCACAAAATCGGGAACCCCATCACCTGTTACCCAGACTGTATCACCATCATCAAGTGATCCGCCTGTAGTATCATATATAACAAACTCTCCCTTGTATCCATCCCCCACCGTATCTCCAGGTAACGGTGTATCGATCCCCGGATTGTCAAATATCCTGTAAGCCCAGCTCGCATTTAATGCTATATCTGTATAATCATAATCACCATACTGAACAACAAAATTCTCACCTCCAATATAAGCAATAACTAATTTCAACGTATCAAGAGGGTTTATCTCGTAAGGACCAAAGGAGAGAAGAAAACGTGCATCATTTATACTATCAATTCCAGATGGGTAATGATAACCTGGTGTATTATTCACTCCTCTACTTCCTACTTGGTCGGGATCAATATAACCATTACTCAGTATCCTATACTTGTTTACATCGCCAATTGGTGTACCGCTAACATCAAATGGGTCAGAGTACACTGTCGGTCCCCAATCAAACGCCTGTTCCCAATGGGAGAACCACCAGTTGTAGGAAATATTCTCGGGGATTGGATGCAGTATCCGTATCCCTGTTGCACCATCCGCAGAAACTGGCCAGTTAGCATGAAGGGGATGGTCTGGAAGTCCTGGATCTGGCTCTTTATCTCCATCAAAATCCGCAATCCACGCAAGGTTTATGAGGGCACTGGGATCATCTGTCTTATATCTACCGGCAATTGAATTCCCCTCAGGATCATAATAGTTGCTCCCCCATCTTTTATCGCTGTTGTCCCTCCATTGTCTGAATCCTGTAATGTCATCATAGAACTTGTGATATCCATAATTGGAGCCTCTTGGACCAACATCACCATCAATATATAATCCAAAATAAAGCGAACTTAACTTAATATTGCTTGTATTCTCAACATCAAACACTATAAATACAATGTCCCGGTTATATGCATAACTCCAGGAATAATCGGTCTGCTCGATTCTAATTCCCATTGGTTTATGCTGGGTTGGCGAAATATTTTCTACATAATCATCACTATAAGCCATATAGAATTCTTGTTCAGAAAGTGCCGTACTATCATAATACTGTGACGATGCAATTGATGATTTCTCATAAATTGTATCAGAATCTGCCGATGTTGGCCAGAATTCAAGTTCATACCTCCAACCATCGACTCCTACTGAAACTAATGTATCTAATATAGTATCAGATGTTTGTACAACAGAACCTACCCAGAGTGCCCCCAGAAAAAGGTAATCTGCTTTGGATCCCCCAGGGAACTCACAGGAGGGGAAACTTTCTCCATACATACTCCATTGTCCAGCATTACCAAAAAAACCAAAGTTGGTAACAGTTAACCATATATTCCCTATGTCATGATATTTATATTGCGCACTAGGGGTTTCCTGCATTAGCGCACTCGGATATGGATTCTCAACAGGGTCCACGTAAGCATAACTATGTGTTAAACCAAAAATGATAAAGAGAAGGGTAAAAAGTGCTGTCTTCCTCGTCATCTTTTTCCTCCTTTAACAAACCCTGCTGAAATAAGCATGAGATCAATCAGCATTAAAGTACAGAATAGTATAAAACATTTCCTGATTTGTCAAGTAAAAAGCATAAATCTCTTTTTTTATCACAAATCCATTTTGGGTATTAATTTCTTTTATACATAGTTTTTGTGACAATTGTATTTTTTATTTGACATATTTATTTTTTTGATGTAATAATTATATATGGACATTGTAAGGTGTTTAAATACATTCTGCGCAGTCGTTGAAAGTGGAAGTTTTACTATTGCAGCTGATAAGTCCTACCTCACACAACCATCCGTTAGCACACACATACGGAACCTAGAACAACATTACAAAACAACACTTCTTAATCGTAAAAGGGATGGGGTAACACTAACCGACACAGGAAAGTTGCTATATCACTATGCAAAAGAAATACTGAAACTAACCCACACAACAGAGGATGCAATCAATGATGTTACTGATCTCTTAAGAGGTTATATTGAAATAGGGGCGAGTACTGTCCCTGGAACCTATAACTTCCTGAAATACTGATGAAATTCAAGAAGATGCATCATGGAATTAAATTATCCTTGATGATAAGAGATACAAGCTTAATAGTAAAAGATGTTTTTGAACAGAAGGTTGATTTTGGTATCGTAGGGGATAAAATAAAGAAACCAGGGCTCATCTTCCATAAACTGACAGATGACCATATTGTATTCATAACTCCTCCTTCCATAAAAAAGAAAAGATTAACACTCGATGAATTAAAAAGAATCTCCCTTGTCTTCAGGGAGAATAGTTCAGGGACAAGAATGGCAGTTCTTGGAGAGCTCTCAAAAAAGGGGATATCTATTACGGAACTCAATATTGTTATGGAACTTGGGAGTACAGAAGCGATCAAACATGGAGTAATGGCAGGACTCGGTTCTTCCTTTGTTTCCGAAAGATCAATCAAAAATGAAGAGGGACAGAGACTGATAAAAAAAAGTATTGGTAGAAGGTCTCGAAATAGATAGAAGCTTCTGGATTGTCAAACGTTCATCTGGTTCCATTTCACGTACAGGATTGGCATTATATGATTTCATCAAAAAGGAGATAAAATAAGATAACCCTATAATGATGAAAAAGAAAGATATTAAACTTACGGAATATACAAAATTCTCCGGTTGAGCAGCAAAACTTGGTCCGGGGTACCTGGACAGAGCTCTTTGCGGTTTTACTGTGAGAAAAGACCCGAATCTCATCGCTGGATTTGAAAGCGCTGAGGACGCTGGTGTTTACAAACTTACGGATGATATTGCAATTGTCCAGACGGTAGACTACTTCCCTCCTATTGTTAACAACCCATTCGATTTCGGAGAGATTGCAGCTGCAAATGCACTCAGTGATATTTATGCAATGGGTGCGACCCCCATCACTGCTCTTAATATTGTATCTTTTCCAAAGAAAAAACTTTCAATAGATATTCTGAGAGAAATACTAATGGGTGGTTTGAATAAACTAAAAGAGGCAGATGTTTCTCTTGTAGGTGGACATAGCATAGAAGATGAGGAACTGAAATATGGTTTGGCTGTTACGGGTATCATTCACCCTGAAAAGGTTATTAGAAACAAGGGAGCGAAGGTAGGAGAAAGTATAATACTAACAAAACCGATAGGTACAGGGATTATAAACACTGCTTTAAAGTCAGGTATGGCATCAAAGGAAACCATTGCGTTAATTACCGCATCAATGAAGCACTTAAACAGATATGCATCGGATATTATGCAAGAAGCAGGCGCAAGTTCTGCAACAGATGTAACAGGTTTCGGTCTTCTCGGACATCTATATGAAATGGTTCATAACCAGGATATAGGGATGATAATATCACCTGAAAAGGTTCCTATATTTCCAGAGACTGAGAAGTTTTCCAGGATGGGTATTGTTCCCGGAGGAACCCATGCTAACAAAAAGGCAAGAAAAGAATTTGTGATAATGGAGACTAAAACTGAACCCTATCTTCTGGACATCCTCTTTGATGCTCAGACATCCGGTGGACTTCTCTTTACCTTACCCAGAGAAAAGGCAAACGGGGTTATTGAGAAAATGAAACAAGCAGGAATCGAGCATGCTACTGTAATTGGAGAAGTCATCTCGGAACCAAAAGGCAAAATTCTTTTAAGGTAGAAAATTAGGTTAGGAATATTGTTCTGCAGTGGACTATTACAGATGCTCTAACAATCTGATACTCTGGTGCTCTGATATTCTGGTGATCTGCCTTCTCCTTACTACTTACTCCCTACTCCATACTATCTCTTCTCTTCTGCCTACTACTTACTGTCCTTTCTCATATCGATAGGGTAAATATCTGGGTTCCCACATCGAATGTTTAATCAACTCAGCGAGTCGTTCATCTGACAATCGTATTCCCAGACCAGAATCCCGTGCTTCCTTTGCCACCGCAAAAGCAACATGCTCTGAAACCTTTCTTATATCAGCTATCTCCGGAAGAAGAATACCCTTAACAGCATCCTGAAGCGGAACCATGGAAGCAAGTGCCTTAGATGCAGCAATGAACATCTTATCAGTTACCTTTGGTGTCATCGAGACTATAGCACCAAGACCAACTCCAGGAAAGATATACATATTATTACATTGAGGCACCTTTTGCTCAACTCCCATAATCTTAACTGGTGGAAATGGACTTCCTGTAGCAATAAAACACTGTTCTTTCGTAGCCCTTGATGCTTCTTCAGCCGTGCATTCGCATTTCTTAGTCGGATTTGAAAGTGCAAGTATTATGGGTCTGGGTGTGTTCTTTGCCATTTGTGAAAGAACGTCTTCAGTAAAAGTGCCGCTTTGCCCGGAAGTGCCAATAAGAACTGTTGCCTTTGTATTCAACACTGTATCAAAAAGCCCAATGTATCCTTCTTGTTGTAGCTTCCATCCAGAAACATCATCTCGTTTATGGACAAACGGTTCCTGATATTCGTGAACCTTCATATCCTTAAGCACTAACCCTTTATGACCAAGAGGGTAGATTCTATCCTTTGCCTCCTTCAGAGATAATCCTTCTTCAATCAATGCGTGGACAATCGTGTTTGCAATACCATAACCCGCCTGACCAAATCCAAAGAATACATATCTCTGGTCTTTTAGTTTCTCGCTCTTTGCATGAACTGCAGAGTAAATAGTCGCAAAAGTCACTGCGCCTGTTCCCTGAATATCATCATTGAATGAGCATATACGTTCGCTGTAGCTTTTTAATATTCGCAAGGCGTTATGCTTGCCAAAATCTTCCCACTGTAAAAGTGCATGGGGAAAACACCTCTTTATTCCTTTGACAAAATCTTCGACCACATCATCATACTCATCACCGGTCAGTCTTTTATACTTTAAACCAAGGTAAAGCGGGTCATTGAGCAGTTCCTCATTATTTGTTCCTACATCAAGAAGTATTGGTAAACATAAAGCAGGATGTAAACCAGCGCCAACTACATAAAGACTGGTCTTTCCAACAGGAATTGCCATACCACCAACTCCCTGATCACCCAAACCCAGTATTCTTTCTCCATCTGTTACGACGATCAGGTTAACATTCGAAAAAGGAGCATGTGAAAGTATGTTATCGATATCAGAGATATTGTTTGCTGGTATGTACAACCCACGTGGTCTTCTGAATAAATGGCTGAACGTTCTTGCTGCTTCTCCCACTGTCGGAGTATACACAATTGGGAGCATCTCTTCACAATTAGCCAAAACAAGTCGATAAAATAGGGTTTCATTGCGGTCCAGAAGACTGAGAAGATATACATACTTTTCAATGGGTATCGATTTCTTCGAATAATTTTCGTAAACCTTGTTTTCTTGCTCCTCCATAGTCAAACAATGCTCTGGAAGAATACCTGTAAGATTAAGCTGTTCCCGTTCCAGTTCAGTAAACGCTGAACCTTTATTGTATATTGAGTGTTCAACCAGTAGATGCCCTGTAAAAGAAACACCTATATATTTCTCCCCTGTAGTGGGATCTATCTGGATTGAGAATTTACTCATTCACTCCTCCATTAGATATATAATATCTGAAGTTTATTTATGACTACTCAGCTACCTTCACCCATTGCGGCGCCACCAATTTTAACATCTCGCAGTGCATTTGCTAAAACAAAAATCCTTTCATTATTGCTCTCAGGATCAACAGGGATCATAAAAAATCCCACTCTTTCTTCACTGTAAACAAGACTGGTACCTCTAATTACCTCACCATCTCTAAATCTGACTTCGATCTTCAATCCTCGGGAAATAGAACCAATGTCGTCAAATCTTTTCTTTTCAATGTAGTCCTTATTTCCCTCCAGTGTTTTAACAAAGAAAATAGCCTTCAAAACATCCCTGCTAATTTCGTATACTTGTTCCTCATCTCTTTCCTGAGCTGATGTGAGATGAAATGTTTCCTTAACAGGGGAGAAATCAAGGGTGTAACCTTTAAGCAATTTCCCATCCTTATAATGAACAACTATCCGATTTGGTTCACTCCTCATTTTATGTAACATAAGAACCTCCTCTATAATTACCCGTTAAATTGTTTGGTGTTTTCATGACTGAGTTTTGTTTGTAACTATTCGATATTTTTTATCAGGATTTCATATAGCCTTATGAGATCACTGGGTAATTCTTCCCTCTTTGCAAAACCTATCTCAAGCTCCTCATCCATACTTCTCGAAGTATCAGGAAAAAACAGGATCTGTTTCTCCCCCCACCAGATACCTGTTGAGTCAAGAGTATCCTGTGCTAAAATTGTGAGAAGGTATGTATCGGGGGGAGTGAAGTAGAAGGAAAAAGAAAGTGTGGTATCAACACTAATGACATCTGTAAGTATTTTCTCATTTGCCTCTTCAAGAAACGCATATGTTTTTGCTATTCCCTTTCTATTTTTGGTTACTTTAACGCCTAACTTGTTCCCTGGGACTTTATCATCCATTGTTAAGGATAGTATCCTCATTTCTCCAAGAGGATTACCTGATAGGTCGGTAAAAAGGGGAAGAATAATTAATCTGCACAATTTGTCTTCTACAAGTCTATAGTGTAAATTAACCTCTGTTAGTGTCTCATTCCACACAAACAGACTGTCAATATCAATATAAGCAAGCATTAAATCATCAATTCCGCAATCAACTGAATTCATTGGTTCAGAAAACCTCAAAAGTATGAGTGAATCACGTGGTGCTGAAGTACGCATTCTCGAAGGTTTTGTATACTCCAGGAAAGGAAGAATCGTATCTTTCTCTTGACTTGGCTCGAAAGATTTTTCAGCTTTTGTCATTATATTACCTTTTATGTCTTCTATATTGAATATGAGCAATGAATATTTCACATCTTCAAGTTTAGGTATTGTTAGCAATACATCATCTCTTTTTTTGCTTATTTCTGAATAAATTACTGAAGTCGTCTCACTGTTCTCCGGATTTAAAATCTTAAAATTTTCCAATCTTTTAGGAGTGAGTGTATCGATTCTTTCAGAAAAGAAAACACGAAGGTGATATTCATCCTCAGCTTTAACATTAAGGACACGAGGTGGCCATATATCAGGCGAGGTTGGAGGAAGTTTTTTTCCGCAACCAGATATAAGAATGACCGAATAAATAATTGAGAAATATACAATCTGAAGTTTCATGTTCCAGCTCCAAGTAGAATATAAAGAAATATACTCATAATAGGATAGAGAATCCCTCCTAAAGCTCCGACAAAAAAGAGAACGAATATTATGATAAAACCAAAGGGTTCAATTCTCCTGAATCCCTGTGCAACATTATCAGGCATAAAATACATTAGAACTTTAGAACCATCGAGAGGAGGAATGGGTAAAAGATTAAAACAGAATAGAAGAATATTTATCGCTGCACCGAATTCGAAAACCTGTATAGGGATATTGCCCTTCAATCCCAATATCAGAAAAACCCTGTAAAGAATCGCAAATATTATGGCTAATGCGAAATTGGACAGGGGACCAAAAAGACTCGTTATCATCATATCCCTTTTTGGATTCCTGAAATTTAATGGATTGACGGGGACAGGTTTTGCCCAACCGAAAAGAAACGGTGAACCCATAGCTACAAGCATTACAGGAAGAATAATAGTACCTAAGATGTCGATATGTGGAATAGGATTAAGTGTTAACCTTCCTCTCATCTTTGCTGTTGGGTCACCAAGTTTTAAGGCAGCAAAACCATGAGAGATCTCATGAATAATAATTGACAATAGTAAGATGACAACATTAAGAACAATAAATAACATTAAAGATTTTCCTCGAAAATACGGAGAAGTATTATTTGATATTCCAATTGACTAATTATTTCAAGATTGTCCGAATTTAACATACGATTTATATCCTCTATTTCTCTTCGAATTTTTTCAAGCTGTTTTCTCTTCCTAATTGTAACCTTGTTTTCAACGATGACCATCTTCACGATAGCTTCATTAATGAGCCTTTTTGATTCAAATATCTCATCAGTCTTCAATGAATCAACAGAATCAGTTAGATCATACAATGCATCAAAAAGAAGAGAACGGTTCTCCATTCGCATTTCTGTCTGTAACCTAACCTCCATTATGTCCTTCTTCAGTACATTAATCTGTTCCTTTATGTCTGACAGTCCACCTGTTTTGAGGAAAGTTAATATTGAAATTATTAGTGCGAAAGCGGAAAATACAAGAGCAATTTTAATACCTGTATTCTTTACCATTTTACTTTCCAATGCAAAATTCCTGAAAGATTTTATCAAGAACCTCTTGGGGCGTAACCTCCCCTATAATCTCACCAAGTGATCCTTTAGCTTCTTTTATATCAAAAGCGATAAGCTCAGGACTTCTGTTTTCTTCAAACCCCTTCGATGCATTTAAAAGGCTTTTCTTCGCTCTGGAAAGAAGAATAAGATGCCTTGTTCGGGTAGGTACTCCTCCATCAAACTTTACTCCAGTCACTCCTATAAGGTCAAGAATTTTTTTATTAAGTCTCTCAATACCTGTATGCTCTTTTGCTGAAACTTCAACAATCGGATATCTTGAACCATTTGTGATTTCAGAAATCTGAATTCGTTTCGGAAGGTCAATTTTGTTCATCACAATGATTAATCGCTTTCCTTCAACCTGGCTAAAAATCCTCTTGTCTTCAGTTTCTAAAGGAACTGAGGCATCCGTAACAAAGAGTAAAAAGGATGTATTCTCCACAGCTTCTTTTGTTTTCTCTATCCCAATTTCTTCCACAATGTTTTCTGCGTTCTGAAATCCACAAGTGTCATATAGCTTCAAAGGAAACCCCTTAACATTTATCCAACCTTCTATTACATCTCTTGTTGTTCCTGGAACTGGAGTAACTATAGCACGTTCTTCGAGAAGAAGGGCATTAAGCAGTGATGATTTACCTACATTAGATCTTCCGATAATTGCAGCACTCACTCCATCTCTGATTATACTTGCTCGCTTGCCTTCCTCTAATAATCCATCTATGATATCTATTACAGATCTAATGTCATCAGAGGTCTTTTCCTTCCCGGCAAAGTCAATATCCTCTTCAGCGAAATCAAGAGAGAGTTCAATATCAGTAAAAATAGATATAAGATGGTCTCTCAGTTTCTTTATCCTCTTTGAAAAAAAACCATCAAGCTGATACAGAGCACCTCTAAGTCCTTCCTTTGTTTTCGCTGATACAATATCAAGCACCGCTTCTGCTTGTGTGAGGTCGAGTCTTCCATTTAAAAATGCCCTCTTCGTAAATTCACCTCTCTCCGCTATCCTTGCGCCTGCACCAATACAAGCCTCTAAAATTCTCTGAGCGGGAACAATTCCACCATGACAACTAATCTCAACAGTATCCTCACCTGAGTAGGTTTTTGGTTCATGCATGACAATAACGAGGACTTCATCGATCTCCTCCTTTGTCTCTGGGTCCACTACTTTTCCGTAAATCACACTATGGCTTTTTACCTTAAGTGGAGATGACTTCCCTTTGAATATACACTCTGCAATGGAAAACGAATCACTACCACTCATCCTAATGACTGCAATACCACCTGTTCCAGGAGGAGTAGAGATTGCAACAATAGTATCATCTAATGAAACCATTTTCAAAACTCTAAAAATGAGGGACTATGCTTCCTCTACTTTTTCCACTACTTCCTTCTTTTCATTTCTAGAAATAAGATACTGTTGGAGAATGGATAGAAGATTATATATTAACCAGTAAAGAACTATTCCAGATGGCAGTCTGAAGAAAATAAAGACAAGGAAAATTGGCATAAAATAAGTCATTGCTTTCTGCCTGGGGTCAGTTACTGTAAATTTCTGCTGGACAAACATCGCAGCTCCCATTAGAATTGGTAGAACAAAATAAGGATCCCTCATAGATAAATCCTGGATCCAGAGCGTAAATGGTGCCCTTCTAAGTTCAATAGTACTCCGAAGCACTGCATACAGTGCAAAGAACACTGGCATTTGAAGGAGAAGTGGAAGACAACCTCCAATGGGATTCACCTTATTTTTTCTATATAGCTTCATAACCTCAGCATTCATCTTCTGAGAGTCATCCTTGTATTTCTTTTTGATTGCTTCCATTTGTGGTTGGAGCTTTTGCATTTTCCTCATAGAAGCTTGACTCTTGAAAGTCAGAGGAAAAAAAACAACCATCATCATAACCGAAAAAATAATTATTACTACACCATAATTTGGTATGACTTTATTAATTCCTCTGAAAATAAAGAATATCACTCTGCTTATTGGGGCAATCCAATTCCAGCCAAAATAAACGCTCATTTCAAGACCATTGCCCATATCCTTAAGCTTGTAGTAATTTATCGGTCCGAAATAAAGTGAAAAATCTGCTCTTTCTAACTGTTTTGTAGTTACTGAAAATCCAATCCTTTTCTTCTCTATCTTCCACTGGCTGACCTTACTAATAATATCATTCTCCGGTAAGATGAAAAAGAGAAAATATTTTGTTGTAACACCTGCCCAGTTTATTGTTCCTTCAATTGATGACTTCTCTTCCGTTACTTTCTTTAAATTTATCCTTTGAAAATGCTCTCCGAGCATTGACACAAAACTGGTGTAAGCCATTTCATCCTTCTCATCCTTCTCAGTCAAATTAAGACCTGAATCAAATTCGAGTTTCATTGAATAAGGGGTTTTGTTTATGGATTCTATATGGAGGTCCATTAAATAACTATTGGGTTCAAAGATAAAAACCTTTTTTATAATGGCTGTATCATTTTCAGTATAATAGAAAACAAGACTGTCTCTTAAACCAGCAGTAAGGTTAATACTGTCCTTTTTACATATAGTTGGGTATTTGCTGATATCAAGCTTGTCTTCTAATCCAACCAGGGAGATAGAGAGAGGATTGTTCCCTTCAGGGATGAGTTCAACAGGCTTATCTTCTTTTCCTGGATATTCCAGGAGTTTCATACTTCTGAGTGTTGCACCTATCGTTGAAAATTCCGCTTCATAAAGGTTTGTCTTGACCTTAATTATCTTCTCATCTTTTTGTTCCTGGGTAAGGATCTCAACAGCCTCTTTTTCTGTTTTCTTCTCCTCCTTCACTTCCTTTACTTCTCCTTCTGGCTTCTCAACAACCATTTCCTCTTTCTGCTCCACATCCTGCTTCTGTTCCTGCGGTTTCCTAATGAATGTTGTATATACTATAAATAGCATTGCTATAAGAATAACTGCAATTATTGTTCTTTTGTCCACTTTATCTCCTATTCTACAGGGTCATACCCACCTGGATGAAAGGGATTACATCTTAGAACCCTTAACATCCCTTTGAAGCTCCCATGAACCAAACCATATTTTTCAATTGCCATAAGACAATAGGTCGAGCAAGATGGGTGATACCGACAGGTCTTCGGGAGGAAGGGTGATACAAATCCTTTATATGCTTTAATAACAAAAACAGCTACTTTTCTCATTTAGTTATTCCTGCACCTTGAAGAAGGTTATTTAATTCAATTGAAAGCTCATCGAAAGAGAGAGTAAGACCTGTTTTCGAAAGATGAATAACAATATGAATATCCTTCTCTATTAAATCCTTTTTCTTTCTCATTATCTCTGTCAATCTTCTTTTTGCTCTATTTCTCATCACTGCAGGTTTCGAACCTTTTTTGAATGTAATACCGAACTTGAATCCCTTTTTTTCAACAAAAATCAAAGTAAGATTTTTACCCTCTTTCCTTCTTCCTAACCGGAATATCTCTTTGAATTCAGAATTATTCTTTATTCTATTTGCTTTTTTGAGAGACTGTGAGTTTTTTCCTTCCTTTTTTCCTTCTTCTTGCAAGGATTTTTCTTCCACTTTTTTTCAACATCCTTTTTTTAAATCCATGTTTTTTTCGTCTTTTTCTTCTGCTCGGTTGATAAGTCCTCTTCATTCAAAACCTCCTCATCGACTCCTTATTTCTGAGTTATCGAATATCTGAACATAATAACTTAAAATTTGGGTTTTGTCAATTAAAAATTACCTTAATTTCAATTTATCCCCAGAACGTAGCCCAGAGCATGTCCTAATCATGTCGAAGGGGATTAAGACAATTTTGAGGTTACAAAATAACTCTCTTCCTTGCGTCTCACTATAAGTCCTGTGTTCTCTGTAGTTTAATTTCTCTTGACTTTTGGTTGTTTTCAAATTATAAATAGGTTTATACACTTCATTTGATCTCGTAGAACCATAAAAAGAAGAAAAATGTTGCTCAATACAGTAAAAACAAAGAAACGTAAGGAAATTACCATAAAGAAATCAAGATTTATCGCAACCCTCTTTCCTATCTCTTCTCTTGAAGAAGCAAGAGAGAAAATCGATGAAGTAAAGATGGAGCTCAGGAAAGCAACCCATTATCCTTATGCCCTCAGGATTGGACATGAAAGGATTTTAGAAAAATTCTCCGATGATAGAGAACCTCCCAGAAGTTCTGGTATTCCTATCTTACAGGAACTAAAAAACAATAACATAACAAATGCACTTGTTATAGTTACCAGATATTTTGGTGGAATCAAACTGGGTATCGGGGGACTCAGCAGAGCCTACCGCGAAAGTACCAAACTCGTTCTTGATACTGCAATAAAGCTACGGTCTTTACCAACGGTAAAACTTGAGTTGATAATTAAGCGAGCACTTACAGGAAAAATTCGGAACATCTTAGAGTGTTTCAAAGCAAAGATAATGCAAGAGAACTATGGAAATAATGTAGAGTTTTTTGTAGAGATCGAAGAAGAACGAAAGAAAGAATTTCTCGAAGCCCTAAATACAGTAGCAAGAGGTGAAATTAAGATTAAAGAAATCAAAACCAAAGACTAAAAGCACTAATCGTCGCACTAATCGGGGTCAGGCTTCAAAATACAAAATAATTAATTAACTAATGACTTGGGGATGGTGACCCCCGATTCGTGCTTCCCTAAGTTCTCCTTTAGTAAATGCAGATTTTGAGTTTACCTCACCTTTATAACCTTACCAACATTTCTTCCCTCAAGATTTAAGAAATAGACGCCAGGCGTTAGGTCAGCACCAAGTAACAGGTGGTCCGTGGTGAGTGGAATGAACTTAACCAACCTCCCACTCACATCATAGATTTTTAACCCTATGCCCTTTGCACTCTGCGCTGTGCTGGGAGGGATAAAGGTTATGGTGGTGGAAGTAGTAAACGGATTGGGATAAGCGAGCAGTTTGATGTTTGTGGTCTTTGGTCCTATGTCTTTCTCCTCCTCTATTCCCGAATTCCCCAAAGTGTCTGTCTTTATCAGATAGACATCATAAGAGCCTGTATCATAAGACTCTCTATACCCAGCTATGATATATCCTCCGTCAGTAGTCTGGGCAACTGAACAACCTCCATCCGTACAAGTATCTCCGTAAGTCCTTGTCCATAGAGTGTCTCCAATGGAGTCGGTTTTCATAAGATAGACATCATCATTGTAAAAATTATCACTCCAATCAAAAGTCAATACGGATCCTGCTATGATATAACCTCTGTCAGTGGTCTGTGCAATCGAGTTGGCAGAACTCCAGGTACCGCTAAAATGGAGTTTTGTCCAGAGCGTATCCCCAACAGAGTTGGTCTTTACAAGATAGACATCATTATGGGCTCGACCGAAAGGCTCTGCCCACCCAGCTATAATGTATCCCCCATCAGTAGTCTGAATAACTGAATTACCATAGTCCGAAGCGGAGTCTCCGTAAGTCTTTGTCCAGAGAGTGTCTCCAATGGAGTCGGTCTTTATAAGATAGACGTCAGAAAGCCAAGCACCGAAAGAACATGTCCATCCTGCTATGATGTATCCCCCATCAGTGGTCTGGACAACTGAACGACCCACGTCACGATAGGTACCACCGTAAGCTTTTGTCCAGCTTGTGTCACCTGAGGAGTTGGTCTTTATAAGATAGACATCAGAAAGCCCAGCACCATATGAAGATGTCGACCCAGTTATGATGTATCCTCCATCAGTGGTCTGGGCAACTGAATAACCGTAATCATTACCAGTACCGCCGTAGGTTCTTGTCCAGCTTGTATCACCTGTGGAGTTGGTCTTTATAAGATAAACATCAGAAGAGTCTACACCAAAAGACTTTGTCCTTCCTGCTATAACATATCCTCCGTCAGTAGTCTGGACAACTGAACTACCTACATCCGAACAAGTATCTCCGTAAGTCCTGGTCCAGAGAGTGTCTCCAATGGAGTCGGTCTTTATAAGGTAGACATCATAAGAGCCTGCACCGTAAGACCTTGTCTTTCCTGCTATGATATATCCTCCATCAGTGGTCTGAGCAACTGAATAACCGTAATCCCCACTATTTCCGCCATACCATTTCTCAAAGGCTACCTGAGCACCAGCAACTGAGGGTAAGACAAAAATCAGGGTAACAACTAAGAGAATTAAAAAATAACGCATAACATCTCCTTTGTTAATTTTCAGATAACTTTGTACTGCAGTCAGAACATTATATTTTATAATTATTTACTTAGTTTGTCAATATATCTTTGCAGAAAATTCCATACACCTCTCTGTTATTCTAAACGTAGCGAAGGGGAGTGAAGAACCTCGTTGTTCAGAAACGAATTCGTAAAGAAAGTTATTTCTATTTTTCAGCCTGACCCCGATGGGTTTGCGAAGCATACCCACCGAAGTCCCTATCCACCGTAGCTATATCCTTCGAAGCTTTTGCGTAGGAGGGTGTCCCTATTTTCCAACTAACCTCTCCATAATAATTGCATCGTCATCAGAGTAATATCTCCTCTTAACCCCGATCTTCTTAAAGTGATGTTTCTCATAAAAGGAAATAGCTATACAATTTCTTCTCCTTACCTCAAGAATCGCACTCCTCTTTTTGTTCGAAGCACCATATTTCAGCATATCTTGCAGAATCCTTTTCCCTATCCCCTTTCTTCTTTCTTCTTTATCTACAGCAATATTCAGTATATGAATGTTTTCTTCTTCAAGACAAGACATACCATATCCTATAATTTTCTTGTTCGCCATAACATTACAGTAACAATCCTCTCTACTCATAAGTTCCAGAAATAGAAACACAGACCATGGATTCTTAAAACATCTGTTTTCTATTTCTAATAGCACAGGAACATCAAAAAAATCCATCCTCCGTAACATGTCTTAAGATTATCCTCGAAACCATTTCTTGTCAAGTATCAAATTCTACGTCTCGTAGAGAAAAAGTGGGACCAGACCTGTGTGCCTGCCCATTACTTTTTTTCCTTCTGTTAATTAATTATTCTGTATTTTGAAGCCTGACCCTGATTACTGGTCACTTGATTTAGCAAGCAGGGCTTACCCGCCAGGGGGGTATTGCTCAGCATTTTTCTTGACAAAACAAGGTAATACGATTATAATTTCAACGTGAAAGAATAACAGAAAAGCTTTAATAAGATAGAAATTGATGTGTATTGAATTATCTCATCCATAACCAGGAGGTTGAAATGGCAAATAAACAAATAAGAATAAAATTTGTGCAAGGCAATGTTTCTGTTGAGCTAGAGGGTGACTCTTCGATAGTAATGTCTGAATTAAAAAATTTAAAAAAGAATGGTATTGGAAAACTAACCTATTTTTTTGTTGGTGATGTTTCGCGGAAGGACGACATTACTCCTTTTAAGGACAGCGGCAAATCGAAAGTGAAAAAAGAAGATCAAGGTATTAAGCTGAAAGACTTTCCGTCATTGGGGGATATTGTATTGAAAGACTTGCCAAAGAGCGAACCTGAATGGATAGTTATGTATAGCAATTTTGCATCTAACGGTGCCACAAAAACTTTTTCCAGAGATGATTTGTTGAGTTTATATACAACCTCTGGTAGACTCACTACAAGCCGAAGAAACAACTTAAGCAACAGCATCAAGCAAGCTGTAACTAAAAACTGGATTTCTCAAACAGGAGAAGAAACTTTCACTTTGCTTCCAACTGGTATCGAAAAGGCGAAGGAAATAGTTACAAGAACAAAAGCTCCAAAGAAAAAAGCTCCAAAGAAGGGAAAGAAGAAAAAAGGGGTACCAAAAAAGGAAACTAAGAAATAATGGCTAATAAATCAACCCTGTTGTTTCAAATAAAACAAATTATTGGAAAGAAAATCGGGGCCACATACACAAATTCTTTATTAAAGCATTATGATAATGTAAAAAAAGAATTTTTCTCAAAAGACTGGGAGACTTGTTGCACAAAAGCTGGAAAATTTGTTGAGACTTTACTAAAGGGAATTCACTTTTATACTACAGGAATCAGACTCAAGCGCATAAAAGTAGGAACTGAAATCGATCGGCTTATTAATCTCCCTAAGGAGAGTTTCGATCCATCAATCAGGCTTCTCATACCTCGAATATGTCGGACAATTTATCACATTGCGAGCAATCGTAATGCCCGACACGATGTAACTGATTTTGACCCAAATCGAATGGATGCTGAAGTAGTTTCGTCTCAAATCTCTTTTTTATTGGCTGAGTTAATTCGACTATTTCATCCTGGTAATATTTCTGCTGATCAGGCAGAAGAGATAAGCGAATCTCTGATTCAAAAGAGAATTCCATTGGTGACATCAGTATTTGATGTTAAAAGGATTTTAAATGCTAAACTGAAATATAAGGATCAAGTGCTTGTTTTTTTGTATGATTCTTATCCTAATGCTATTGACATAAAAGATCTTTTTGTGTGGACAGAGCACAAAAATATTACTGATTTCAAACGAAAAATCCTAAAACCGCTTCATGAAAAACGATTCATTGAATACCGTGATTACCTTTGCAAGCTTCTTCCACCTGGCTCGAAATACGTTGAAGAAAATTACGAAAAGTTTAGCAATTTATTATAAAACACAATTTCCTTGGATTTGGGGACGGTGCTTGACTTTATGACACTCATGTAGGAGTCACCTTTTCAATTCTATGTTTTCTACCTTGTAGCCGTAGGCTTAAGCCTGCGTTTGCTTTTTGGAGTGCAGAAAGAGTTATTTCTATTTTTCAGCCTGACCCCCATCCGCTGATTTTTTTAATGATGCGAATAAATTCCAGATTCCAGCCCGACCCCGTGTTATGTCCCTTTTTGAAGGGATTGTCATTGCGAGGAAGCCCCCATTCTTACAATCGAAACAATCTCATCCCCTCTTGAGAGGGGTGTCATATACCGTATGGTATATGACGGGGTGTGTAATCATGCAAAAGCAATTGACAAAACCCAAACTATCTGTTATATTTACATTGAGCTTGTTAGATGTGCCCTGGTCACTATACTTAACAAGCGGGCAACTCCTACCAGGGGGGAGCGACCCCGTTTCTCAAGGATTATAATCAGACTAGAACGAATCTCCTGATATCCTATTGGAAAGCTCATGATTTACGGCGACCAATTGTTTCTAATGCAAACAATAGTTGGTGCTATGACTATGCTCATTGCAATGGCAGCATTATTTGTTGGTGTTTGGCAACTCAGGCAGATGAATGTTAACATAAGGAGGGGATTTTCGCCAGTTCTCGTTATTAAACCTCCTGTACATGGGATTGACACAATACACTTTTCTTCAGTAATACGGGATTATCCTGTTGTGGAATATGTAAGATTCGAATTATATAATGATGGGAACGGTCCAGCGTTTGATATTGGTTTTACTGTTTCCCAAGGTAATCTGGAATTACATAGAGCCGTTGATCCCTTATGGCTACACTCTAGAATTCCAATGGATGAGGTGCATCGCAGTAGCTTGGCAAGAGGAAGTGGATTTTACTGCTTTTTTAAGGTAAAAGCCGGTTTCACTCCGCCACCCGAAGGAAAACCACTGAAAATTAAGGTAACCTGCAGGAATGTTTATAAATCTGAAGGTACATTTTTATTTGAAGCTCCAACCGATCTTTTTTCTGCTCTTTCTGAGGACTCACAAACGTTACTGTTTTCCGAGATGAAGGGCTTTTAGCATAAATATCCGATTAATCCAATGAACAATGGAATAAATTTGCAATATAAAGGACTTGGGGACGGTGCTTGACTTTATGACACCCGTACAGGAGTCAGCCTTTCAATTCTATGTGTTTCACCTTGTAGCCTTAGGCTTCAGCTTGCGTTTGCTTTCTGGAATGCAATAACTCCTTTTGTTATTCACAATCAAATAGTAATAGATGCTCTTCTTGCCTTTGATAACGATATAAGTTATTTCTATTTTTCAGCCTGACCCCGATGGGTGTGCCTCCGTCCTCGAGTCCAAGCTCAGTTCATTCCCTAAATCTTACTTGCCCTGTTCGAGATAGGGTGCATTCATGCACCTGTCTGGCTTTAATGGGATTTCTTAGTACGACCCCAATTCGTCTTTATTGTTTAGGTGGGTGCCCTATTTCCCAAAAATTTCTTGACAAAACAAGCTAATACGATTATAATTTCAGTGTGAAGGAATATGAAAAAGAATTCGGCAAAATCACAGAAGCAAAAGTCCCAGAGATGATATTATCCAAACCAAAATAATAAACCAATATGAATTTAATTTTATCACCCACAATTAAATGACCCATGAATTTTAAAAGGAGACCCAAAGCATCAGATATATTCGGACAAAGGAAATTCGAATTTGATAAGGACTTTCCAAAAATTGCAACCGCCATTGTTGAAGTTAAGGAATACGAGAGTTTTGGAGAACCTCCAATTACAGAGCGAACATATACAGAAAAATCAATGGAAGAGTATATCGACTGCAGTGAGCCTTGTTGTTATAAAGGTGGAATCTCAATTGGTGAAATCCTCCGTGAAATGGTGAAAAACAATCAAACTAAGTTGAAAACCACCAAAATTTGCAAAGGTTATTTAGGGTCACTAAAAGGAAAAAAGCGCTATGGCACTTGTTACCACTCATTTAAAATACAAATTCTCATCAAATACAAGTGAGATAATTGAGTTGAGTCATTTACCCGAATGATACACACACATATATTAGCTTCTCCTCCATCCTCCATAATCAGAATGAATTCTGTCGACAATGTGGTTAAGGTATGTTATATTTGATACGTAATGAAAATATGAGGGAGCAATAAATATGTCATGTGATGAACGAATTTCTCTTTATAAAGAGATTGCAGATATTCGGACAAAACTATTAGTAGCCTATTTTACAAGCCCCGACCAGAATGCTCAAAAGGCAAAGGCACTTAATTCTTCTACATACAAGAAAAATACCCCAAAAGACTTAGCACTTACAATTCCAAGTTTTCACTTGACAATTTTTTAGGACAATGCTATATTTGATTGTGTATGATATTTATTTATTGAAACTTATATGGAAATTCTGTAGATACATAGCATAGATTCCTGAGGAAAACTACATTGCCAACGGAGGCCAAAAAATGAGATCAAATATTTTTAATAAATATGCAACACTAGAAAAAGTTTTTCAAGAAGATTTAAAAAAGCTTTGGGAACTTCCACAGAATGCTAGAAATGCTCTTATTGATCACGTCGCTAATATTTATAAAGCTGAAACCGAAACCATAGAAGAAGCCAGAATTGAGAAAGCAGTCTACGAAATAGGAGGAGATTCTGCAAAGGTGTTGAAGGTTTTGAGTTGCCTTCGTTTTCTCTATTCTGAATGGAATCTTTTTTTGGACAAACCGGATGACTTTCTTCGTGATTTGGGAGATCTTTCATTAGTTCCAAAAGAGCATGCTGAAGAAGCAAAAGTGTTTTTCTTAGAATTTTTAAAGAAAGTTGAAAGCGACAATCCACGACGACTTGAGAAATATTATGCTAATGCCTTGCTTCCATCTTTCACAGGTATTAACACTAAAATTGATTTCAGGGCAATGATTCGTGAACCATATGGGATCAAGTATCCCTATAATATTTCAAAATATTCTCCTGAGTGCTCGGGACTTGTACCTATAATCATGATAGGAATAAAAAGAGATTCAGGTGTTCCAATGACCTTTCGATTTCAGTGTGATGAAACCAGCCTTCAGTTATTTATTGATACTCTATTGGCCGCGCAGAAAGATTTAAAGGCGGCAAAGACCTTCTTCGAAAAAAAGGAGGAATAACATGTATTTGGAAATCAAGACACAAGTCCGCGGCAGAGAGACATTAGCTAGTAAATTTACCACGAAAAGATCGATTTTTGAACACGAATGTGCTGAGGTTAAATATGCAAATGCTACTATGGAAAAATGGCTTTGTGATCCCAAATGTTCCTGGATTGACTATATAATAATTGGCAGAAAGAGAAATATTTATGTCGAGGTTGTGCAGAGCGAAAATAACTATTTTAAGCAGGGTATGGATGTTCCTATATTGTATGAAAAAGAAACTATAGAAGAGCCCTTAACTGTCAAGATATCTGGCGGTGATATTGACAGCATAACAAGTGTGAAGCCATATACATCATTATTCATAGCCCAAAGAACAAAGGAAACTAAAATAGAGCAAAGTCGAAGCATTGCGTATATGCTCGCCAAATACGATATTGCTTTAGAAATTCTATTAATGCTAATGAAGAAATCCAGTATAGACCAAAGTGAAATATTCAAAAACATTTCAGCAAAACAGGATTTTGAAACTGTCATATCGATGCTTCATAAACTAGAACTCATAAAGTCTGAGGATGATGCTTTATCGCTAGATACGACCGGACATTATGTAATAGAGAAATTCATTAAAGATTTATTAGAATGGTAAGATAATAAATGCCCATATCCGGATTCACTGCGGGTGCACAAATTCTTAAACAACGTGCAAAAGGATATCCAGTAAAAGTTTTAGTTTTTGGTCCAGGAGAACCTGCATCTGATGCAACACCCGAACAGCGGAAAGGATATGAAAAGCGCTGCCAAATAAGGGAGGAAGTATCAAAAGAATTCCCCATGGCTGAAGTCCACTTCCCCGAAGATCCTGAAATGATTACAATTGCAGATGGTATTCGAGGACAGTTACGAAAGGAGGCGTTGCAAGCAAAATTATCAGATATTGTAATTATACTGGATATAAGCCGTGGTGCAGACCTTGAAATCGATCATTTTATTTCAAAATATAGTTGGGTTCGGGATAAAGTTCATATCTTTCTTAAAGAGGAATATTTCAAGGCATACAAAGAGGAGAAATCTCTGGTTGCGGAAGTTTTAAAACAAATAAATCCAAATCAAATAGAAAGTTTTACAGATGAAGACTTTAAGTTATGTAGAATTGCAACCGAAATGGCACCACTAGCGGTGCTTTCTGCTGTATATGATTGTATCATGAATAGTTAGCTTACCGAGTTAATGGTGTATCGTCGCATTGACAAATCTTCGGACTTTTCTCCATAAGTCTCCATGCGAAAAAATCCTTCTCCAATTATTAAGCATTTCCTCAGGGAACTCAAATCAACAAAGGTAGATATATTCATCACAACGCAGATTCTATGTTCTTAAAATCCTGGGACTACAAAAAAAACACACTACCCAAAAAGCAATCCAAATAGCCAGCTACATATTCTATGTAAACTTTTGATTTTACACCCATTTCCTTTTGTTTTTCTCGCACAAAATTACCCGACCCGGTTGGTGCGGATATCACTCCTCCCTCAATTTCCTTATTCTGGATAGTCTGGGGCATGTACAAATTTCTTGCTGACTTCAATGCTTGTTTCATGGATAACAGTCATAATACACTTATGCCATTGTCCCAATTCTATACTATTAAGTTCTCTAATCTCACCAATGTTCCAACCTGATGAATCAGTTGTGTTAAGATAGAAAGAATCAACTTCCCACCTATTATGTAACCCAAGATTCCGAACAAGAGCCATCTCCGATAATGCATCTAGAACATCCATGGATATATTAAATTTTACTCCACTGGTCTTTTCAAGTATTCTTAGTTGCTTATTCAATGATGAAAATCCAATACGCTTGAGGTCTTCTTTATCATTTTGCTTAAGTGGAGAGCAAGGGGCGTTTTCTCTTGCAAACACAATAAATTCAGCGAGTCTTCTAATATACCAGTCCCAATGACTTTTTATTTGTATTAGCACATTTTGAAATATCCATTTTTCGAATACTTTCCTATATTTCATCAAACACTCAAAACTTTTTTCCCACTCATCATCAGATAACCCATTCTTTATCATTTTAGATTTTACTTTCTCTAACGAAGTTAGCTGTCCAAGATACTCCCCAGAAATATAATCCAGCAGGGTTGTGAAAAATATAGATGCTTGAATAAACTCAAGTGTTTGAGAACGGATTTGAAAAGCGAACGGATGCGCCTTACTATTTGCTCCTTTTGTGACCTTGGGTAAGGGGATTCGTAAACTCATTTTTATTCCTCCAAATTCTGCTTGAGACCTAAGATAAAAAGGAATCAGCTTTGAATTCTAAGCCCCCTCCACCACCTTTATCTCTTCCTTGGTCAACCCATAGAGTTTGTAGACGAGGGTGTCTATTTGATTGTCGAAGTGGTCTATTTGGGTTTTGTATAGTTTTTTATCATGCTCCATTCGGGTTGAATGGTATTTCTTCTGTAACTTCAGCATCTTATCAACCATTGCAACAAGGTCATCATGCATTTTCTTCTCTTTGGGAACTGCAAAATCCATCTTTGGAATAGGAAAAGACTTTATATATTCGGGCGTTAGTCTATAAGCGTCCCCTCTGAGAGATGTACTAGTTCTTGTTAGAAAAAACCAAAACACTTTTGAATTAAGCAAAGATAACAGATAAAGTAGGGAGAAACTCTGATTTTCTTTTATTATTATCGAGTGAATCGCAGGACCATGATAGAATCGTGCATCCAAATCAATGGTAATTCGATTATTCACCAAAATGTCAGGCACCAATATTTTCCTCTTTTCATATTCGATTAAACTTCGAGCGGCCGAATACTTATAGAAATTGGTCCTATCCGTTTGTATTTTTCTTTTGCTTAACATTTTTTTATTTTGGATAAAATATTCTGCTGTAAAAGGATAGTTTTTCTTAAGTTCCTCAAATTCTATTATGTTACTCTTGTTTGCAATGATCTTATAGGGAAAAATTAAATAAAAGTGGTTTCGGAGAAAACCATACTTCTTTATTTCTTCTCCCTTTAGGAATGGTTTTAAAAGTTTACTTTCTATATAAAATGGTTCATTTTCAATTTTAGAAATTACTTGCCAAGTCGTTTTCTCCTTACTTTTCTTAATTGGTGTTACTAAGAAAATGCTGTCATTTCCGGTAGACGACCCCTTGAAGATTTTCGAAGTTATATCTTCCAATTTTATCGGCAGTGAGGTGAGCTTAGCAAGAAGAGAATTTTCTTTGCCTACATAGAAATTCCACTTTGGTTTATGAAGCTCTTCTATTTTTACACTGTCACTTTTAAATCCTTCCAGATTTATGCTCCTTACATCCCGTCCCAAATCAAACCTTTTATATAAAAAACTTGTTCGTCTTTTTTTGCTTAAAAATAGAAGACAAGTATAAGTTGTAGCATTTTCAAATATCTGATTTGTGCCAAAATTAATTATTTCTTTAACTGCTCTCCTTTCTGCTAAATATTTTCTTATTGTCTCTCCCATTTGAGCAGTAAAGAATTTATGAGGGAGAATAAAGCCTAACTTTCCTTGCCCACTTAATAAATTATATCCTTTCTCAAGGAAGATAAGATATAAATCAATATTTCCTTTTAGAGCTGCCAAATATCCTTTTTTAAAATATTCTATGCTTTCTGAAGCAGACTGTTGCAAAGTTTGTACTCTCACATACGGCGGGTTGCCGATTACTGCATCGAAGCCACCCTGGGCGAAAATTTCTGGGAATTCTTTTTGCCAGTCGAAGGGATTTATTTTTCTTAGCTCATCTTCATCTATTGTTCCTGATATTCTTCCTTCAAAATAATCTGGTCCTATTAATGAATTTCCGCATTTTATGTTGTTTGAAAGGTCGGGAAGAAGTTTTATCTGGCTGTATTTGAAGAGTCTACCTGTGGATTCCTCTGTCTCCCCTTCTAAGAGTTTCAGAAGTAGAGACAGTTTCGATACTTCAACTGCCTGACTATCTATGTCCACTCCGAATATGTTATTGGTGAGAATTCTCTGCTTCTCCCCCACACTTAGCTGATAACTTTCTTTTCCAGTCTGAATTATCTTCCCCTGTTTCAACGCTCTTTTGTAGTGTTCCTTCTTAGAATACCAGTTCAGATGCTCGTCAAGAATCCATTGATATGCACCTAAGAGGAAACTTCCCGAACCGCAAGCAGGGTCGAGTATTTTTATTTTCTCAATCTGTTTTGGAGTCTTCTTCTTTATAATCTCTCCAACAGTATTTTTCACAATATAATCAACAATATACTTTGGTGTGTAATATACACCACCTGCCTTCTTTACTTCTGGTTTTTCTTCCACCTTTACCTGATGAGCGGGAGTTAAACGGATTGTTTTCCCTAAGAACTGCTCGTAGATATTTCCCAGAATCTCCACACCAAGAACCGAGAATTCATAAGGAGAATCAGGATAGTAAACCGATTTGATAATCTCTTTAATCACTTTGTCGTCGATAGATAGATTTGGGGTAGTACGGTCCTTCTTGAAATCAAAGAGTCCGCTGTTATATCTTCTATCAGAATGGTAAAATATTTGTTTTAATCTTCCATAAACATTAGCTCCATTGACGAGAATCTGAAGTTTGCCATAATCTTCAATCTGTCTATCTTCAGCTATGCGCAGGAATATTATTCTATCTATTATCTTCTGTACAGCAAAGTTAAGTTCATGCAGAGATAACTTCTTGTTTCTCAAAGCGATGTTCTTTGCAAGTTTCTCCCTCCATTCATCAATCAGTTTTAAGAATTCTTTATCAACCTCAGAAGTTCCTCTTTTCTTCTTGGTTGTTTCGATGTATTTATCAAAACTGCCTTTCAGGATTGCATCTTTGGAGAATGTGTCATAGATGAAATTAAAATTTTTGATATAGTCTTTATAATTGCAGTAGAATATGCGAGCTACAGAAGCAGAATCCTTTACTGAGGGTTTTATTCGTGTATCGTAAACAGAGAATTCTTCAAAGTCTATAAGAATCGAGAGTGGTAG
>SDBS01000700.1_pt1 | contig 33254 bp, 28 predicted proteins | sample 2277091 | NCBI WGS metagenome assembly SDBS01 (sample SAMN10404972, study PRJNA504765) | marine sediment metagenome | isolation source: marine sediment core GS10_PC15, 163 cmbsf | place: Arctic Ocean: Southern Knipovich Ridge | collected 2010 | reverse complement strand
CTCATAATATGACGGAAGCAAAAAGGCATCGGCACAGGCGAACAGGTTTTCCACGCGTAGCTGATTGCCCAGGAAATGGACTTTATCGGCGATCCCCAGCCGCGCGGCGAGCGCCAGCGCCGCCCCGCTCTCCGGGCCATCACCGACTAAAAGCAGCACCGCCGGCTGCTTTTGTGTCAGTTGGTGGAAAATATGTATCACGCCGGTGACGTTTTTCACCGGGCGGAAATTGGACAGGTGCATCACCACACTCTCCCCGGCCGGCGCGTATTTCGACTTGCAGGAATGGTCCCCATGCGGCTTGAACCGGGAGGTGTCGACAAAATTGTAGACTACGTCGATGTCACGCTTTATCCCAAATTCCACTCTGGTCTTGGCCGCCAGGTACCGCGATACGGCAGTGACCCTATCGGAGATATTGATTGAATATTTGGTTATCTCGAAAAACGACTTGTCCATTCCCACCAGCGTGATATCGGTGCCGTGGAGGGTAGTCACCAGTTTCGGGGCCGCTTCGCCGAGCATCTCCTGCGCCAAATGGCCCGCTACCGCAAACGGTATCGCGTAATGGACGTGTAACACGTCCAGCTTCGCCTGCCGCGCCACTTCACTCATTCGTGAGGCCAGCGAAAGCGTGTACGGCGGATACTCAAACAACGGATAGGTGGAGACCTCTACCTCATGATAGAAAACATTGGGCGCGAATTTATCCAGCCGGTACGGCAGGGCGTGGCTGATAAAATGCACTTCGTGGCCGCGTTGGGCCAGTTGGGCGCCCAGCTCGGTGGCCAAAACGCCGGAGCCGCCGGGCACCGGGTAACAGGTAATCCCGATCTTCATCTGGCACTCATAAATCCAACTCGATTAACTGGTGGTCGCCAGTATCCAGCCGCAGGTGTTCGGCGAGGTATTTAACCAGCCCGAAGCCATACTTATTCAGGTAATATGGCAAACCGAACACCCGTTCCTGAAGTTTGCTCTCCGGGTACAGGTGTCCGGAGATTTTGTATACCTGTTCGCGGATGATCTCGTTATTTCGTTTGTGCGCCTGGAAGGCCTTTTTCTCCAGCGAATTGATTTCGGCGTTCATCTTTCCCGCACCCAGGCGAAATGTTCTCTCGAGGGTAGGTTCGAATGAGGTCACCATCTTTCCCAGTTCGTCGATATGTTCGGTGAAACACCTGCGGGTCTGGGCAAACCGCTCGGCCAGGTCGGTCGGGAAGGATTGCCGGGCGACTTTGTTGACCACCGTCTCGGGATCGGTCAGCACCTCGAGGAGGGTCAGGTGCAACTTATCCACGGCCCTGCTGATTTTACGTTCCACTATCGTGGCGAATGGACGTGAGATAACCACCGGCTGCACGACCCCGAAGACCTCAAAAAGCGAACGCGACTGTGCCCAATAGGCAACTTCCGACGGCCCGCCGATGTAAGCGATGGTGGGGAACAGATAATTTTGCAAAACGGGGCGCATCAACACGCCGGGAGAGAAATTCTCCGGCTCCCGTTCGACCAATTTTTTCCATTCGTCGGCGGGCAACTCAGTTATCCCATCAGAGATAACGCCTTCACGCACGACACTCAATGGAACACGTTTGCCGTTAAAGTAAAATAAATTGGTATTCGTCGGCGGATGCGATACCTGCAGATGATACCCGGATTCCTTGAGTCGCAGGTTGACCAACTCCAGCGCCTGCGCCGCGCATTCGGGTGAACCAAGCTCACGCTCGAACAGCCCGGCGGCCAGGCGCTTGGCCTCGGCATCGGCGGGACAGAAGAACACCAACCCCGTGCCAGCAAAAACGCTCGCCATCCAACGGCCAAATGCCGCCGCCATCGTCACACCTGGTCGGTAACACTCCGCAAGCACGCTGTCTACCTCGGCAGAGAATTCGGTGGCCAAACGCGCCGCCAGCCGACCGTTATGTACCTCGTTGATGTGATCATCGAATACAATGCGCGAGGTGGGGATCCGTTCCGGTTCAACGGCCGGATCATAGCTGACTCGCCGGAGCCGATTGTCCGGGCCCGGGAAGCCGGCCCAGCGCACCTCGGCGAAATCATGATCATCGGCAGCCATCCAGAATACCGGGATGACCGGCCGATTGAGTTTTTCTTCCAGGAGTCGGGCATGGCCGATTGCGCCCAACGCCTTATATATCGTGTACAGCGGTCCGCCATACAGACCAACCTGCTGACCAGTGAACACCGTCAAAGCCCAGGATTTGCCCAGCCGCTCGATATTCGCAAAAGCGGCATCATCCGCCCCGTATTCAGTGTTCTGGCGCTTGAGGATTTCAACAATCGCCGCACGATTGTATTCCTGATTGTCTAAAAGCCCCGCGCAGGATTCAAACTCACGAGCGGAGCGGAAGGGCCAGGGGAAAAACGCGCCGACATGTTGGGGGTCATAAAGGTAGTCATAAAATAACCGGCTGCCACCCGGGAGCCGGTCGAACTTGATCGTCGTGTCCATTATGTCGGTCAAATAACGGTTATGCCATCTCTATTCCGTTAACATCTAAACCGTTCCGGCGGATTTTGTCTCGGACTGTTTTTTCTTTCTCCTGAACAGCCCGAAGAAATCCTCAATCAGAGTATATACGACGGGAACCACCACAAGTGTGAGCGCTGTAGAGGAAATCATGCCGCCGATGACCGCATGCGCCATGGGTTTGCGCAACTCGGCTCCCTCACCCAGCCCCAGGGCCAGCGGCGTAAGACCCAATACCGTGGCGGCCGCAGTCATCAAAATCGGCCGCAGACGGATCGGTCCGGCTTTGAGAATCGCCGTGGTGCGGTCGTCCCCCCGGCGACGGGCCTGCTTGACAAAGTCGATAAGCAGGATTGCGTTCTTGGTCACCAGGCCCATCAGGAGCACGACCCCAATCAGTGAAATCAACGAGACGCTCGTCCCGCCGATCAACAGCCCGATCATCGCCCCGACCAGCGCCAAAGGCAACGAGATCATGATGGAAAGCGGGTCGATAAAACTTTCGTACTGCGAGGCCAGGACCATATAGATGAACAAGATCGAGGCCATCAACGCCATAAAGATTCGGTTGAACGAATCGGCCTGCCACTCGGCAACCCCGATGGCACCGACTTCGTATCCCGGCGGGACATGGATCTGGGCGATTTTTTCATCAACCGCGGTGCGCACATCACCGGCGAACGCGCCCGCGGTATTGGCCGAGATTAACACTTGTCGCCTACGATCATAGCGGTTGATTTCCACCGGCCCGCCGCGTTCGATCAGTCGCGCAACCTGGTTTAGGGAAACAAAATAATTATCGATGCCGGGAATTTCCTTGTCACTCTCAATTTTCAGCGACGCAATATCCCAAATGTCCCGACGGTCCTCCGCAGCAAGTTGGATGATGACATCAAATTCGTCATCACCTTCCTTGTAGGTGGTTACTTCCTGACCATCGACCAGGTATTGGAGCGTCGAAGCCAGTCCGTAAATATTAATCCCCAACTCCTAGGCACGCGCGCGGTCGATCTCCAACTGGATTTCCGGCCGTCCTCCCGCCAGCGAGTTTTTAACATCCACGGCGCCGGGAACGGACTTGACCGAATCCTCCACGGCGTCGGCCAAATAGGCAATCACATCCAGGTTGTCGCCGGTGACCGATATCTGCACTTGCGCACCCCCACCGCCATGTCCTCCCTCAGTAGTTATTGAGGTGTACAGTCCGGGCATCCGGCGTAGTTTTACGCGCATATCATCGATAATTTCAAAAACACTGCGCTCCCGCTCGCCGCGCGGAACGAGCTTGATCGCCACCTGGCCCTCGGAAACATCACTCTGGCCCGAACCGACGGTGGTGTAGATATGCTGGACCTCCGGATATGACCGGGCCAACTCTTCAAGTTTGGCCGCTTCTTCCCGGGTTTTTTCCAGTGCCGTGCCCGGGGCGGCCTCGAACGCAAGGTGAATTTCGCCCCGGTCGGTCAGCGGCATAAACTCCACGCCGGTCATACTTCCCAGGAAAAGACTGCCGACAAAAAGAACCGTGGCAACCGACATGGTGACAAAGCGGTGCCGCAACGAAAAAGCCAGCAAGGCACGATAACCATCGGCCAGCCGGTTATACGCGGTATCGAAACGGGCGAAAAGGCCACGTTTTGGTTTGCTGCCGGTTTTTGTTTCCTCCTGCGCGAAATTACCTGGCCGCGCATTACGCGCCAACACAGAAAAAAGCATCGGCGTCAGCGTAAAGGCAATAAAGAGACTGAAGGCAATCGAGATCGCCACGGTAATCCCGAATTGATGAAAATACTGCCCGACAATCCCACCCATAAAGGATATGGGTACAAACACTACGATGATGCAAAGCGTCGTGGCCATCACCGCCATGCCGATTTCGGAGGTCGCGCGGGAAGCGGCAACATCGGCCGGTTCGCCCAATTTAAAATGCCGGTAGATATTTTCCACCACGACAATGGCATCGTCGATTAACAACCCCACCGCGATGGAAAGCCCCAGTAAACTCATGAAATTAATCGAGAAGTCGAGCATATAGATGCCGAAAAACGTGGCGACAATCGACGTCGGGATCGCCAGCGCCGAGATGAGCGTGGTACGCCATGAGGCCAGGAATAAAAAGATAACTAACACCGCCAGCGTGCCGCCGATTTCAATATTCATCACCACATCGGCCACCGCCTCCTCGATAAAAATCGAATTGTCTTTGGCGATATTGACCGTGATATCGGAGGGCAACTCTTTTTCCAGTTGGGCGAGCTTCAGTTTGACCTGATCGGCAACATCAACGGTGTTGGCGCCGACCTGGCGGATGATATCCAATCCCACCGCCTCATGTCCGTCATAGAAAGCCAGCGACCGCCGCTCCTTGATCCCGTCGACGACCGTCGCGATGTCTCGGACATGGACCGGGCGTCCCTCCCGCCGGGCGATGACCAAATCTTGGAAGTCATGCCAGTCGGTTATTTTGCCCAGCGTGCGAATCGTCAGTTCCGACCGCCCGCGCTCCAGCCGTCCTCCGGGGATTTCCAGGTTGGCCGATTGGATCGAGCGGGCGATTTCCTGGACCGAAACGGCGAACGCCTCCATTTTCTGCCGATCGAGGATGATCTGGATTTCCCGTTCCGCGCCGCCGACTAAATTCACCGAGCCGACACCATTCACTGATTCCAGCCGCTTGATGATGATGTCCTTTGTCAGGGTCGTGATTTCTTTCAACGACCGGGGACCGGAGATCGTCAACGACATGATCGGTGTCGATTCGGGGTCCCATCGTTGAATAATCGGTTCCTCAATCCCCTCGGGCAAAGCAGAGCGAATGGCCGCAATTTTCTCGCGTACCTCGGTGGCTTTGTCCACCGCATCGGTATTCAACTCAAACTGGATGAGAACCAGCGAATAGGCCTCATAGGAAGTGCTGGTTAAATGTTCGATGGCGGAGATCGTATTGACCGCCTCTTCAATCGGGACGGTTACTTCGGATTCGATGGTCTCCGGGCCCGCGCCGGGGTAAAGCGTCGAGACCACCACAAAGGGAAATTCGACATCAGGAAAGAGGTCGACCGACATTATATTATAGCCAAAGATCCCCAGCACCATGAAGGCCACGATGATCATCGTGGTAAATACCGGTCGTTTTATTGATGTATCAGCTAAAAACATGGGGGTGCCCTTTATTCGATCGATTCAATGCTGATGCGCGTACCATCCTGCAGTGATTGCTGGCCGAAGACGACCACGCGATCACCGCGCGCCAGACCGCTTTTAATCTCCACCCGATCCCTGACGATGAGTCCTTCGGTTATCGGCACGAAATGCGCCACCGAATCGGCCGCGAGAAACACGCCCCGACGATCACCACGGTTAACCAAGGCATCGGTGGGAATAGTCAATACCTGTTCCAACCGGTCGAGCAGTACTTCGCCGGTGACATACATCCCCGGACGCAAGAGCCGGTCCGGATTGGCCATGAGAACTTCCACTGAAACAGTGCGGGTGACCGGGTCGGCCGATTCTGAAATCTCCTGCACCCAGCCGGTGGCGGTAATCGTGGTATCCAATTCGGAACGGATTTGCACGGGTGCGCCTTTTTTGATCGGTCGGGCGTCGAAAAACGGCACATCGAAAGTCAGCCGCATGGTATCGGTGGCCGCAACGACCGCTAACACCTGACCCAGTGATGCCTGCTGGCCGATTTTCACATGAATATCGGTAACGATACCGGCAATAGGTGATTTAACCCGCACCTGATCGCGCGCTGCTTTAAAATTAGCTTTACTGATGGTATACTGTGTTTCATGAAAATCTCGTTCGCGCTCGGAGACCGCCCCGCCCTCGAAGAGTCGTTGATACTTGTCCAGATTGCGCTTGGCTTCAAGATAGGCCGCCTCGGCCTGACGAAATTGCGAGGAGGGGCCGTATTTATCGAACTCGACAAGTACGTCTCCCGCACGGACCATCTCACCTTCAGCAACCGGGAGTAAAGTAATCGTTTCCGGAATCCTGGCGGTCGGCTCGGCTTGACGGATACCGGCAAGCGAGCCGTTATACGAGCGGATCCATGACAAGTCGGTGATTTCGACTTTCGCGACCGTGACCGGCACGGCATAAGAATTGGCGTTATTTTCGACGGGCGGCCCACTGCACCCCACGATGATCATTGTACCCAGTATTAAAACGAGTTTCATGGATTGTCTCACACTTGGCTTCATTTTCTGACTCCGATTTTACTCCCCGACCGCCGGTCTGAATCCGGCGAAACCCGCAGACGAATCTATTTCTGATAACTATCCAGCGCGTCAAGCACTGGTTCGCCGACCGCGCGACGCAGGTCGGCCCGCGCCACCAAGTAATCGCGCAGGGCGTTGCTTTTATTCAGCCGTGCGGCAGTTAACGCCAACATCGCATCGGTGACCTCAAGTTGGGTGCCCACGCCCTCCTGATACCGCAATTGCGAAATTTCATATCCTTTTTCGGCCTGATGAACGGTTTCAGCTTGTGAACCAAGCCGTTGTCTTGCCTCAAAAAAATCGTTGCGTCCTTTCTCCACCTCGAGTGCCACCAGCTTGCTGATCGACCGTTCCCGCAATCGGGCCTGGACGAGGTCGACCTTCGCCTGGGTGACCCCGGCGGAGATGCGCAGACCCTCGAAAATCGGGATACTCAGCGAAAGTCTGGCGTTCCAAGCCGGAGTACGCTGCCAGTGGTTAAAGCCCAACCGCTCCCGATAAGCGCTGACCATATAAGTCCCGGAAAGCTCCAAGCTGGGGTAATGTTCCGCGCGCGCCACGGTAACCGCTTTTTCGCGCATACCTACTTCCAACTCCGCTTGTCGCAATCCTGAGCGCGAGTTGCGACCGCGCTTAACCAGATCCTCCAGGGACTCGGTCTCCCAATTGGCGGAATCGGGGTAGGAAACATTTAAGGCAAGCGGCACGCCGGCTTCGATACCCAATAAATTGCGGAGATTAGTCAACGAAAGTTCACGCCCATTCTTCGCCTGCATAACCTGCGGCCGAATATTCGCGACTTGAACCTCCGCCCGCAATAAATCATACTCCGAGATCTGGCCCTGTTCGAATTTTTTTAGCACGACATCGCGGGTCTCGGTGGCCAGTTCGAGTGATTGACGGGCTACCTCAACTTGTTGCTCGGCCAGAATAGCATTAAAAAAGGCCGTGGCCACACCCTGTTGCAAATCCAGGAAGGCCTGCCGCCGAACCTGATCGACATATTTTGCGTATAGTCGGGCGACGGCCCAGGCGGCGAAGACTCGCCCGCCCTTATAAATCGACTGCGTCGCCGAGAACCCCCAGTTCGTCGCGTGTTCAAAGCCGAATTTGAATCGTTCGGTTTGGTCACCGATGGTCACAAACTGTTCGGGGATTTCGAAGTTCCGGGTATAATCACCGAAAAAGCGCACATTCGGCAGCACCTCGGCACGCGCCTGCCCCACCTGCGCAGCAGCCCGGGTTTCTTCCGCCTCGGCAATCAAATACGACTCGTTGTGCTCAATCGCGCGGACCAGGGCATCATAGAGGGACAACGTCAGGGTTTCCTGCGCCATCGCCGCATGGCCCACGGTGATAACAGCCAGAAAAACTATTATAAACACCTGATATCCTGCCGAATTTCTCATCTTTGTTGTTTATCTCCGAACTGAAATGGCTCCGGTTATTTATATCGGATTATTCGCCGGTAGTACAAAACCTCGATTGCCTTGTTTTTTTTACGCAGGCGGCTCGGGTGAGATTGTCAATATATGGCTTGTTAAAACCACTTTCGCTTTTTAATAAAGAGGAACATCCCACCGATGATGACAATTATAATCCCCCAAACAAACAAATACCCGTATTTCCATCCGAATTCGGGCATTTGCAGGTTCATGCCATACAAACCTACAATGAACGTTAAGGGAAGCATAATCGCCGAGAAAATTGTCAGAATCTTGATGATTTCATTGGTTTTCGAGGAAACCGTCGAGAAATACACTTCCAGGGCCGCGGTCAGGGTGTCCCGGTACGAGTCGACCAGGTCATTGACCCGGTTGAAGTGGTCGAAAATATCGCGGAAATAGATGTTCGTCTCCGGGTCGATCAGCCGGAAATGCTCACGCGAAAGCCGGTTGAGAATTTCTCGCTGAGGAGTGATCAGGCGTTTGACGGCCGCAAGATCACGTTTGAGATTAAAAATATCTTTCATCACCGATTCGTCCGGCTCATCGAAGACCTCGTCCTCGACCGCATCGACGGCATCCTCCAGCCCTTCCATCGTAGTATTGAAATGGTCGGCCAGATGATCGACAATGGAGTGGAATAAAAACGCGGCCCCACGGGAGAGGACACGGTCGTCCCGGTCGCACTTTTTCTCGATGGTGTCAATCGGTTTGACCGGTTCACGGTGGATGGTGACCACGCCGTTTTTCAAGAGGAATATGTCGACTTCCTTGGTGTTCAGGCCGGTGGTCGGCTCAAAATCAGTGATTTTGAACACCAGGAACACATAATCATCATAAACGTCGATCTTGGGCGTGGGTACTTCAGTGATAACGTCCTCAATCGAGAGCGGGTGAAACTTGAAGTCGTGCGTCAAGACGTACGATTCCTCATCTGACGGAGATTGCATGTCCACCCAGAATACGGTCTCGCCATCATGCAAGAAATCGCCGAAATCGACGACGCCCTTGTGTTTTTTCATGCCCGCGTCGGGACGATATGTATACGTCGTTATCATCGCTCAATCACCCGCCACTATTTCCGCGTGGCCGGGTACAAACTACAAAGTTACTACTTCAAACCCTCGATTACAATTCAATTTTAAGGCCGCGGCGGGACCACCTGTGACCATCTGCGGTGAGGCCAATCCCTTCCCCTATTTGATTTTCGACTTAAAATGAGGTTGACAAAACCCGCATTTCCCGGATATTAGGGTAGGAAGAGAAGCGGAGACATATTTTTGAAGTACGTTTCAGCCATTGTGTTACTCGGGTTATTGTTGGCCGTCGCCACCCAAACCCACGCCGAGGCCGCTACGGCCGACGCGGCGGGAGAACGACTAACGGTAGCGGCCTCCGGGCCAATCACGACCGGCCCCAGGACATCCGGTGCACCCTCCCCGGTAAGAACACCCTCTTTTCTCACGCGGGCAATCCGTGCACCGGAAGGGCCGGCGTTTTCCCGACTGGCTCTCTGGGGCGGGATTTCGTTGTCCCATGGGCTTCTCGCCTATAAAAGAACGATCGATGTCTGGGGCAAACCGGACGGGAAATTTCACCTAAAAAACGAAATCGGTGGCGACCACCTGGCGCTCAGTGATGAGGTCAGCCACCTGCTTATCGCCTATAAGCTGGCCCAAGTGACCAGACAGGGATACCGCTGGAGCGGTCTTTCGCCCTCGGCGGCGGCCCGCGCGGGCGCGATCCAAGCGGCAATTTATATGGCTTTTGTCGAATTTCCCCTTGATGCCTACAATCCCCAGCAGGGCCTGGGCATCACCGATCTGTTGGCCGATTTTGCCGGCATCGGGCTGGCCTGGTATCGGGCGGGCATCGAGAATCCGCGCTGGGATTTGAAAGTCTCGGTCAAATCGCGGTTTTTCACCGGAAACAGCCGTTTACTGGCCCAGACCAACAAGCAATATGATGATTTCATCTACTGGCTTACCTACCGTATCTCGAATAACCGGTATAATCCACTGGTCCTTGGGATCGGCTATTCCACACACCACCCACCCGGCGATCCGCCGGCATATATTCCGGTCGACAAACAAATATATTTCCGCATCGGCACCTCGCTCTCCGAAATCGGCCGGATCTTCGGCCACCGGACCGAGCGCTTGCTGAACCCGGCCGGATTTTACTTTTTTAACTTCGGTCCGCAAACCGGCTGGAGATAAAAACATCGCCGAAGGGAACGCCGATAAGATTTCTGGATTACGACACCTAATAGAATCACAGAAAATGCTGCCCCATACGTGAGATAAACAAAATCATATCTTTTTTGACGGCACGGCATAAACGGGGAGGAGACAATTGTGCAACAGAAAAGATTATTCGGATTGTTCGGCGGAATGGTTTTTGGGTACGCGCTTTTTATGTGCGGCGGGCCGTCCCGGGCCGCCGAGTTCTCCGCCGAGCTTATCGCCACGACACCCGGGGAAACCGTGAGTATGATGCTATACGTCAAAGATAGTCTATATCGGCTGGAACAACTGGAGGGCGATTCCAGGGTTTTGGCCGTGGTCAATCGACGGACCGGCATCACCACGGCGTTAAATCCGGAGGAAAAGCAATACAAGAATTTTTCGGGTATGGAAAGCGCGTTTTTGGACCCGATCAAGGCCTGGGAGACACTGGCCTCTCAACTGGAGGGCAAGCCGGCGGGCACCGAGACGATCGGTGACTATGAGTGTGAAAAACACCGGTATTATTATCCGGACGATACCACGGCCTTGATGGAAAGCTGGGTCTCCGCCAAACTGGGGCATTTTATCAAACAAATTGTAAATACCGGCGCCGGCCATAATGTCCTGGAGTTGCAGAACATCCAGGAACGTCCCCTGGCCGATTCGCTGTTCAAAATCCCCGAGGATTACACTGAGTTCGTAGAGCCACCGCTGGAAACACCACCACCGCCGCCGTCGTTGACCACGCTGGAGGTCGGCTCTGCGCCGACCGGGCGGCGGATCTCCACCGGCGGGACACTTAAAATCGCGATCAACCCGGCCGCCGATGTTACGGTGAAGATGCGCAATGACACCCCGGACGGCTCGTCCTGGTCGCTGATCCCCTGTAAATCGGGAACAAAGCTCACCGACCGGGCTAAAGAATACTCGCTCACCAAGAGGTGGGCCGAAGAACAGGCCGGATTCAACTGCTTTCCCGATCCCGAAAAAATGCCGGACACGATTATGATTGAAGTCGCGGCGGGATTAATCTCAGTCGTGGTGGAACAATCCCAACACGTTGGAATGGGCGTGGTGCGGGATTATTACATCAAGGGGCCGACAATCCACGGGCTGGGATTGTTGCCGATGACTCCTCTGGCGATCACCATAACCGGCGACAGCCAGGATACCCCGGAATCAACCGGGAAATTCAGCGTAGACCGACCCGGCGCCGAGAATCCCGATGAGGAAATCTCGTTTACCGTGAAAAATGGTGAAACAAAATCCTGGTCGTTTACGAAAGAAGAAAGCATGGGGCAGTTGAAGATAGAGCGGGGCGCGATCAAAGTGCACGTCGAACAACCGCCGGTTCGATAAAGATTGAAGATTCAATCAAGGATCATCCGAATGTTGCTCAGCATCGACGCCGACATCCTTCTCTGGTTGAAAAAGAGGACCGAGACATGCCAAATAACCTGGTTCCGCCATCCGGCGCTGAACATGAAGCCGTAGATCAGCTACGACCGCGGTTAGCTCCCGTCGCGGTGACCGAACGCGTCTTCAGTGTGGATGTTTTGCGCGGGGTCGCCCTACTCGGCATCCTGGGCATGAACATCTATGCCTATGCCTTACCCTGGGTCGCCTACAACGATCCGCTGGCTTTCGGCGCGACGACCGGCATTCATTTCGCGACGTGGACTTTGACCCACCTGTTTTTCGACCTGAAGTTTATGGCGATCTTCTCGATGCTTTTTGGGGCGGGGTTGGTGCTGATGAACGACCGGGCAGAGGCTGTGGGCCGCAAATTCGGCGGCCTTTACTACCGCCGCATGATGTGGCTATTGCTGATCGGTGCGGCTCACGCATATTTACTCTGGTTTGGTGATATCCTGTTTTTCTATGCTGTCTGCGGCTTGATTTTATTCCCGTTAAGGCGCCGTTCGCCGCGGCTGCTGATAATCCTCGGCATCGTATTGTTAATCATCGGCATGGGTATCCAGATCGGCGGCGGAATGTTTTTCGGTTTTGCCCGCGAACAGGCCACGGCAGCCGATGCCGCTATCGCAGCCGGTGAGACGCCTGATGAATTGCAGTCGAAAATGAAAGAGACCTGGGAGGAAATAAACAAGCAATGGGATCCCCCACCCGAAAAACTGGCAACAGACCTCGCCGCCCATCGCGGCAGCTACGGCGAAACCCTCGCCAATCGCGTTCCGATGGTTGTGATGATGCAATTACAGGCCCTGCCGTTCATGTTTTTCTGGCGGATAGCCGGGATGATGCTTCTCGGCATGGCATTGATGAAACTGGGGGTGTTTGCCGCCCAACGCTCCAAACGATTTTATCTTTCATGGGCCATATTTGGCTACGCTCTCGGCCTGTCCCTGATTTTCGTCGGCATCCAACAAAACATGGCTCACGAATTCGATTTTGTTTTCGCCTGGCAATCCGGTAATACTTTCAATTACATCGGCAGTCTCCTGGTGGCTTTGGGTCACATCAGCGTGGTCATGCTGATCTGTCAATCCGGGGCGCTGGCCGGCTTACGACGGCGGCTGGGCGCCGTTGGGCAAATGGCACTGACCAATTACCTGATGCATACAATCCTGCTCACGCCCATTTTTTATGGTTTCGGTCTGGGCTTGTTTGGCTACATTGATCGCTTCTGGCTGATGCCCTTCGTCCTCGGCGTCTGGATTCTGCAATTGATCATCAGCCCGATCTGGTTAAAACATTTCCGTTTCGGCCCCGCCGAATGGCTCTGGCGCTCGCTGACCTACTGGCAACGGCAACCGATGCGGGTAGATAATCCGTAGGGTGGGCATTGCCCACCATGTGTTTCTCCGGGGGATTATATAAAATGGTGGGCCGTGCCCACCCTACATCTACAAACATTCAAAGGGGAGAAATCAATGTCCCCACCAACTACGACGAATCTGCAGTCTATTTTATACGTATTCTGAAAAGAGGGAAGCGAATACCCATCTGCCGGTTTTTATCCATAGATGCCGAGGGATTGATTTGCATAGGTGTAACTATCCACATGGAAACACGGCGTAAACAATTCATGTCAAGCATGAAAAAAAGTGGAAATCATTCTGAAGGCGATCTATTGAATATCTTAGACAAGAATTCAGTTCTAAAGAAGAAGATTCCTGAGTATACCATTGAATATCGATTCATTCCCTTCCGTAATCGAGAAAGTGCTGCATTAAATGAGGAAAAGGAAATCAAATCCTATGTGAAACAATTTGGAGAGGTGCCGCCCTTAAATAGTGAAATCCCAAACCGCCGAGGAAAACGATATTGGTGATAAGGGCAATTTTGTAGGGTGGGCATTGCCCACCATTTTCATTCTAAATTTATTTCATCTAATTTTGTAAAATCCGGCTGAATGATCCTCGCCCCATCACATTGGCAACACCAATCATCGGTATAAAATCCATTACCTAGCCAGCGTTTATATGTGGAATACGGCCAGGCATGCGCACATTTTACATAACTGTGCTTAATCGGATTATAATGGACATAATCGACATGACGCCGAAAATCCTCCTCATCTCTGATGGAATGTTCCCAAAAACGACGCTGCCAAACATTGCCTTCTCGGTGCTTTATCCGCGATTGGGAAAGCCCGGCAGTCAATCTAGTCCGTTGTCGCCATTGTTTTGTAAACCCGGATTTGATTCGCCCCCAGCGTTTGGAATAATCGGAATCACCTTCCGGTAATCGCCAGAGGCAATGTAGATGATCCGGGAGAAGTACGAAAGCCAACGTTTGATACGGCATTACGGTTTCAATCTGCCGGGACGATTGCTGGAGACAATGGCGTGCAGATTCATCGGAAAAGATCGGCTGCCGTTGATATGTTACCACGGTGAAGAAATAAGTCCCGCCCGGAAGGAATATTCGTCGGTAATCAGGCATATCGCAATTAAGTGTGATTCATTGGCATTTGCCAACGGTGGGCAGTGCCCACCCTACTATGGTGTCAGAACCTACTGAACTACAGCAGCGCCGCCACCGTCTCCTTCATCTTCGGCGGCTGGGTGGCTCTAACGTTCGGCATGTGGAAAAAGCCCCAAAATCGTCTTTGCGAGCCCGCCGCTCTCAGGATTATGGCGGACAATGGCTTCACTGCACTTTTTCTACCTCTTCCCCGTCGGGATAGCTCATGGCATGATTTGAATTTTTGTGATGATTTTCCGGATTAGCGGCCGGAAATTGTTGACACCGCGGCCCGTTACGGTATATTTATTAAGTATATAGTAAATACGGATAACCCTCAGGAGGAGGAGGGAACATGCGTTGCAGAACTCGTTTCCTGGCCGCGGGATTTGTTATCCTGGCGCTGGTTGCATTTACCTCGATTATTCCACTCGGCGCGGATGACGGACAGTCGGCAGTTTTACAAAAGGGCGATGTCGTCGCCGGCGTAACTGAATGTGATTGCGGCACTTGGGGTGATGTGGACGGCGATGCGCCGGTAACGCCGACCGATGTGGCGTACATGGTAAACTTCGTCTACAGAAACCAGGACGCTCTTGTGCAGCCGCCGGCCTGCCCCAACACGGCGGGCGATGCCAATTGCGATGGGACGGTTACCCCGCTGGATTTGGTGTTGTATGTCAACCTCGTTTACCGGGGTAATGGTTTGGGATGGTGTGGTGACCCATGCGGCCCGAGTGGCAGCCTCGTGGAAACCGGCGTCTGCAAGTCCTTCGTCATGGGCAAGACTACCGATTATACCTCACCGGATTCGGATTGCGTGGCGTATGAATATGACGGATTAAATGTCCTCACGCTGAGACACATAAACGCCGGTTTTAACTGCTGCCCCGATCCGATTTATGCCGAAATCCTCATTGAGCCGGGATTAATCACAATCGATGAATTCGAAGGAATGGAAGCCGGCGGATGTGATTGCCTATGCCTGTTTGATTTAGATTACGAGTTTAACAACCTGGCTCCCGGTGAATACACCATCAGAATCAACGGACTTTACCTGGATGGGGATGATGAGCCGATCGAATTTACCGTTGATCTGGCGTCGAATCCCTCGGGCAAGTATTGTGTGTATCGCGATCATTATCCGTGGGGCTACTGAGGCAAGTTAATAGACTATAGGCTGGAATTGAGGATTATCGCAGGAGGAACGGCGTGTTTAAAACAAGTTTCTCTTTAATAATAATCGCCGGGTTTATTTGTTTGTCAGCTGCGCTTGGTGGTTTTGCTCAACCAGCAAAAGCTGTCTCCATCGAAATCAAACCGCCAAAACCAACAATAATGGACACTGTTATCATCCATGTCCGGGCCAAGATAGAAGGTTGTACAAACCACGATTCGACAATCACATCTTCTCAGGGAGCGATTTTTGATTATCAGATGTGGATCACGAACCACGAGACTAATAATATCACCTGCCCTGCATTTTTCTTTCTTGATATAGTCGACACAGTTGGTTCAATGCCTACCGGAACATACTCTGTCCTGACGACATGGCATTGGCATTTTACAGACGCATTACTAGATTCGTTATGTGGTGGATCATATGTTTTCGAGAAACGGTTCACTGTCACCGGGCCTACCGATATTCTTGAAACGACCGATGCCGTGCCACCATCGGCATTTACTCTGATGCAAAATTACCCCAATCCGTTTAATTCGGGGACGACGATCAGCTTCCATCTGCAGGAACCGGCGGATGTCGAATTATTGATCTATGATATTCTCGGCCGGCCGGTCAGGCGCTTGGCGTCCGCGGTCTATCCGGCGGGGGAGCATCCGGTGTTTTTTGATGGTAGCGACCGGTATGGCCATCCGCTGCCGTCCGGCATCTACTTTTGCCGGGCAACGGCGGGGCGGCAATCCGTGACTCGGCGGATGGCGCTGATTAAATAATCTTTGGTGGGCGGCGCCCACTCTACCCTGGCTTACGTAATCCTCCGGTTTGACGATACATAACCAATAGAGGAAATCTTATGCCTCGGGCTGGAATTCGACGCCCATTTTGCAGAGGATAAAGCCATGCTTAGTCAATCGTTTTCAAAATGACGATGATCATATCGCTGATGATTGCCGCCACGTACTTCTACTATGTGACTAAACACACTACTCCGGCGTCAGGAGAAAATTGGGAGGTGGTGGCCGATTTTGGCAATACCAAGTTGGTATACGCGGTGCCCGAATTGTATCCCGATCACGAACGGATGGCCGGAATCCTGGATACTTTAATCGGTAAACAATTTCGACAATACCGGGGGATGTATAATATTTATTTCTTCGACGACAAAGAGCTTACTCCCAAAGACTATGTCTTGATCAATCGCTTCAACACGGGCGAAGAATACCCGTTTGACAGAAAACAATTCCTGCATTTCCGCGCCAAATACCATTACACCATGCCGGATGTCAGTGAATTCTGGTATGTCCAGTTGACCGACACGACGGTTTTTCCGCCCGCCTTTCAACTGTATCGCGCGCAGATTCATCCCGGATATATTGGCGAACTGCGGTGGGGTTGGGAGCCGGGGTTTTAGGTTGTCGCGTTGTCCCCTTGCTCCTGGCGCACGAGGACGTACGCCAGGCACATATCTCTATTCCGTGCCAAAGATTTGTCCATCAAATCCAACACTAATTAAGTATGTATATAATGATGAATGACAAGAGAAGGACACGGCCTGGGGAATAGTCGCATGTCATTACAACAAATTACCGACAAACCGAATCGTATCCGCAATATTCTCCGCCTATGCTTCCGGTGACCGAGTGTCTGGCTGGCCGGGTTGCTGGCTTTGGTGATTATCGGGAGAGTGGTAATCGGGTGGTTTAGGTAGAAACGGGGCAATGTCGGGTTTCTCATACTCGCGTTGCGAATAACGGAACCCGACCTACGGGGCAATCTCACTTGGCTCTCGCATAACCCGCAAGCAGCACGTTTTGTATTTTTTACCGCTGCCACAGGGACAGGGATCGTTGCGGCCGATTTTGGCGGGCATTGGCCACGGTGTACGGTGGGAGAACAATCGCTCGTCCGGAATGATGTTTTGATCCTGCCGGGTACCCCGGGTGACCCCCTCCAGTAGGTGGACAGTCAGCGGCCCGGGTCTATCTTTCAACTGGTAAACAAACTGGGTGATCCCCGAAATCCTAACCCGTGAGGCAAACCGCTCAACAATATCCTTCTGGGTATCCACATAATAGCGCAGGTGAGCCTCGTTGGGGAAGTCCGGCAGGGAGGCGAGCAGCCGCACGTGGGGCGGGAGGAAACCGATGACTTTCAAATCATCCACGTGTTCCAAGACCTCGATGGCCACGACGACGTTATAGTCAACCGGTTGGTAGCTGGTCGGATCGTAAGCGTCGGCCACCCGAAAATCACCCCCGGGGCATAATTTCCGGCAACAATCAATTGCCGCAAGGGAGAAGTCAAAACCCCGATAGGGAATCCCCTGTTCGATAATCAGCTTGGCCAAACCGCCGGTCCCGCAACCGACCTCCAACACACGCGGCGTGTTGAGCTTACCGATTATTCTGATCACTTCCCGGTAAATCGGATCGTAACCGCCGGTGTCGTAACCTCGCCGATAAATCTCGTCGTAATAGGTCGCGGGTTGCTCAGGATTTCCCGTTAGCTGCATGAGTCGGTAATTCCCCCTTACGCTCTTGTATATCGGCAAGTGCCATGTTCGATTAATGGCTGGCCGGGGTGCTGGCTTAAGGGTGATATCGGGTTTCTTGTCTTCGCCCGGCGAATAGCGGAACCCTACCGACGCGGCCCAATCACCGTGTCAGGCGGGTTTGAAACCCGCCCCGACATTCTCCGGCAACCAATAGGGTTCCCCCCCAAATAATATATGTTAGATGGCCCGCAACGGCCCCTCGGCGAGGCCGTTGATGAACTGGTGGATGATCGGGTCGGCCGAATGCTGGATTTCCTCGGGGGTGCCGCTTTTGATGATTTTGCCGTCATGCAGCATGACAATCCGGTCGGCGATTTTGTAAGCGGATTTCATGTCATGAGTTACGGAAATAGAGGTGACCGCCAACCGGTCGCTCAATTCGACAATCAGGTCATTGATCGCATCGGCGGTGATCGGGTCCAGGCCGGTGGTGGGCTCATCGAAAAGGATATAATCAGGATCAAAGACGATGGCGCGCGCCAGGGAGACCCGCTTTTTCATGCCGCCGGACAGGTCGGCGGGCATCATTCGTTCGGTGCCGGACATGCCCACGAGTTCGAGTTTATGCGCAACGATATCGGCCATCTCCGCCGGCGTTTTCTGGGCATGCTCAGCCAGCGCCAGACCGACATTCTCCGCGACGGTCATCGAGTCAAACAAGGCGGCGTTTTGAAACACCATGCCGAAACGCAGGCGGACCTGATACAACTCGCGGCTTTTCATGAGGGAGAGAATATGGCCCTCGATGGCCACGGTGCCCTCATCCGGCCACAAAAGTCCGATGATATGTTTAAGCAGGACCGATTTGCCGCAGCCGGAGCGCCCGATAATCACGAGAGTCTCACCCCGGTGGACTTCCATGTTAAGCCCATTAAGGACTACATGCTCATCGAAATACTTGACGAGGTCGCGGACTTCAATGGCAGTTTTATTATTGTTACCGTTTCTCATAACCTGATTACAATCGGAACATGAGCGTGGCCACCACAAAATCGGAAATCAGGATCAACACCGCTGAGACGACCACCGCCCTCATGGTTGATTGCCCCACGCCCTCGGCCCCACCGGTGGTGATGAAACCCTGGTAACAGCCAATAAATGAGATAATGAAGCCGAAAATGGCGGCTTTGGTCAGTCCGGCAATCATGTCCGACACATAAAAGAAGGCCTTTACGCCGTTTAAAAATGTTTCCGAGGAAACATTGACCATGTTTACCGCCACGGCCATGGCACCCAGGATAGCGACCAAATCGGCGAAGATGACCAGCACCGGAAGCATGATGATTCCGGAAATCACGCGCGGGAGGACCAGATAGCGCACCGGATCGATGGCCATGACCTCCAGGGCGTCGATCTGCTCGGTAACGCGCATGGTGCCAAGTTCGGCGGCGATTGAGGCCCCGACGCGCCCGGCCACCACCAGTGCGGTCAGCACCGGGGCCAGTTCAATGATAATCGCTTTGCTGACGGCCGTCCCCAGATACCGCATGGGGACAAAACCCTCGAACTGGTAGGCGGCCTGCCAAGCCGCGACACTGCCGGTGAAAACCGACACCAGTGCAATCAGCGGCAGGGAGTTGACACCCATGTACAACATCTGGGTGGTCAGCAGGCGCAGGCCGCCAAATAGGCGCGGCGATACCCTGACCAGCCGTAATCCCAAAAGAAACAAGCCCCCGACATACTCAAAAAAGTCGAGGGCCATTCTGCCCAATCCGCCGATGAATACCAACATCAGAAAGGTGTTTCCGGTCCGCCCGTATCAAACGGCCCCTCCAGCGCCGGCCCAACTGGCTCCGGCTCCGCGCGGGCGGCCAGGTTGTCGAAACGGACGTATTCTTTTAAAAACGTCAAACGCACGACCCCGGTAGGCCCGTTGCGCTGCTTGGAGACGATAATTTCGGCAACATTCTCAACCGATCGTCCCTCCTTGTCTTTCTTTATATCGTACCTTTCGGCCCGATAGATGAACATGACCACATCCGCGTCCTGCTCGATGGCGCCGGATTCACGTAAATCGGCCAACTGGGGCCGCCGGTCTCCCCCGCGCTGCTCGGGGGCGCGGGAAAGCTGGGACAGTGCAACTACCGGGATATTCAACTCCTTAGCCAAGGCCTTGAGCGAGCGGGAAATCAGGGAGATTTCCTGCTGGCGGTTCTCCTGATTCGGGCCCCCGCGCATCATCTGCAGGTAATCGATCACGATTAGGCCGAGGTCGTGCTGGGCTTTCAGCCGCCGGGCCTTGGCGCGCATCTCCAGAACACCGAGCGCCGCGGAATCGTCGATAAATATTTTTTTCTCCGAAAGGGGGCCGGTGGCCGCACTGAGTTTGGGCCACTCATCGGTGCGCAACCGGCCGGTGCGCAAGGCATGTGAACTGACCCGCGCCAGCGAACATAGCATCCGCAGGGCAAGCTGTTCCTTGGACATTTCCAGGGAGAACACCCCTACGGGGACATCCTCATTGATTGCTACATGTTCGGCAACATTCAGCGCGAAGGCAGTCTTCCCCATCGAGGGCCGCCCGGCAACGATGATCAAATCCCCCTTATGCATGCCGGCAGTCAGGGTATCCAGTTCACTAAAACCGGTGGCCAGGCCGGTAATCTGGCCGCCCCGGCGGTGAAACTCCTCGATTTCATTGAATGTATTCGGGAGTATATCGCTCATCAGGATAAAATCCTGCCGCGCTTGATGTTCGGATATGGCAAAAATATTCTGCTCCGCTTTGTCTAATAATTCCTCAACCTCCCCGGACGGATGATAGCAATCCTTAACAATACTCGTTGAAGCGCTGATTAAGTTGCGAAGGATCGATTTTTCGCGAATGATCCGGGCATGGTATTCGATATTGGCCGAGGTAGCCACACCCTCCGATAATTCAATAAGTGCAACCCGGCCCCCGGCATCTTCCAGCTTGTTCCCGCGTTGAAGTCTCTCCGCCACTGTAGTGATGTCCACCGGCGCATTTTGCTCAAAAAGCTGAATGACCGCCTGGTAAATATACCGGTGGGCTGATTTATAGAAATCATCCGGCTTAAGCGATTCCACAATCCGGCCCAAGGCATCGCCGTCAAATAAAACTGCGCCCAAAACCGCTTGCTCAACCTCTAACGCCTGGGGCGGGCGGCGCCCCGCATCGGCTTCCGATATTGTCAAATGCCATTCCCTCCAGCGGTAATATATAATAATCCGGGCGCTGACGAAATGGGGGAGTGTAAATTAATGCGCTCGTCAAACCAACAAGGGCCGGGGCCGTATCAATTCGGGAGTATAGGGACCTACAAGAATCCGCTTGACAATCGGGATTAATAATATAGGTTAAGCGGCTTATGGTGATTGATTTGACGGAATTGGAGGAGGGCGAAACATCCTGGGAGAAACAGGCCACAGCCGAGGAACTTGAATTGGTATTCCCGGGCTACCTATTCTCGGAACCAGTGGATATCAAACTGAGAATCATTAGCGCTGAAAAGCAGTATATCATCCGGGGGCAGATAACCACCACCACCAGCGCGCAATGCGTTAAGTGTTTGACACAATTTAAGTTAACTGTATCAGAAGAGGTCGGCTGGGCAGTCCAAATCGTCGACGATCCAAAGATCATTGCCCGCGAAGAGGAATCCGAGGACTATTGGTTTATTGAGAAAAGGTGTGTGGAGCTTGATATCACCGACCGGGTGCGGGAGACGGTACTAATCGGACTGCTGCGGGATCCGGTGTGCCAGGAGGACTGCCGCGGAATATGTGCGCAATGCGGGGCGGACTTGAACCGTGATCCCTGCGGTTGCAAAACCAAGGAAATTGACAGCCGGTGGGGCCCGCTGAAAGAATTATTGGAGAAAAAAGAAAACTCGTCGGGAACATGATACCGCGACGGGATTATCAGATAAAAGAACGGGGTTTTAAGGTATGCCACTTCCAAAACGGCGGCTTTCGCGGGCGCGGGGCCGGAGACGACGCACTCATTATAAAATCGCAGCGCCGAACCTGGCTGAATGTTCGAATTGCCACTCATTGCGGTTGCCGCACCATATTTGCCCGGAATGCGGCTATTATAACGGGAAAGAGATAATCGTCCCCGGGAAGGATTGATTTCACCGCGGGCCGCCATGTGATCGTTGTTCCATGACGCCTTAATAACCACGGAGATTTCAGACGGCCCGCCGCATTTTATTTTCCCATGTCAGAGATATCGCCTGTTATTGCCATCGATACCATGGGCGCTGAAGGTGGCATTCCGGTCTGCGTCGAGGGTGTATTCAATTACTTAAACACGGCGGTCAAACCCAAGCGGGTGCTCCTAGTTGGGAATCGGGACCGCTTGCAGGCCGTGCTCCAGCGGAATTATTCCAATCATCCCCGGCGCAAGTTGGTCGACATCATTCACGCCCAAGAGACCATCGAAATGACCCAGCCGGCCACCGACGGGGTCAAGAAAAAGGACTCTTCAATTGCCATCGCGGTCCGGCTGCAACGGGAAGGCACGGCCGGCGCCACGGTTTCACCGGGCCACACCGGGGCGTTTATGGCCTCGTCGCTTTTGACCCTTGGCCGGCTGGAAAACGTCTCCCGCCCCGCCATCGCCACCTTCTTCCCCACCGAAGACGGGTCGACATTGGTCTTAGACGTTGGGGCCAATCCTACCTGCAAAGCGCAAAATCTCTATGAATTTGCGATAATGGGCTCAGTATATTCCGCCACGGTACTGGGCAATTCCACCCCCCGGGTGGCGTTGCTTTCAATCGGCGAGGAACGATCGAAGGGTAACGATTTAACGCTGGCGACCTATGAGCTTCTGGCCCGTTCGGCCTTGAATTTCATCGGCAACATTGAGGGTTGCGATGTTCTTCGGGGACGCGCCGATGTCGTCGTTTGCGATGGTTTTATCGGCAACATCGTGTTGAAATTCGCGGAATCAGTAAGAGGGTATGTCAGCAACGCATTTCTCCGGCAGATTAGAAGCAATAAGTTTTCGCGCCTGGGGGCATTATTGATGGGCCCCTTCCTCCGCCGATTGCATCGGACCTTTGATTATGCGGAAGTCGGCGGTGCGCCGATGCTGGGGGTGCGCGGGATTTGTATTGTCTGCCACGGGCGCTCCTCCTCGCGGGCAATTGCCAGCGCAATGATGATGGCCGGAAAAATGATGGACGCCAAGGTGAATGAACATATAAATAATGCTTTGACCAACGGCGTGAATACGCAGACAGTCGTGCAATGAACAACAGAGCAGTGATCATTGGGACCGGGCATTATACCCCGGAAGGAATTTTGACCAACGCCGACCTGGAACGGATGGTTGACACCTCTGATGAATGGATTATCACCCGTACCGGCATCCGCGAACGGCATATCCGCGCGGATGGAGAAGCCACATCCGATTTTATCGTCTCCGCCGCTCGGGAGGCGTTGAAAGAATCGGGCAAAAAAGCCACCGACCTCGAAGCAATAATCGTCGGCACCGTGACCCCCGACTACCGATTGCCATCCACCGCCTGTGTGGTCCAGCGAAAACTGGAGGTGCCCAAGGCGGCGGTGTTGGATATTGCGGCGGCCTGCGCGGGATTCATTTACGGGCTGGCCTTGGGTAAGGCCCTGGTGGAATCCGGGATGTATCGAACACTACTGGTCGCCGGCGCGGAGGCACTTACGTCGATTACCAATTATCAGGATCGGGACACTTGCGTGCTGTTCGGTGACGGATCCGGGTGCGCGGTAGTCTCACGCTCGGAAAACGGCGATCAGGATCGGGGAATCCTGGCGACGCATATCTCCGGTGACGGCCGTCTGGGTGATCTTCTGAACATGCCGATCGGCGGGTCGAAGGTCCCGTTAACTCCGGAAAATTATCACCAACGCGGACATTTGTTGCAGATGGATGGGCGCGAGGTATTCAAACATGCGGTCCGTGAAATGGCCGATTCATGCCAACAGTCATTGGCCCAGGCGGGATTGTCGGTTGACGATATTGACCTGATTATTCCACACCAGGCAAACATCCGAATCATCGACGCGCTGGTTAAGAAACTAAATGCCGACCGAAGCAAGGTATTTGTGAATATCGAACGCTACGGTAACACATCATCGGCCTCCGTGCCGATTGCCCTGGACGAGGCATTAAGGACAGGCAAAATCACCCCGGGGATGACCGTGTTGATGACCGCATTTGGCGGCGGGTTCGCCTGGGGTTCGGCGATTGTGCGATTCTAAATGGTTAATGAAACAAAGCCCGGCGTTAATGGCGGGCGATAAGACGCGCAAGGGAGTATAATGGGCAAGACGGCGGCGATGTTTCCCGGCCAGGGTTCGCAGTATATCGGGATGGCCAAAGACCTGCATGACGCGCACGAATGGGTCCGGAAGCGGTATGCCCAGGCAAATGAAATCCTCGGCTTCGATATTGCGACCGTATCGTTTTTTGGCCCTCCGGAACTGCTAGTACAGACAAGGTATACTCAGCCGGCGATTTTTATTCATTCCTGCATTGTGTATGACCTGGCCGCCGAGAAGGGATTTGCCCCGGACTTTTGCGTCGGCCACTCCCTCGGTGAATACTCGGCGCTGTACGCCGCCGGGGTTCTAAATTTCGCGGATGCCCTGCTGGCCGTCGGCAAACGCGCGGAATTTATGCAAGAGGCCTGCGATCGCAACCCCGGGACGATGGCTGCGGTCATACGAGTGGACTATAGTATTGTGCAAGAGGTTTGCCGGGCGGTGAATGGCATCGTCGAACCGGCCAACCACAATTCCCCCGAGCAGATTGCCATCTCCGGGGAAAAGGCCGCTATCGATAAAGCCATGACTTTGCTCAAGGAAAAGGGGGCGCGCCGGGTGCTGCCACTTAAGGTCGGGGGAGCATTTCATTCGCCGTTAATGGAACCGGCGCCGGAGCAGTTGTCCGTCGTGCTGGAGACAATTAAATTCCAACCGGCGCGGGTACCGGTAGTGCCGAATGTGACCGCGCAACCGAGTTCCGATCCGCTGGAGTTGAAGAAACTACTGATCAGGCAAATCACTTCTCCGGTGTTATGGTATCCGACCCTGCAAAAGCTGGCGGCGGTCGGCGTGGACAGGTTTGTGGAACTGGGACCGAAGACGGTCCTCGGGGGGTTGGTCAAAAAATCGATTTTGGATGTGGAGATACTCAGTATGGACGGCTTGGAGTCGATCGGCGCAGTTTTTGCCGTGACCGCTGAGTGAATTGCCGAACGCCCAAGACAGGGAACGGATAATGGCGGACACCAACACAAAACGAATCGCGCTGGTGACCGGCGGCGCCAACGGTATTGGCAAGCGAATTGCCGAAGTCCTGGGCGAGGCCGGCTGCAAATTGGCCATTTGGGATATCGACCGGGAGTCGCTTAATGCGTTTGTCGCCGAACTCCAGAAGAAGGATATCCCGGCGGTGGGCATGGTCACCGATATCACCAACGCCGAGGATGTCAACTCGGCCCTGGGCCGGATCGCCGAAAAGTGGGACCCTCCGGATATCCTGGTCAATAATGCGGGGATTACCCGTGACGGACTGCTTATACGGCTTTCCGAGGCCGATTGGGACGCGGTATTGTCGGTGAATTTGAAGGCCGCCTTTATGCTGACCAAGGCCTGCCTGCGGCCGATGCTTAAAAAACGATGGGGCCGGATTATCAATATCGCCTCGGTGGTGGGACTAATGGGCAATGCCGGCCAAGCCAATTACGCGGCCTCAAAAGCCGGGTTGATTGGGCTGACCATGTCGGCGGCCCGGGAGGCGGCCTCGAGGAATATCACGGTCAATGCGATAGCCCCGGGGTTTATCGACACCGCCATGACGAAAAAGCTGCCCGACGCGGTGGTCGAGGAGTTCAAGAAAAACATCCCGCTGGGGCGGCTGGGCCGGCCGGAGGATATCGCCCGGGCCGCGGAATTTCTGGCTTCCGATGCTGCCGGATACGTGACCGGCCAGGTAATCCGGGTCGATGGCGGCATGATTATGGGATAAATCCGTCAAGCGGTTGCAAATCGGGGTTGCCTGGCGGCGGGAATGTGTTTTTATTGCTTGCGAGTTATGCCCGATCGAGGTTGAAAGAGAATAAGCGAACGAAAGATACCCGGAGGATTTAAATGTCGGTTGCCGATCGTGTCAAAGAAATCGTTGTCGAACAGTTGGGAGTCAGCGCGGACGAGGTTACCCCTGAAGCGTCATTTATCGACGATTTGCGCGCCGATTCGCTGGATACCGTGGAACTGGTCATGGCCCTGGAAGAGGAATTCGATCTGGAAATCCCCGACGAGGAGGCCGAAAAGATCAAGACTGTCGGCGATGCCATCAGACATATTGAAAATGCTAAAAAGGAAGGTTAAGGAAGATCTACATCCTGACAGAATATGGTCGAACTATATCGCAAAAGCTTGCCGCGCCGACGGGTGGTGATAACCGGCATCGGCGCAATTACCCCGCTGGGGAATACGGTTGAGGAAACCTGGGACGCCTTGGTGGCGGGGCGCTCAGGGGCGGGACCAATTACGCACTTCGACGCGGAGAAATTTGATACGCGTATTGCCTGCGAGGTAAAAAACTTCGATCCCACCGACCATTTTGATCGGCGAGAAGCACGTCGGATGGACCGGTTCAACATGTTCGCCATAATCGGCGCCGCGGAGGCGCTGAAAAACGCCAACCTGGACCCGGAACGGATGGATGGCGATCGGGTCGGGGTGATTGTCGGCTCGGGGATTGGGGGAATCGCCACCTTTGAGGAACAGCACGGGAGGTTGTTGGCCAAGGGTCCGGGGCGGGTCAGCCCGTTTTTTATTCCGCTGATGATTGTGGATATGTCCTCGGGGTTGATTTCGATGCGCTACGGCTTCCGCGGTCCCAATTATGCCACCGTGTCGGCCTGCGCCACCTCCGCCCATGCGATCGTGGACTCCCTGCGCATTATTGAGCGGGGCGACGCCGATGTCATGATTACCGGGGGGGCCGAAGCCACAATTACGCCGGCCTCGGTCGCCGGTTTCTGCGCTAATAAGGCGATCTCCACGCGCAACGATGAACCGGAGAAGGCCTCACGCCCGTTTGATAAAGGCCGGGACGGTTTTGTCATGGGAGAGGGCGGGGCCATTATGACCCTCGAGGCGCTGGATTATGCGATCAAGCGCGATGCACCCATTTTGGCGGAATTGATGGGCGCCGGGCTTTCCGGGGACGCACATCACATGACAGCCCCGGCCCCTGACGGTAACGGCGCCGCGCGGGCCATGGCTGCCGCGTTGATCGACGCCGACTGGGTAACCGAGGATGTGGATTTTATCAACAGTCACGGCACATCCACTGGATTGGGGGATATCGCCGAAACGATGGCGATCAAGACGGTTTTCGGCGAGCGGGCCTATAAAATCCCGGTCAATGCCACCAAATCGATCGCCGGGCACCTGCTCGGGGCGGCCGGGTCGTTGGAACTGATGGCGACAATCAAGACCATAAATACCGGAGTCGCTCACCCCACAATCAACCAGGAAAACCCTGATCCGGAATGTGATCTTGATTATATCCCGAACACCTCGCGGCAAATAACGGTGACCAATGCTATTTCCAATTCTTTCGGGTTTGGCGGACATAATGTCACCCTGGCCGTGAGAAAATACATTGATTCAAATAACGATTGACAACTCTCATAACGAGACGATAGATGGTCGCCGGGTTTTCCTCTCTTGCTGAGGTGCCTGCCTATTTACATAGATGTCGCGAGTACTATCCAATAGACATTCGGGGAATGCCACGCCAGAGAAAACCATGTTGTCCCGTCTGTTGAAATTGTTGGGCATACGGCGCTCGGAGAAAAATCTCGACCGCCTGCAGAAAATCCTGGGCTATCGATTTGCCAACCCCGCGTTGCTAAAAGAAGCGCTTACCCATCGGTCATATATCAATCTTCCAGAGTACGGACATCTGCCCTCATATGAACGACTGGAATTCCTTGGTGATTCAGTTTTGGGAGTATGTGTCGCGGAATATGTATACAACCACTACCGCATTCACTCCGAAGGGGACCTGACCAAGCTCAAAGCCGGTGTAGTGAACATCCATTCCCTGACCCATCTGGCCCGTTCACTGGGCCTCGGGAAATTCATTATGCTTTCACCGGAGGAACGCCGGGCCGGTGGCGCGGACCGCCCCTCGATTCTTTCGGACGTTTTTGAGTCGATTACGGGGGCGATTTTTCTGGACGGCGATATGGATGAAGCCCGGCGGTGGATCAGCCGCGTGCTGCTGAATGATTTTGACCGCTGGCGCAAACAAATCGAGCATATCAACCACAAGGGGAACCTCCTGGAGTATCTGCAAGGCCGTAGTCTGGGCATGCCACGTTATGATGTTCTATCCGAAACAGGCCCCGACCATGACAAGACATTCACGGTCCGCGTTTTTTGCATGGGGCGGGACATGGGTATCGGTCGGGGTTCATCGAAAAAAGAGGCCGAACAAGCGGCCGCCGAACAGGCATTGCGGGAGATTCTCGAAGCTGGAAAACCCGATTTTTCAGGGCCGTCTGCCGAGGTAGATAAATCAAGCGACCATATCGTCTAAAGCATCCACTTTCCCCCGGCCATAATCTTTATCGTCTTTTAAAGATCACAAACCACGAACGACCGGCGTTCATTGCCGGCCGAACCAGCGGTCAATGCTCGTTCGGGATACCGCTTGATTACTCGCAGGGATCGCAAGGACCCGCAGTCGGATCGCGGTATACATAAGTGACCATTAAAGATACATCAAGCGGAGTAGGTAGATTATCGCAATCCCAGTCACCATTGACGGCGGGGCAGCCGGGGATCGGTGGCGGTGGATCAATGTAACCTTTATATACATACGTAACAAGGTACGCAACATCCACCGGGTCGATTTTTTCGTCACCGTTACAATCACCCAAATAGGTGCAATCGCACGGAACATCGGCATCCACAACAAAGGAAAACGGCACGTCCTGATACCCGCTTTGGTGTCCATCGGGGCCGACGGCCTGAACCCGCCAAAACCACACGCCGTCGGCAAGCGCGAGAGAATCAGGTACGACGTAGGACGTATCGCCGGGTTCCATAACGGTGTTTAAATTGTCGGAAAACTCCTGGTCTTTGGCCCACTGCAACATATAGGAACCATCCATCCCCACCGTTTTACTCCATAAGAGAATGGGCGTGTTGTCGACCAGGTAGGCAAAGTCCTCGGGTGTCAACTGGGCCGGAATCTCGGGTGCGGACTGGCTCATCTCAAAAACAAGTTCCCAGATTGCCCGTGGCCGTTGGTATTGATGTGGGGCCTTACCCCATCCCATGTATCCATTCACATCGATTGGAGTTTCCCCCGGCGCGCGGCCGATCTCCTTCGCCAGCGAAAAAGCATTTGGCCGAGGCATATTGCCGTTATCCTGCCAGGCCTCGGGCGTGTTGAACCAATACGCAAGTTGGTCGTCCTCAAAAACCGGGTAGTACGCGCCGTAGGCGGTAATCAGCGCCTCGTCCTTCAATCCGGCATGATACATCATGGCCGCGAGATAGTACGTTGTCCCAACCCAGTATTCATAAGTATCGCGGTCCCCGGTGGGGACGATCGAACCGTCCGGCAACCGGCCGAGGCGGGCGCCATACAGTGGGTTGGGGACCACACAAACATCATAGACTTTCTGCAGATGAGCATCCATTTTCCACCGGGGAAGAATGTCCGGCAGACCCCAGGCCTCGTTGTATCGCTGACCGGCCAGCGCATCGGCGAAGACGGCCTCCGGATAATCGCTGTCGGTATCCAGATGATAGTACAACTCCTGATCATCCCATAATTGTTCATCCAAATTTCGGCGCGCCGCTGACAACCAGGACTGAACCTCGCCCCGGATGGGATCGCCCAGGATACCCGCCATCGTATCCATGGCCTGCAACGCGCCGATCCAGAACCCGCCGGAGTAGATATCAGTACCGTACATCGCCCAACCATCATAGGTGTTGTCATAGCCGTGCGCATCGGGTAATGAATCGCGCGGCGCGGCCTCACAATCATAAGTTTTCATAAACTCGAACGTGCTTTTACACGCCGGCCAGATGTAGGACAGGAAGATGATGTCATTATAAAGAGAATAGTACCGCCAACATCGTTGGATGAATTTGGAGGATGTCTCGGTTTGCAGATGAATTACCCCGGGTTCACAGGGTAAAGACCGGCTTTGGTATCCATGGGGGTCGACGGCAAAAAACGGATCGCCCAGCATGCAGGAATCGGCGCTGGAAAAATCGCGTGGCGCACCGATTTCCGGCGCGGTCTGATACGGCGCCACCGGGTCGCATTCATCCCAATACAGAATGATATCGGCATGGCACCAAAGCAGGTCGTGTTCCATCTCCGGCCAGAAATTAGCGTAAACGGTCGAACTGTAGTGTCCGACACTGACGTTGCCCGAAAGTGTATAGGCCTGTGATTCCATGATAAAATTCTTATGATCACCCGGATGAAGGCCCAGGAACTCAGCCGGACGGCCCGAACGCAAACCGGATTCCCAGAATGAACCGCCCATTTGATTATAATACAATTCATTAAACGCCGCGCAGATCAGCCAGTCCGGATATCGCGGGTCGGTGATATATGGTCCGGTCCATTCATCGATCAAGCTGGACCAGGAATCAAAGTTATCAAGCGCCTCCGAGGCGATTTCAAAGGAGTTGTCACTAAGCGTATCGAAATATTCGCAGTAGCGCTTCCACCACTGTGTGCTGCGGCCACCACCGTAATCGCTGTCAAACTCAACGACCGGGAAATCCCAAGCCACAACGATAGGGACCACCTTGGTCTCGCCCGGCGGCAGGTCCACTTTCACCGCAATCGCCGCGGCCGAGGCGAAAGGATTGATCGAGTTGGGCAAGATCCCGTCCATGGAAAAGTGGTCCCAGATATCACTCCCATCCCCATCCGCATTCCATGTTGCGTAGGAGACGAGGACCTCACCGTCCTGCCGCGTGGCGATGCACCATTCGGAGTTTTGTGTTTCGGGCGTATTGGCCGGATCATCAGCCTTCAAAACAACGCCAAATTTGCCGGGGGCCACCCCCAGGGTGTTGAAATACCCCGTACGCGTCCGTCGCCCCCCGTTGAATGGGGGATGCGGCCACGTGAGCATAATCGAAATATGGGCGGTATCCACCGATGGATTCGACAAGGCAAACTGCCATACCGCGACAGGGAAAGAGGTCTCCCGATAATTATGAGCGATGATTGGACTGAAAAAAGTGGACCTGACATCCGTGGTAAAACAATCGTAAGCACACCACCCTTTCGGTTGCAGCGCGTAGTAGGTCCCCTCCCCCACCGCCATCTGCTCCCACGCCGGCAGCATCACGGTGTCGGTGGACAAACAACGAACAGTGATATTTCCACCGATTCTTTCATAAATGTGAAAGGCCGCGCCCGGCAAGCGGTCTGAACTGTATTCGCCGACCTCGTCGACCCAGGGCCCGAATGACCCGCTGATGTTATACATGAAGGCCCCGGCGCCGAACCCGCCCAGCACGACGCCACGGTTAGGATCACTGCTCATGGTAGGCCAGGGAACATCCCCAATCGCCCGTTGCCAGGCCCCCCGTGGGGGGGTAAACTCATCCGTGAATACATTGTCAATGCCCCCGGAATATACGCTGCGCGTCGAAAAGCCAGCCCGGTCATAATCCCCCGGGGCGCCGGAAGATGAATCACCCAACCCGACCGAGGTTCCCGACAATGCTAAAATGAGAGCAAGACAACCAACTAGCAATACACCAACCTTGCGCCACTTTCCTGCCAACTCGACCTCCATATCACGGCGGGTAGTACGCCAGTACAAACTACCATTGGAATATAGCAATTAAAGCCCAATCTCCAAACAGTTTACGCAACAAAATGAGTTCAAGATATCCAGCGAGCGTCACCTTCATCTCTAGTCGGCGTAAGTCCCTATATTATTTAGAGTTAGAATGGTGGATCTGATTGCCGGCTTCTCAAAGATGCGGTTTCCTTTTCACGTGGGTATTGGGGAAGTCCGTTCCGACACCTCTGTCCATGGGCGATATGCGGGATTTCCGCGTCGAAATATCTTGCCGCAAGCAGATTTTTGGTTATATTTATTATACATCTTGGCGGTACAGCATTTCGGCCCCGGTAGCAGCATTGTCGGGGAGTTGGTTCGAATCCCAGGGGGGCAACCTGAGAGTCAGGCCATGTTGCGAAAATCAACTTTTAATTCTCACTATTTCGGGGGAGGTTTTTCATGTTTTTGCGTCTCGTGTTATGCCTCAGCGCCGTGATTTTACTGGCCGGCGCAGCGCCAACGGCGCAAGCCGATGTGCCGCAACTCATTAACTACCAAGGTGCTCTACTGGATGGCAACGGGGACCCGGTAACTACGCCGATCAACGTGGTGTTTGCCATCTGGGATGCCGCTACCGATGGGGATTCTGTCTGGTCCGAATCACGAACCGTGGAACCAGACGCCGACGGGGCCTTCAGCATCCAGCTAGGGGAGGTTACCCCGATCGGAGATGAGATCTTTGCCGGGCCGGACCGCTGGCTAAGCATCAAAGTGGAAACCGATCCGGAGATGACGCCCCGGGCGCGGTTGGTTTCGGTCGGGTATTCGTTGCGGGTTAGCACGGTGGACGGCTCGACCGGGGGAGTAATCTCCGGGGATGTGAGCATCCAAAGCGATCTAACGGTCTCGGGCAAGGCAACCATCGGTCCGGGTCATACAAATACCGGCGACGAAGCTTTCGTTGCCGGCTCGAACAACACCGCAGGCGGCTCCCTCGCCACGGTCGGCGGCGGTGCGTTGAACGCCGCGGATTATTATGCGGCCACAGTCGGCGGCGGCTATTACAATATCGCGAGCAGCAACTTTGCCACGGTCGGCGGGGGCCAGCACAACATCGCAAGCGGCGCGGATGCGACGGTCGGTGGCGGCCTTTTCAATAAGGCACGCAACACCCTCACGGTTGTTGCCGGCGGGGGCGGCGTTTCCCCTGCTGATTCCAACTCCGCGCTTGGGTTTGCCAGCGCCATTCTTGGCGGTACGGGCAACATCGCGTCCGGTGACTCGTCGACGATCGGCGGCGGCAGCCGGAACACCGCGAGCGGGGCAGTTTCCACGGTCGGCGGCGGCTGGAATAACACCGCGAGCGGCCTCCGAGCCACGGTCGGC
>SDBS01000699.1_pt1 | contig 33284 bp, 44 predicted proteins | sample 2277091 | NCBI WGS metagenome assembly SDBS01 (sample SAMN10404972, study PRJNA504765) | marine sediment metagenome | isolation source: marine sediment core GS10_PC15, 163 cmbsf | place: Arctic Ocean: Southern Knipovich Ridge | collected 2010 | reverse complement strand
CCGCTGAAGCGTTCGCTCTATTTCGTCGCGCGAGCGGCCTACTGGTACTCGCGTGTTTTCGGCAAACTTACTCATGCCATTCTCCTTCAGCCTTGCCTCTCGGGGCCGTATCGAATCGCCAATACGACAGCGCCAGAAGCAGGATATAGTAGATTGTGATTAGGGTTTTCATGGCTTGTTACAACCTATGTACGCTCATGCTTATCCTTCCAGGGCCTCTTTAATTATCTCAGAGACTCTTGTAATAACGTTGCGCATATTGCTGAGACTGACGGCACCCAGCGATATACCATGTTCTTTCAGGGCCTGACGGACAGCCTTGAAATCAGGCTCAGGATGGGCGTCCAATGGATAACCCTTTGCCCATTGGCGAAGTCGCTCAAATGCTCTTTCGTGCCGCTCGATCTCATTGGATTGGCTGTCGATGATGTCGCAGGCTTCCAACCCTTTTTTCGCAGTAAGCATCCCTTCGGCAAATCGCACTTCCAACCCAAGCCATCCAGTATTCTTGAACACAGTTTCGATTCGATCTTGTTTTATCTTACAATCTCGATATGCCACCTCACAATGAGCCCGAAAGCATCCCGTAAACTCGCCCTGCTCCAGCGGCTTGGATAGTTCGGCGAGGGCATCGTTGGCCCGGCGCTGCATTTCGGCATCAAACAATTCTGGATTATTTATCAATTCTTCCAACAACTCTCTGGCTTTCTCAACCGACATTGTTCATTCTTCTTAGCGGCGGCAGACGGCGCAACGAGCGCCGCCCCGATGGTTCTGATATTCCGAGTCGTTTGGCTAACTCAGCTTGGTTGCCGCCGTTATTCAGTTTTCATGGTTCCAGGGCTTCCCAAGGCCTGCAAGTTGGGCAGACAATAGGTTCATCATCCACATACCACCACTTGCCATGCTGATCACATTCGGCTTCTACTGCCTCGCCGCGCTTATGGCTTAATAATCGGCGCTGCAAGTCCTGTATTGATTCTCTGAACTTCTTATTCTCAGCTTCAAGCGTCAGAATATATTTCCCCAACTTCTTGCGGCCCTTCTCTTTCTTCTTTGCCGTGGTGCCTGGGGTTCTTTCTACTCGTTTTGGTATCTTCATGTCTTACTCCTTATAAGCAGCAGTGGACTCCATTCCCGGAAACGGCTCATCCAGTGTCCTATACTGTTCTATGCCGCCCAATCCGTTGCCTACGTCCCTGCTGCTGGTTAATTATTTTATCTCATGCAATCCAAACCTATCTACCCCAGCGTCCTCAGCACTATCATACTGCATTGCCCATCTTGTTCCAAATTGCTGAAACATATTCTTCCGAGCCTCTTCTGAGTTCTCAGCTACAATCACATGATAGCAATTCTCATGCGGTTGTCCGCACCCGAATGTAAACCAGAACTTCATTATCCACCACCTTTCACAGCTTTCTCGGCTTCGGCAATGCTTATCGGGATATAATACCCATCGTTATCTGCTGACACTTTAGCTATTGCCACCTTAGATAACAGCAAGTCTCTCATCCGCCCATTCTCAGTTATGAGCTTCTCATTTTCTCGCAACGTATCCTCATACTGTTGTTGTAATATCTTACTCATCAGTCACCGCCTTTCTACCATTTTCTCATCCCTTTCAAGATGCTCTGGGCAGGATTGGCACGGTTTCGTACCTTTCGGAGTATACCGCACGTTACCTGCGATACCATAGACGATTTAGGATTTCTTGCTGTCCGCAGCTATGGCCACTCACAGCACCATATCGTCTCGCCTTTGCATGACGAGCCACCAAAGCACTATTCAATTGTCAAAGTTTGCTGGCTTCTCACCAGCTCGACCCTCTGGGCTGTCACGCCGTTTCCCGCTAAGTCTTATTCGCAGGCTTCCTTCCAAAGTGGCAAGCAAGGCGTCCGCTTGGGAATGGGTGGGGGTGGGACTCGAACCCACATCTCCGTACTGGCTCGTCGTTGCTCTACCATTGAGCTACCCCACGATATTAAGTTGTCAAGGAGTAGGGGGCTGGTTTGCGGCTAATAAGGAGGCAGCCCCCCTGTGGTGCAATAGTAGCCGGCACCGGAGTAGAGTACTTTCGCATTGCTATTCGGCACCGGCCGTCCAAGATTCGGTTCCGGCAGGCAGGAGTAGCAGTGCCCGATGCAATCAATTTAACACGCATTTCGCACCTGAGATTCCCAAGTGTCGTGACTACTCGCCGAGATTTGGCCAGCACGCTTTGAACGCCGCTGCCGGAACCTTAGTCAATTGTTAAAGAGCTATTGTCTCGCCGACGCGCCTCCGTTAGAGGCTCCGTCAGTCGTTGTGTCCTGTAGTAATTCCGGGTTGTCTGTTTTGTTGCCGAGGATTTCAACATCTGTACAGCTAAATTGTACGTGCATATCCCAAGCGTTGCTCTTTGCACAAAAAGCGCCTCGTTTGGTGCAGTAGTAAACTATTGCTATTTGACGCAGTTCTGGGCCAAGACCTTCAGCGGGGATAAAGCTTATTATGCTATTTTCCCATATCTCCTTGCCAGCTTTGTCCTTGAAGCCGACTTGCTGGGCTACGCTGTCAAGGAGGACTTCAATAAGACCTTCGATTTCAACTACTCCTTCTTCTATGTAATCCCAATCCACAGTCTCGTCAGCGATTAAATGATGGCCCCCTAATTTTATATACCACCCATAGACCCATTCCCCGTCTTTTGTCTTGCCTCTGTAAGGTCGCATCATTCAATCCTTAATAAATTTCCCTATATGATCGCGTAAGTCTTTGGCAGCAGCTTTGAAGGCCTTGTGAGTGCCTGTTTTAGCAAGCCATGCATAAAAGGCTTTTTGAGCTATATGCCATTTTGTGTGGCATGATAGATCGTCAAGATTAGAGCATAGCGGACACTTATACCCACCACGTTCGGCATGGTAACAATCAGGATGATGTTTGCACAAGGCACAGTATTTACTTTTAATTGAAACGAGACTCTTGCCATAAGCTGTTCTTAAATCTTTTGCTGTGGCTTTGTAAAACTGGTCCCAATGTTTCCGAGTGTATTTAATCGCGGCCTGTCTTGATTCTTGTCCAGCCTTCTCGACTTCTGCTTCCGTCAGCCATCGCATGATATTCTCCAATCAAAAAGTGCCCCGCCGGGATTCCGAAGTAATACATTGCCATCTTACTTAAAATTAAGATATGCAAATTCACCATGTAATTCTTTAGCTTTCCGGTCATACGCAAGGGCCGCGTCTATCTCAGTTGAAAATAAGCCTAAATACATCATTGTATTTTTGTATCTAATGTGCACTTTCCATTTGCGATGGACTGGCGTTACTCCCTTAAAAGGCGAACTTGCGTTTTTCTGTGGATAGCTATTCCGCATATTTTCCGAGGAGGTACAGGTACGCAAATTTGCTTTCCGATTGTCTAATGTGTCATGGTTAATATGGTCTACAACCATACCATCTTCAGGTTTCATTATTTCTCTTGACATATATACGTGCGTTTTCCCTTTGCGCCGCATAACCCGCCATGATTCTATTTTGTGGGACTTAGCTTGTCTGCAATAATGACTAACATGCCAATTGTATTGTGATAATTCTTCAAAGTCTTCGGCGTCTACAATGGTTGATTTGCCTTGCGTAAGAGGTATCAGCTTCGCACCTTCCGGACATTCCATCCGTAAATCCTTAAATAATTGCCCCGCCGACGAGAAGACATGCTTTGCGTACAGACTACTGCCGACGGGACAGAGTGTATCAGGGAGTTTCTTTTCGAGTTGTTTGTAACCTGTACGCATAATCCTATTAGAACACATCATCGGCAATATGTCCAGATAATTCTGAGAAAAAACTACTCTCTGCAGAAAATGGCGGAAGCGTGCCGGGTTTGCGCAAACCATATTGTCGAGGTCGACGAAATGGTCAGGGGGCTTTTTTTGGTACTCGCTCGCCCTGCCTATCCACGCCCTCACCACGCTGTAATTTGGGCCTCGTGCTGAAGTCATATTCGCCTTTCTTGGCCTTGACTTTGGTGGGGCTTGGGCGTGACAGTGTAGTGCCGTTCAAGCCACGCCGCAGTGAATTTAGCAAGGTATCTGTGGCCCGGCGCGTCAATCTCTAACTGCATAGGGTGTGAGCAGTCTTTAGGCAAAGGCGTGTGTTCGTCACCCTCGCGTAGAAACTTGTAGAGTGCTTGTTGTAAGTTCATTTTGCCTCCATTAGCGTTCTGAATGCTCTTTCGGCTTGCTGGGGAACAACTCCGTTGCCCAGGAGCCTAAGTCTGTCCACCCTCACTGACGCATACCCGCCCATGTTTTGTTTGCTACGTGCAGGGCTGCATGACACGTCTGGCAAAGTACTATTACTTGTAGTGGCTGATTGTAATCTTCGTGATGGCGTTGGAGGTTTTTCGTGTTCGGGCAATTTTCGCATTTCACCATTTTTATCACAGCCGCTCGCTTCCTTGCCACTCCCTTGCTCGGTTCCAGTAGCGTTTTCGCATAAGCATGACATTGCAGGTTGCAGTATTTCCGCTTTTTGAATATTCGGAAATCCTCCAATCGTCCCTTGTATCGCTTGCGTTCCATTGGATGTCCGCAATATAGGCACTCCTTTTTCAGTTGTTTTATCGGGGTTGCCATGAGAGTCTCCTTTGTTTTTACTCCCATTATACAATGCGTTTGTCCAATTGCAAGGAAGTCCCATTAAACTTTCAACCCACGCTGGGTTGAGCTTGCTTGATACATCCTCGCCCATTATCCTCCGCAACTTTGCCCGGTTGCCGTTGCCCCCCGCCATTCCGATCCCCTGCCCCCCGCCATCGCTGCCCTTGCTCGGTGTCGGCCAACTCTTCTCCACCTGCTGCGTCAGGCTGTACTGAGCCAGCCTCCCCGTTTCCTTGTCGTACATCCTGCTGCCGAGCTCTCCTTCCAGCCTCTCGGCTTTGACTCCTGGCTCCTGCACTGCTGGACTGCTGGACTGCGCCACAACAACCCTCGGCTCTTCGCATTCGTACTGGGGCTGTCCTGGGCGGGCAGGCCATCGGCTTCCACCATGTTCATCAGGGCATCTTCCGGTTTGTGTAGTCCGCGCTGGCTCTTGCCCTTGAAGTCCCTGCTCTTTGGTGTCGGCCATTGTTTCACTTGTTGGTCGAGTTTTGGTATTGCCGCCCCGTTTTTTTGCGTATAGCCGCCCCTGCTTACGCTCGCGGTTTGCCAGGATAAACAGCCTTTCCCGCTTGTGTGGCGCGCCGACTTCTGCCGCTGTAAAGAGTCCCGCCTCAACTGAGTAACCCATATCTCGTAGGCTTCGGTAAACTGCGGGGAATCCAAGGGTAAGGTGTCCGGGGACGTTCTCGAAGAAGCACCAAACAGGCTTAACTGCCTGCACGATTCTTGCAATATGCGGCCAAAGATGTCGGGGGTTGTCTTCTCCCGCTCGCTTGCCGGCAACACTGAACGGCTGGCACGGGTATCCCGCAGTGATGATGTCAAAGCATCCAGAAAATCGTTCTGCCGGGAAGGTCTTAACGTCCGGGTACAGAGCTTCAATAGCCAGTTTGCCCTCTTCAGCCTTTGCAACCAAGTTCGCCAGAGCGTAGGCTTCGATCTCCACAGCAACGACTCTAAAAACAGTTTCCAATGCACGGGATAATCCGAGTTCAAGTCCTCCGTATCCTGCACAAAGTGATAAAACATTGATTGTTTGGGGATTATCCACATTTTGCTTAATCAACGAACTGCCCCTCAATATGCAGGAACCTCAAGTACCGAGGCCACAAGACAAACACTCCCTCAGCGGGAGCAACGAACTCCTGGCCTTCTTTAAGGTGAATGTCCTGCATAGTGCTGGCGTCGTCGTGCAAGCCTGTCCCGCTCTCTAATGAAACGCAAGCGCCGAGCATTCCGAGACTTATGCAAACGCACATTATCGTTACGCATAGCCGTCGCCAGTTGGTTTGTGACTTCTTGGATTTTCTCATTTAGTACCTGTATTTTCTCCCAGCACGCCTCAGCCTTCCGCTTTGGGTGCTCGGGGTCGACCTTCCTGCGGATCCGGTCAATTAGCCAGCCGCCCAGCCACTTCCAGAGCAGGGGCCAGAGGGCGGTCATGGGCCGCTCCTTAACACTTCGTATGCCTGCCACGCTAACGTCTGAGGCTTTATGCTCATGGCATATAGTTGAATGCGCCAGTCGAAACGTCCCTTACCCCAAACGTGAATGCTATACTTCCTAAAACCGTGGTTCCGCAAGTCCAACTGAAGGCTGTCACGAGTCTGTTTGTTGCAGTGCATACCCATAGTCGCGGGGATATCGTCGCCTTTGTCTCTGTCGGTTTTCGACTCATAAAGGGGAGTGTCGATAATCAGAATCCCATCCTCGTGAAGCAACCGATAGGCTTTGTGGTATACGAGAGTTATTTCAGGCTCGGCTATGTGTTCGATCACATCCAGCATGAATATGATATCCCAGCCCTGGCGACGTTCCCAATCCTCGCCAGCGTTCGCACAATACAATTGAACATTCTTGAGTCCCGCACAGCGTTGTTTTGCAAGGTTGACTGCAGCCTGACTATAGTCTATGCCCGTAACGTGCAAAGCCTTTTTGGCAGCGCCACAGACGATATCCCCTCTACCGCAACCAATGTCCAATACAGTCTTGTTCTTCAGTGGTAACGATCTCAGGAACCTCGCATACCTACCATCTATCCCACCGGCCTTAAAGGCGTCAGAACCCGCAGCGCCGTACTTACGGCCCGCATCTATACCGCCCAAATAGTAATCAGTGGTGTATTTGGCACGTAATTCTTTGTCTACGTGCTGGCCTACAATGAAATCCATTTCAGCCCTCGATGGACTCAGAACCTCAATTTCCCGCCAACGTACCAGCCCTCTACTACCTGGTCGCCGGCAACATATTCAGTTACCAACGCCCAATCGCCCAAAGGTTCAACTGTAAAAGATGTTCCTAAGAGCCAATTCGGTTGGACTTTGCGTCCATGCCCATCAATAGGGCCGACGAGTTCCAATCCGGCATACGGCCGAGCATGCAAGGATTCGAGCCACGGCTGGAGAATAGACGGCTGCGGAGTATCCTCAATCGTCACATCCTGCGTCAGGTGGAAAATCATATATGCTCCCACAAGGTCAGGCTCCGGGCCCCAGGGTATCTCGCTGGTCGTCAGATACTTGGCCGTGAAGCCTACCTCTGTATCGCCCTTTTCGTTTTCGAGCCCCACACGAGCCGTCAGGTCGTTATTCGGGGCGGATAGGCCCCACGCCGTTAAGCGCTCGTTGTTGTTGCATCCAGTCAGCACAACAAGTGCCACAATCAAAAAACTTAACATCTGTTTCATAGTACTACCCTTTCAAAAAATTATATTGACACGAATTTACGTTGCGGTACAATAAGCGGGCCGACAGCAGATACGTGTCTGCAACCGGCCCTAACAGTAACCGTTTACTAAGGAAACGATTATGTCTGAAGCCATCATAACAGGTCGCGCTGCCCGCCACAAGAAATATCGCAAAAGCCCTAAAGGTAAAGCTGCCACACGTGAATACAATCTTACTGAAAAGTGCAAAGCTGCAAGACATAGATACAATTGCGGAGAAAAGGGCAAGGCGTGCAGTCGCAAATATCGAACAGAACATGCAGACAAATGTAAAACATCTCAAAGAAAATACAGTTCTACTGAAAAAGGCAGACTTGCCCGGCGCAAATATCGTATCGCGCATCGGGTTCAAGGAATAGCTTACAGAAGGGTTCGTAGCGCAATCCGAGACGGAAAACTTCCAAACCCTAAGCACTTGACTTGTGCTTGCAATAAACCTGCGCAATTGTACCACCACTATAAAGGGTACAGCAAAGAACATTGGTTTGATGTTATCGCTATATGTGTTATTTGCCACAGAAAACTCCATCGACAAGTACAAGCCACAATACTACTGCTGCTTTGATTCTGTTCATTTTAACTCCTTTGTAAAATATATACGTGTTCCTTTCCAAATGCGAATAATGGTTGGGTCATAGATGCTATTCGGATCATCGTCCGGCCACACGATCATTAAGTTTCTCGGCATTTCAAAGTAATTTGGTTCTGTGGGTATGCTATCCAAGAATCTTTGGTACAAAGGCACGGTTTCAGCACCACAGACATGATAAGTGGCATATTCCGCGAGGCGTCCCAAATCCTTATTGCAGAGGGTACATACATAAGAACTAAATCCTATCGTTGCAAAATCATCAGACATTATATTCGGGTCAACTGAATACATCATTATGCTTCCCGGTTCCTGATACCATGATGGCTCGTCCTTTATTTCTGTCTTCGTACTTTCTTGATCAACTACCACTTGCGCCGACCCCCGACACGCATTCAAGACGATATTAGTCCCTTCCTGCGGAATGCAGTCGTGATAGACTATCTCAAGCTCGTTGCAGTCGTTGACGCGGATTCCGACTTCACCAGTGACGTTAGGGTCTGCAAAGCTGATAAGACTGAATGGTGATGGCGTATCTAAATATACATGATGCAATCTTATGATGGTCGTGGATTCATAAGTCGGGGCAAGCTTAAAGGATACGTGCGGGTCAGCTTCTACAAACTCAGGATTTGTTATTTGAAAAGTATCTCCGCCCTCTATTTTAATGGCTGCTTTGTTCGGGTCGACTGCTTCTCGTCCAGTACAGGCCGCAAACATCATCACGGCCGCGAGTATCATGTATTTCATGGCGTTTCCTTCCCTTGCCGTGAATCCAGCACTGTCTGACATCCGATAGCCACAATGGCGATAGCTGCCATAGCGGCCAGCTTCCACTTCAGCAGCTCAGGCGGTACTTCAACAGCAAGAACAGCCCCTATGCCTATCAGGGCGACTATGGCCTTCCTGGAGCCGTCAGGGAGCTTCTCGATGAGCTTCTCAATGGGTATGTCCATGGGGTTAGTCCTTTACTGTTTTTTGCGCCACTCCCCAAGATTGCTGAGCAATGCCTCAGTAACTTCTTTGCTTGTGCGATATGGCTTTAAGGTCGAGCAAGTATAGTTATCTATCTTCACTTCCTGTGCTAAGGTGCTATAAACGAGTATGGCATGTAGCCCGTCCACTTCTTCTTGTGTCTCCAGCGTCAATATAACGGGCACAAACGGCTGTTTTGATTCTTCTCTGTGTACTTTCATTTCGTTCTCCCTTAAAGCGTATCGACCATGATTTCTATATGTCCCGCTAGATCTTCCAGACTTTCTTTCGTTTGTTCTCTGCTGACAGATTTGTCCGAAAACAAGGCGTCTGCTGCCTCTTTTGCCGCATCAAGTAATTCATCGTGAGTCATTTTGTTCTCCTTCTATTGGGAGGGGCTTAATACGACAGATAATATCACATGCAATTTCTTCGGCTTCTACAAGCGTCGTCGCGCCGGGCAATTCTTCCCATAAAAGCGTGTTGATTTTGATCTTCAGTCGTGCAAGATTATCCACCTCAACAATAGGCGACTGCGGCATGAGCTGGGCAGTACGGCGAATGTTCATATTTTCCGGCCTTACTTGTGATTGAGCCTCTGTTACTGTTTTTATGTTTATTTCGTTCTCCTTCTATGGGGATTAGGGCTTTGGGTATAATTCGTTCAAGCATTTGTCAAGTTCTTCTTTGCATCGAGGGTTGGCAGATACCCCGTCCAAAATAAGTTTTTCCAACATTGCTGAAGCCGACATCCTTGTTCGGTTATGTCTTTCTTCTGTTTTTGCAAAGGCTTGTACCATCTTCCATACAGGGTGTCTTATACTCACGACTATCCATTTAGCCATACTCATTTCGTTCTCCTTTGGCAAAGAAAAAAGCTCTCAGGATTGCTAAGATCGAAGCACACGAAGTGCCCTGAGAGCTCTATTCGATTCAATGGATTGTACTTCAATCTTAGCATGAAATGATTAAATCAGATGATTTCACATTCGTCAAGGCAATTCCTGAAGATTGTGAAGTTTTTTATTCCTCTAATTTCATACCGCAGACTTGCTCCCATTTCTCGACTGCACGGAACATGTCCTCAATAGCTACCCACTCATCGGGCTCTACGTCTTTGGCTTGTTCGAGCTTGGCAAGTTCTCTACGGATAATCTTAGCGGCTTTTTGGCGTACTTCCATTAGTGTAATTCAGATATTTGTTTGGAAATACCCTTAAAGCCCTCAACCATATCTTTGCGCATTGCCTTTTGCTCAAGTTTGATCTCGGCAACAGCCTCTTTGATATAAGGCTTTTCGATCTCGTCCTTGTGCCGGTACTCTGTGTTGGCCTCGACTTTGGGCTTCATCTCAATCACGTCCCGGCCAAAGACAGCATAACTACCAGCAATGCCTGCGATAAGCAAAATTATGTAAATGTAGAATTTCCAGGTTCCGTTCATCTTTGCCATGTTGTTTCCTCTTAGAATCCTCTGCCCCCGAATCCACGAAGTTGCAGGCCCGGCGCTTTACGTATGCGTTCTGCTTGGATTCTCCGTTGTTCCGCACGTAATCGCTCTTTATTCTGGCGGGTGTTTATCTCTCTAAGTAATCGTACCATACGAACAGCGTTGGGGACAAGCCCAGATGCCCCGGGCTTCAACTTAAAGCCTGCTGTTAATAACTTAATGCCTAATGGATGTGTTGCTAACTTAGCAAAGGCTAATGGCCCTATTGACAATATCCCACCAGAAGTTATGCCTATAATATCTCCAGCTTTCGCTCCCTGCCATATTTTAACAACGCCAAGAGTTTGAGCTCCACGGGAAAATAGAGATGCTCCAGTTGGAGGCGTTTTGCCGGCTATAGTAAATAAATCCTGTATTTTATCTACGCTTGTCCTCACGGAACGTTCTGGAAACATTTCTTCGAACCCGTCACGGCCAAGTTTCCTTAATAAATTATTATATACTCTGGGATTAGCTACACCTTCTTTCGTAGCTTCATCTACAGCATTAGCTAACCATTCCTGCCTAAGTTGGTTCCACAACACCTTTCCTTCGGCACTCGGCTTACCGCTTATCGGTTCAACAAGTGACTTCCTTAACAGTCTAATTGATTTTGGACTATTATTAGGAAAAACCTCTTTTATTATTCGTGACGGGTTTTTGATAAGTCTTTTTGCAAGGCTTTCCGGAAACGTTGTTTCAAGTCCCTTTTGCGATGCTGCGAACAGATTGCTTATATTAGCATGTAATCTTTTTGCCTCTGGCGTTGCTCCAATAACACTTTTAGGATCAAGCAATTCTTTTCTGGTTATACTGGAAATTTGCTTTACCATGCCCTCGGAAATATCTACGTCTCTATTTAATTTCCGGGTTTCTTTTAATACTTTTGATCTAAATGCTCTGTAATCGGAGTGTCCGATAATTTCAGGAAGATTATCTATATCAGTTAATATGTTTTTTCCTGCCGGACTAATAAGAGGCAATTCTTTACCAGTTCGCTTGGCAATATCAACCAACCTTTGATTTTGAGCTACAATTTGGGCCCTAAATGTTTTTAGCGACTTTGTACTAACGCCAGTACCTTTAATTCGTTCTCCAATAACCTTTGTGACCATTCTTTCAAATGGCTTGCCAGCTTCATCTAAAATAGTGGAAGGAACGCTTATCTCTGCTGTTTGCTTGATTATATGTGACTTAGTCAAATCGTCAAGCTGGCTATATAAGGGGTCGAATAAATCATCCAATAAATTAAAAACTCTTCCTCCAGGCTTGGTTATTCCTTTTGCAAATATATCTCCTATTTGTTCCGGCGTTTGTCTTGCAACGCCTTCGCTCAAAGCCTCTATAATATTATTAGCAAAAACCACAGTGGCCTTGCCTTGTCGTTCTTCAAACTCTTGGAATATCTCTTTTGCTCCGAATGAGCCACGACTAAATGCCTCTGCTATTCTTATCGAGAATCTTTTGTCTAATTCGCTTGGCGAAAATGCACCTCCAACCTTGGCAAAATCATCAATCAAGGTAGCTGCTTCTGGCACCGTTTGTTTAATAAGCGGCGAAGCTAATAATTTTGCTCCGCGTACAACAGCCCTGCCAGCTATCTCTGTTCCAGCTTCTATTGCGAACGCCCTCAATGCCTCTCTTTTACCTATTAAACGTTTTTCCTCTATCGCCGTTTGAGCTGCTTCACCAGCGACACCAGCGACACCAGCGCCTCCGGCAGCTATAAGGCCAGCCATTATCAGAGCATCATCAATTAGCCCAGGGATGATTCTGCCAGCCAAAGCTGTTGCTCCAGCAGCACCAACTAAGCCACCAATACCCCTTCCTATGCGCGGACCACCTAACATTTTTTGGGCTTGCAAGGTCAATCTTAATTGTTCGGGCGTAAAACCTAAGTTAGATAATTCCTGAAAAGCAATTCTTCTTTGTTTCTCCTCAGAACCTGGAACAGCTATAGCACCTGCCGCGCCTGGCAAGAATTGTGTCGCTGTTGGTAATGGGCCGGGTGATGGTAAACGGCCTCTAAGCTGTTCTATTAGCTGGGTCGATCTCTGCTCTGTCTGTTGGCGTTGCCTCGTCGCTTGTATCTGTTCTAAGGTGACTGATGGTGTTTTCGTATCAGGCACTTCGGTAGTTTGGCGCTCAGTCTGTTTCTTTCTTGCAGCCCGTATTTGTTCTAAGGTAACCGGCATTATGGAAGTCCTCTTCGTTTACGTTGTCCGGGCGTTAGTTGCGGTGTAATCTTTTGTCGCTCAATCGCTTGCCGTTCTAATTCATCAAGTTGTGCTGGAGTCATATTATCGAGTTGGTCGGGAGTAACTTGGTCAAGCAATATCTTACCTTCCTTTTCAGGTTCTTGTATATTAAATCGCTTCGCACCACCAAACACAATCTGCTTATTCAGACCAATTGTATCTGCTCTTATTTCAAATTCATCAAAAGCACGATTGGCAGTTATTTTGGCTTCCTGCAATAATTTCTGTGCCATAGTAACTAATGCTTGCCTGTCCTCATCAAGTAACCTAAGACCACCCAACTGTAATTGTGGAGCAATAGCCAGCAATCTATTAACGGCCGCTGCGCCTTCTGGTGTCCGGGCGAATTCGCTTTCTCTAACCACAGATTCAGGGTCAAGCATTTTCTGGAACAACACGCCCAATGTTTGATCGGAAGCTATCCTACTTTTTACATTTGGACTTGTTGCCATCTTCAATGCTGCTTGCATTCCTCTTTCACTTCTTTCAATTATATTGAGATTCTTAATTCTGGGGTCAGCACGAAACTCTTTGGCCTGAGTTACAGCTACTGTAATCTTATCTTTAGCAGACAGGCCTTCTTCAACTGTGCCGAAGTTGCGGATTATATTTCCCGTTACAGGGTCAATTAGAGCATTTACCTGCTGGCCTGTTACGGGGTCGGTTATTTGCTGAAAAGAACCCTGGCGTGTGCTTGTCGCTGATGGGCGCAATCGTTGCGTTGTTAATGCACGCCGTTCACCAAACGGATCTCCAAATCTCTGTTCTAACAAGCCTGCCAATTGCCCACCCACGCCAGCCTGACTTGTTAAATTTGGAAACTGCGGCTGTGGTCCTTGCACGCCGGCAGGTAATACCCCGGCACCAAAGTTCCTAAGAGCCTGCACGTCTTGTTGCCGACGCCCTATCTGTTGTTGCTGGGCGAGTTGATTCAGCGCAGCGCTTTGTTGTCCCAATTGTCCTTGTTGTAAAAAGCCCTGAGTCTGAGCGAACTGCCCTGCCAATATATCTGCAATAGTTGCCATGATTATTACCCAAATAACCCACCTAAGAATCCTGTACCTTGAGCACCGCCAATCCCCTGCGCACCAACGGCAGCCCCGCCAAAGGCCCCTGCCCCCGAAGCTGCGAGACTTTGAAGCGCAGACGGTGGGGTGCCCGGCTGAAAGACGTTCTGGATAGCCGACGTACCAAGAGCCAATGGCCCGAATTGGGATAGAATCTGTCTCGGTTCCAATAGTCCAGCCCTTTGAGCATCAAGAATTTGCTGCTGCTGGGCTTGCTGAAGTCCTCCAATGCCTAATAACTGCCCCAGGCCCGCCTGGCCTAACTGCTGACCTTGTCCTGCTAAAGCGCCCGGAACCCCTGCTAATCCAGCTATGCCCAGCCCTGCCTGGGCCTGACGGTTCAAAGCAGACTCTCTACCACCTAAAAGGGCCTGGCCAGCCTGAGCGCCCAACCCTAAAGCGAAGTTACTGCCCGTTTCGGCCAACTGTCTGTTTAGGGCCCCTGACGCCCCACTGGTGGCCCCGAACCGCTCTAAGATGTTAGGTATGATATTCTGCTGGAACTCTCGCCTGGCAAGCTCCTGGGACGGTTCTAAGGCCGATAGGATACCTGACGGGTCGAAACCAGCCAATGCAGGCTGAAGTCCTTGTATTCCCTGACCCAAAATACCCTGGGCCTGCTGAGGATCGAAACCTCCGAACCCCTGAAAGCCTGCCTGAACGCCCGGAGCAATACCACCAGCCAAACCGAATGCCTGCTGTTGGAACTGGCCAAACGGTGCTATCTGAGGAGCGCCGACAGGAGTCAAGCCTTGACCTACGCTTGGGGTTAGTTGGCCCGTTAAGGCATTCAGCAATTCTTGCTGACCGGTAGTCAGGGTTGTCATCGGCTGAAATTCGCCGGGGTCTTCATCACCCGCCAGAAGGCCAAGGCCCCCGCTAATGCCACCGGCAATTAAAGTCGCTGTTAATGGGTCTAACATTTTTATCTCCCGTTAAGACTGACTTCCATCACGACCCTATCACTGCGTTTGATGTTGAGTCTTTCAAACGCCCTTGGTCGTGTCGTTGTCCAAAGCATTTTCTCTTTCAAATCTATTCCTTCATCTTTGTTAAGTTTTATTCGGTATTGTTTTAAGTGCTCAATAGACTTTGTAATAGCATCACCCTTTGGATGCTGGTACTCTTTGTCGACGGACAATATATTTACGGCTATCATTTCAAGCACCGGGTCAATTGTCCCCCACAGCACACCCTTAATAAGATTCTCGTCGTTTGCTAATACCCAAAACAGATTCAATGGATTCCCTAAAAAGGTTTTGCCCCATTCATATAGTTTATCAACGTCCCATTCCCTGTTTGGTATCTGTTCAAATAGGTAGCGTGGGATTAGATTGAATAAATCCGGCTTGTCGAGACGAACGAATTTTAAGTCTTCAAATTTCATTTCGATGTCGCAGTTCTTGTGCCTATGGTATCAGACTCAATATGAATACCGACCTCGGTAAGAAACGGATCAGAAGTCGGCTCTGTGCCACTGGACGCAATTCTTCTCACTCGGCCCTTTACAATAGCTCCCTGAACAAAATCGCCGGATGTGTCATCTCCGATATCTATACTGAACCCGGTAAGATCGGTCGTGCCGGCAGGGATTGTTAATTCTGCATTTACCGTTATCGTTGCAGGGTAAACGTCTCCGAAACCCGATTCCGCTGGAACATCAGCAATAGTATATTCTACTTCAAATTTGACCGTCCTATTGTTTACGTCAGCACCATTTACGGCACCGTGAATGTGAAACTGAATAGTAGCCCCGCCCTTATAAGAATGTTTCAATTCAGGCCCGAACTCTTGGAAGTCATTTATTCCGTAAGTGTAATTCTTCAAGTTCCCAATGAATGCCGACCACGTAGGGGCATTGGCCGCAGGAACCTTGGCGCTTGAAAGAGGAACAACAATGTCCGAAAATACAGTGGCGGCACCATTCATCACATAAGTACCGTCCGGCTCAAATTGGGAAAAGTTCGTTCCGTCGACATCGCCTATGTAAGTATTACCCGTGCTGTCAATTCTTATATAACTTGTCCACGTTCCGCTCAGTCGGGTCTGAATAACTAAATCACCGTCACTATTCGTGAATAACCGCCAATTTCCGTCTTCGTCCTTGTCGGTATTGCCATCAATGATTAGCTCTAACTTTTGATCGTTTATACGAGTTAATAGAAAATTCACCCGCTTGGATATTCTGTTAAATATCCTTCGTTCAGCCCATGAAATGAGTTTCATCAGGAAGTTTGGCAAGTCTTCTTCTTCCTTGTAACTCTGACCGAACTGCTCGGTGTCTTTTAAATATTCCATCAGTTCAACCGTCTCCCTACATCCTGGAAGTATGGGATAATTGCATGAAATCTGGGGCGGTTACTGATTGCGTCGTTCGTGAGCTCTATGCGGTGGAAATTAGCCACCGCCATAACGTAAACTCTTTTCCACACCTTCACATCTGAACCCCTAACAGCAGTGCAGGTAATTGTTTTTGTTTGGAATTCAGTAGTATCGGTATTGATATAACTCAACACGTCAAAAGTTGCGTTCGGATCAACATCAACCAGAAAATCTATATAACCTAATTTGGCTTTATGGCCTAACTTGGTGTATGGATTCATCCTCACACCAATAGCCTCGAACTCTATCTTAGAGCCATCGTCACTACCGGTGCTGTTCAATTGGAATATCTTACCTAAATGGTTTCCCATTAACGTCACGGGAAAACCGGACTTCGCCTGGCCCGCACTCCATGAGAAGTCTATATCAGCCCAGGCGTCTGTGATGTCGTCCCACGTTAAGTCGCTTTCGACGTTTGAAACGCCCAACGTATGGATTGGAAGATTATACGTAGCGAAATTCTCATCTTCATAATTCAAAACAACCGCCCTATCGGGATAGACATTCCCATCGTCAGGCTGGTCAGAATCACCTGAACCAGCACCATCAGAAGCATAGGACATTAAGATGTGTTTTTCCTCGTCCAGTAAAAGGCTGTTACTATAAGGCAATGAGTCTTGGTTCCACGTCAATGTGAAGTCAGGTATTAGACTATCGGCGGCAACGACGTCCCTACCGTTCGATAATTGGATTCTCGTTGCCCCAATGGCGAATTGCCGGTCGTCTTGGGTAGCTAAACTCATCTGTGCTACAGAACCTTGAGTACCGGAAACTCGTTCCCATTCAAACGGATTGGCCGAGTCGCCCGTCCAGACAAAGCGCCAGACGCTGCTCTCGAACCATACGTATAATTCGTCACCTAAAAAGTCCACCGACTTTATAAGGTCAGACGTGGGAGCATCTTTGAAATTCGCAGTAGGCCAACTGAACGGGTCTTTGATAGTTGACCATCTGGCGCGTTGGAAAAAGTCCGTCCCGTTCTCGTTGGTACTGAATATGATTACTCGTTCCTTGAATACTATTACCAAAAGACATGAATTTACATCGTTCACCCCAGCCCGCGCAGCTTCTGTGCCTATGTCTATGGATAACTGTCTTAAATGAGTACCATTGTATATCTGGATCGGATTTTTGTTATTAGTTACGTAGGTCGTATCACTCGAACCGTCGTGGTCCCAATTCTCAGTGAAGAAGAAATTAGTATTGTCCCCGGTAAAGGCTTCATCTGAATTTGCCGCTATCGCTTGGCCTACAATTTTAGCAGCGTTGGCGTTATTCTGCAAATCCTCTCCGACTTGGAAAGTACCCGTTACCGTACCCCTATCAAAAATGAGTGTGCCAAATCCATCCGCACCCGCAATCGTACCGTAATCGACCAAAATACCACCCGTCGCTACTGTAGCCGTAGCTCCGCTGGTTCCGCCTTTTATCACACTACCTACTGAGGGAGTCCAGTTCTGATTTGTACTATTGAATCTTATCTTGTTCTCAGTTAAGTCTGTGAAGGCCTCCTGGCTAACTGCTGTTCCAGAGTCTACAACTGTATCGGAAGCGGCGTGTTCTATATCAAAATGAGTCGTATCGGAGACATTCTCTATTCTATAAGTTCCGTTCCAATCAGTATCCCCTGTAATAGTACCTATCTCGTCTGCTGTCAGGCCGTGCGCCGACGACGTAGTAAACCTAACCCGGTTCGGACTCCCACCTAAATCAGCAACGGCACTTAAAGCCTTATTGACCGGCCTGCTCGATACGTGTTGGTTAAGTCTGTTCTGGTCACCGGCTAAAAGGTTCTCAGTAGTCCCCGATAAATGATTGAAAATTCCCGTTACAGAATTAGTCTGCAGGGTAGGGTTTAACGTCGTTGTGCTTATAGCTAATACCTGACCGAACAAGGCATAGCCCCTGCGCTTCTCAAGGACTCCACGCCTTATACGACAATCGCGTAAAGTCTCGAAGGCATCGCTCGGACTCAGCCACGGGTCACGGCGTAAATACTTGCCCGTTTTCATGTCTATAATAGGAAAAGGAGTGTAAGGCATTAACCCTTGATCTCCGTAATTGTTATACTTGACGCCATGACTCCACCTAATTTCCTCGCTGACGCTACCCCATTAAATGTCATCGTGCCTGAACTCATACCAGCCCTGACCTTAAAAGTTGTTTCGCTTGTCGTACCAGCAGTCATGTAGTGTGTAAAAACTGCCTGAGTTGCTCGTTGTGCATCAGCGGTATAATGACCAGCAGCAGCTAAGGCCCCCGCCGTGGCATCTTGGAATAATGCAATAACCGGATCGGCGGCGACAACCGTTTGCGAAAAGTTGAAAACAACCTCAATCTTTAGCTTATTAGTTGCCGATGTGGGTGTGATCGCCAACGTCATGTACTCATCGCCCTCAGTGATTTGGGGAATCGAATCATCGTACAGAAGTACAGTAGTTCCGGTATTAACAGCACCGGTTTGGGTATTGACAACTTGGACAGTACCGTGGGCATCGACATAAGCCTTAATACTCTGCTGAGACGCCACTTTATCAGCAGCATCGGAACCCATAGCATCTTCGTCCAGGAAGCCGCCGTTAGTCGTTTCGTAAGTCGTAGGGTCGATATTACCACTAACGTCAAGAGTACCGGCCACGACCGTATTACCCGTAGCACCAGCCACGGTGAACTTGTTGGTATTGAAAGTAATGTCTGATGTCGCTGAACCAATTAAGTCGTCACCTGCACCAAGAGTAATACTGCCGTTAAATGTAGAGGCACCCGTAACTGTAAGACCTGCACTGCTGAATAAATTGCCACCTGATGTTAGTTGTATCTCATTGCCATCTTCATCTAAGCAGTGTAATTCTATTTTTCCGCCAACATCTTTTCCATAAACAAATAGCTTATTTGCAGCGTTCGTCGGCGTTGATATGGGGGCGTTGAATTTTATCTGTTTATGTTCACCTGAATTAGTGCCTCCAGTAGAAAACTCGTGATCTTGAGTCAGGGCCGTTTCCAGCGCCGACTGATTGGCAAGTAGTTCAGGATTAGACGCCCTAAGCGATGTTGACGACGCTGGCTTGTCTTTATCGAATGCCATATTGTATTTTCCTTAAAAACCCTTCCCTATAAGTTTGCTATCGGCGGTGATAGTTGTCGCCACCGCTATCAGGACATCGGCTCCATTCAAATCCAACAAGCCCTCAGCCACCCTATTACCTACCGGACTTGAAGAAGCCCAATCGGCAGTCCAATCCGATTCTGTGATCGTAAGGGTGTCGGCAAGTTCGAAGCGCACCATATCCGCACTTATCGTGGCGACATTCGTTATAGAACCACCACTGAGAGTAGTGAGATTAAGCGTTTCAGATTGAAATGTTCCAGTCTGAGTCCTCACGGTATAGGTCCCAACGGCATTGGCGTCGGCGTAAGTGCCGCTCGTTATTGAGTCTGATATGAGAATGGCCGTCTCGCCGCTGGTATTACCTGTAAAAGTCTCTCCAGGAACTGGTGTCCGCGTTCCCCCTGACGTATAAGCGACTTGACTGTAGATAGAAGACTGTTGGCCTATAATAAAGGCAAGTTGGCCGACATAAGCCAACTCACAATCCGCTCCCGTGCTGCCGGAGTCCAAGTTACCGTCACCCAACGTACCGAGATAAATTTGATACGTCGCCGTGCCGCCATCGGTAATGCCTAATGCTCTTAATCTAATACCGTTCCAACTTCGCGGAATATCGAATATGGAAATCTCCGCGTCTCCGCCTTCTGCGGCCGCGACGACGCTTGCATAAGTCCGTTCAGTAACGGCCAAGTCGTTAGGCTCATCGCCCGAACTTGTGGTGCTGTCTATGATTTGCCATTCGTTCCTGTCGGTATGTAAACGGCCCGGATCGGTACGGACATGATCTACAGTGTAGGGAACAACTATTTGTGAACCCTGCCCAAAACTGATAGTCGCAAAAGACAAAATCAGCACAACAATTGATATTTCTTTCTTCATTTTATGCTCCTTTATTCATACACAGCTAAGAATTTGTCAATTTCTGCAATCCGCGCCTCGGCAGTAGCAATGTTCCCCTGCAAGTGGGCCTTTTCTCGCTCCAAATCGACGCGTTTGATTCGCGTGGCGTTGGTTCTTTTGATCTCAAGCACGTCCCTTTGAACTTCCTGGGCGGTGACATTTGCACTGATGACGACAACCGAACCTTTTTCAAATTCCGGCTCCGGCTGAGCAAAGCAAGCCACTACACACACAAGTACAATTAGTCCTGATAAGATTCTTGTTTTCATACTAAGTCTCCTAATTCTGCATCTTACGGCCAGCGTCGTAGCTATCGAAAAGGAATTGCTTGCCCGTCAGTTCTTCGACGGCAGCTACAAGTTGCTCCATATTGACACGCACTTCACGGCCCGTCCGTATATTGCGTGAATAGAATATCCACTCGCCTGTAATGGGATCGTGAGGACTTAATTGGGTCTCATTGTCAGCTTCGTCCATGGCAAATAATTCAGCGGAAGCTGCAACGTCTTGTACAAACAACCCTGCCGTGTTAGCTCCCAAAGTCATGGAGTTGGCATCAAGAATACCCATTACCAAAGCACCGCCGCCGTTAGCGGTCGGAACGGTGGTCGTGTTAATCAAAACATCAGTGAGGAAGTTCGGGACACCCGTATCTCTTGCAAAAGCAATGGCCGGCATCAAAGTACCACTACTATTTATACCACCTATATTAAAGGTGTTTGCAGTTCCATCAAATTGTAAGAAACCTCCTCCCAGAATAGTTGCACCGGACGCTTTCTCCACGAAAGATAGGGTCGTAGTTTGATTGTTTGTGCCTCCACCGCCTAATCTGATATTTGATGTTGCTCCTCCCCGTATATCCACATCAGCACTGTTCTCTGTCGTTCCAATACTAAGGTTGGCCCCCATAACGGAAATAATACCGGCAGTATCATAAATGATACGTTCGGCATTATAGATGCCGGTATAGGCATCATCAGGCAGTAAGACATTACCCTCGCCGATACGAACCTCCTTGTCGTCCTCCGTCATAAAATGCCAGTATGTAGTCGCTCCAAGATTGTCCACGTAGGCCAAAGCAGTATTGGCCCCGGCGGTGACACTGTTGGCATCGACAAGGCCAAGGACAAGAGCACCTCCGCCGTTGGCAGTTGGGTCGGTAGCTGTGTTGAGAAGCAAATCATTGACATCAGTGAGTCTCATGCCCTCATCACCTGCGGTGACAAACATGAGGATGTTAGAGGCAGCATTGAAGCCTGTGTCTGTGTCATTAAGAAAAGAATACCCGGGTTGCGAAGCAGTGCCAGTGGTTACTCGAAGGCCAACAGTGGTAAACTCGCCACGTTGAGTAGAATTCGTTGCAAAAGTAATTCTTCCTAACCCTGCAGTATAAATCCCAGTATTCAAATCCCCCGCAAAAGTCAAACTTGGATTCGTCGCCGAACCAACCGGCACAACAATCGCTCCGCCGTTGATTACGAAGTTGGCGTCGTATATGGTCCAGGTGTTGGGGTCGGCGGTTAAGTCCATTTCCAACCGAGTCCTGTCAGAAGCATCGCCAATCCAAGCGTCGTCGTTTAGGGTAATCGAATCAATGTCGATAAGATCGCTAATGTTAGCACTTGGGCCGTATCGAGGCCTGCCATGTCCGAAACTGGACGAGCTAAACAGTAGTAATAGAAGCCAAATTGTTTTACGTTTCATTAGAATTCCCTCTGGACTACTTGTCCGAAAAGACGTTTCGTTTTGTCTGACCTAATCGCACTCAAATACCGTTGTGCTATTGCTGCAATTTGTTTGGCAACAACGTCCTCTCCGTTTCGTTGAAGGAATATCACAGCCGCCGCATGAGCTATGAATGGTCCATGTTTCGCGTCGGCCGGAACGTCATCATCATCAGCGAAGGCCGTAGGTCTATCTCCAATAGACAAGGCTTCAAGTTGGTATATATCATTGGCCTTTGGCCTAACGTACAAATCAGAACCAAACAACAATGCCGACGTAGGCTCTGCCCGGTTCTCGAATTTGCCATCTGTGAACGTATCAGTCACGTTAGTGGCGCTCAATAGAGTCGTATCGGGTGTGAAAGCACCATCCGATTTTGTAACAGTGACGTAACCAAGATAAGCAGAGTCGCCGTCAGCCGTACCCAGGGCGTCGAGGGCTATCCTCGGTGTGGCGTAGCCCGTACCGTTAGCACCGGCGGCAGCGACTGTAATCGTACCGTCTACAGCTATCTTCAATGACCATGCACCAAACAACCCGGCAGGAACGGCATCTCCTGTAAGAGCAACTTCGCTCGTAGCCTTGGAATAAGACTTGCTCTGAATCTCATAACTAAAGGCATCATGTAGAACCCTTGCCGCGTTGCTTGTTCCTATTGCAAGGCCAGGGTCGGTAATGAATTGCTCGTCCTTAAACTGACCGTGAAGATGAGTTCTTGCCCCGTGAAAATGACCGTGGAGAAAATGATGACGATCGTGCGTGCCGAAGAATAACTCCCTGTCCCTGTAAAGAACAATCTCCCTGCCGTTTATCGTAACCGGGTCGTCGAGACGGTCTATATTCTCCGCCACCGAATAAACACCGTCATCGGTAGCCGAGAGGGCCTGGGTGTAAAAGACATCGAACTCATCGACCTTGGCATCGTGAGGAAAGTGATTAACGTAGTAGTCGTTAATCTCTTTATTGACATTCTCATCGGAAATCTGATCCGTAGAAGGCCGTCCCGTTAGCTCACGCCATAAGGCTCTCTGCTCAGCTAATGTCCAGGTCTTAACGTCAGCCACTATGTATCCTTTAATGACAGGCCAGGGGATAATAAATATCCCCCAGCCCTATTAAATATTTGATTGACACGTGCCTCAGACATGATAAAATAAGACGAGCTGCACAGGGAATGGCCCTGTAACAGCTCTAAACAAAACCTTTTATTGGAGAAAAGGCTATGCCTGAGACCATCGTAACAAAATGCTGCTGCACATGCAAGCGAAACAAAGCGCTCTCGGAGTTTAATAAATGCTGCTCCGGCAAATTCGGCCATCACAATCAATGCAGAGATTGCACACACATACTCAACAAAAGTGAAAAGGGGAAAGCAGCAGTACGTCGTTACCAACAAAGCATTAAAGGCAAACTGACCATCCGAAAATATCGTCAGACTGAGCCGGTCAAAAAATCCCGTCGGATATACCAGCAATCCTACGGTCAAACAAAGAAGGCCATAGCAACCCGAAAGCAATATAATCTTCTGCACCCGGATAGACGCGCCGCGACAAAAGCTGTCGAAAGAGCCGTGAGAGTTGGAGAATTGGCCCGGCCAGACACTTTGCAATGTCCTTGTAGCAAGCCTGCATCCCTTTATCATCATGCCCGCTATGAACCCAAGCATTATTTGGCTGTCATTGCTATATGTTGCAGTTGTCATAGATATATCCATTTGATGGGATAAAGGCGGGCTCGTTAAAGCCCACCTCTATTCCTAAAATCATCAATTTTGCAATCCAGTTTCCCACCTCGTGACATTGATAGGCCCACCAACGTCGGCACTGTTGATGAAATAGAAAAACGGCACTATCTGTTCTGAGGAGTCCGTCCAACTATGAGTTACGGGAGTCCCAGGTGTATCGCCATCAATGAAGTAAGTGACATTCTTGGCGGCATCAATCCTCACTTCAAGTGTATGTGAGGTATTATCAGCCCACGACTCACCACTGTCAACGTCAACGGCGCTTCCACCGTTAATCTCTCGCATGTGGTTGATAGTCCCGGACGCGACTGAGAGGCAGTTGTAACTATCGTAGCCCTCAATCGTGTTCTGGAAGTCTTCCTGCAAACGGAAACCTATGGCGCAGTCACTGAATCCTGAAACGTCAGATATCGTAAACGTAACTTTGACGTAACACGCATCCGTCCCGGTAGTGAAGACTTGTTGACCCTCACCGACATAGCCCGGACAATACTCGGCACCGTCGGCGTTGGTATCGTCCAAACTCAAGTCGTAGCCGTTAGGATCGGCAATCGGACCGAGAATCGACGCGGTTCCTATAATGTGGTAGATCAAGGAACCGTCCCGCCACATAGCGAGATTCTCGTCGGCGGCAGTCCCGGAGGCAATACCGCCCCAAACAGCCGTGCCGTCTTTGCCCCAGGCTGAACACATAGGTTCGTGATCGAACAGCATTATGGTACGGGAAGTCGTCAGGCCACCTGTGATAGCCACTGATCCGCGCGTGCTCGTTACGAAACTAATCGCATCGGTAGCGTTCGGTTCGGTAGTCGTGAAGATCATCGAGCCGCCCGTATTGGTAACGAGGAAGTCTTGACCGGCCGCCCCGGCTATATCAATTGTAATGTCGTCGGCAGCGTCAATATCAATACCACCGGCAGAGTCTACTTCAATACCGTCATCACTTGTGTCGGCAGATGTGATCTGAATCTGACCGGAGACATTAGAGGTAGCGATATTGATCGCCAAGTCAGTTGCTTCCGAAGATGTGATATTCACGGCACTATCAGAGGCTAAAGTAAGGTCATCAGCAGCCGAAGAACCCGAGACCGTAAGTCTCATTCCACCAGCCGTCGCTAATATCTGTATTGCATCCACTCCAGTGCCAGCAGCAGTCAGAATTAGGCTTGAGTTATTGGCACCAATTTGGGAAATGGTCAAATCCTCAGCAGCTTCGCTCGATGTTACCGAAATGTTTGACGAATCAGTAAAGTCAAAACTCAGAGCGTCAACATCAATAGTAAGATTCGCAGCAATACCATTACCAGTCAAGACCATACCGCCGGTACCATAATCCATGTCAATTCCGCCAGCAGCGTCAGAAGCATCAATAACAACAGCATTGCCCTGATTCTCAGTTGAAATTATATTGATAGACGAACCGGTTGCCGTGATGTCAATATCCTCACCGGCAGCGGCTCCGGCAGCGATAATATCAATACCTGCATTGTCTGACTGAATCACAATCGAGTCAGCGACGTTCTCCGTAGACGAGATATTAACACTCGTGCCGATCGCGGTAATGTCTATATCGTCTCCGGCATCGGAACTCGTCGCTGAAATATCTATTCCACCAGCAGAGGCCGTCAGTTGAAGCGCATCGGCACCAGTACCGGCAGTAGTTACGATAATACTCGTATTCTTCGTCGTACCGTTCTGTTGGATAGTTAAATCTTCATCGTCAGCATCGGGCGTGTGGGTGATAAACCCGTCCGCCGCGTCGAAGACTATTGTACTAACGCCGGTAAGGTCGTCTACGTCACCGAAAGCCCATTCATCGACACCGGAACCCGATTTCCAGCCTACGGCATTCGAGCCGGCGTCGAGGTCGATGATTATGTCCTCGCTACTGGCGCTGTCGGTGAAGGTAATTTCCGTTTCTGTGGAGTTGGTAACTGTCTCGTCATTCTGTAAGGTAAGACCTCCCGCTCCGGTAGCGTCGAGACTTAAGGTAACAAGAACGCCCGTCTTGGATAAGGTAAACGCACCCGCCCCGGCCTGAATGTCATCGCCTGTACCTGAGTTGACAATCTGTAAAGAGTCTTGTGTTGAATTGCCACCGGAAGTGATCTGAATACCACCCGCAGCCGCTGAACTTCCAGGCGTTGGAGTAACCGACAAAAGAAATGCTGCATCTGCGTCGGTGTTGTTCAGAACCATTGCACCAGAATCGGCAGTTATCGTCCGGCCCGTTCCTGAACCGCCGCCGTCGTAAGCCTCATCTAAATTAGCCACACCTGACGCGCTGGCGGTCAATTCAATTACCGCGCCTGTATCATCTTCAAAGTACAGGTCGGTCGTACCACCGTTATCTTTTACATAGAGCCAACCCTTATTCCCAGTCGGATTTCCCACAGGTGCGCTGATTTGGTCGAATGTCTGATACAAAGTACCGAAACCTATGGTAAGTACGTCGGCGCTTGAAAACGTCACGGCGTTACCACCAAAGGTCATAATCAACTCATCGCTGTTTTCGTTGAATTCCAGCTTGTTGTCGGTAACGTTATCAATGGTCAAGCCGTTACCAAAGGTGTACGTACCTCCGGCGAAACTGAGACGCTCTCTCAATATCAGAGTCAGTACGTTATCGTTGGACACGTTACTGAAGGTGATCTGTTGGAACTCGCCAAAAGCCGTTGCACCTAACAATAACACGATGACTAAAGTCGTTAATATTTTCACGGTAGCTTGTCCTTTCTTATGTTTACGAACTACCTTTTTCTTTTCAGTTGTTTCGTCAAGAGCCAAGACTTTGCCCTCGATTAAGTTGACATTATCAATAAGTCTATTTAAGACCTTATTGACCTCATCGAAAGTGTCTGTCTCTTGAGAAGTTACTCGCTGTAACATAATATTCTCCTATACAGGTTGTGTGAATTTGGATAATATTTTCTCGTCAAGAACTACACCAAAAGAAGAATCCTTGGGAGCGTCGCCCACGACTTCAAAAAGAAACCTTTGCTTCCAGCCTATCCGCCCGGACTTTTCTATAGTAGCCCCCACCTCTACGGATTGAGGATTTGGCACCATCGTTTTACCATAGACAGGATGACGGGCTTGGCCACGCAAATAGCCGATAAGCCATTCTGGGATTACATGGACTTTCTCCGGCCAGAAATGAAACCAATATTTCCCGCCAGGATTGATAGTGACATCCATGTCCTCCTGCTCCCTGTTGTGAAAGACGGCATAGACTTTTTTGCTCGCCTCTATCGCGACAGTTTCGGGGGATGGCTTAGGCTCCTTTATCATCATGTTGAGTTTCTTCTTGAGAGCTAAAATGTCAGTTAATGTGGGTTCTGTAGGAATCTCAATCTTAATGCCCATGACCTTGGCCTCTGCCTGAATGTCGGCAATGTCGCGCTTCATCTTGGACTTCTCTTGAAGTCTTAACCGGACTGTTTCTTCCAGTTCAACGGTTTGCTTAATGGCTTCGGTCTCAATCGCATGGCGAAGGTTCTCGTCAGTGATATTCGGAGGAATATCAAGTTTGAGCTTCTTGGCGTAGTCCCTTAGCTCTTCTTTTGATTTTGTTAGTAGTTCCATTGTCTTTCCTTTCTTTAAGGGTTATCTCAACCCTTGTTTAAGGGTTAGCTCCAATCGGGATCGACGCCACTCGGCCATCCGTCAACGTCTCCGTGATCCACTGAATCGTGCGACTTGAGCGCAAGATAGTAAAACTCGTGACTGTCCGTCTGGATTTCTCCACGAATGGCAACGCCCTGATAACCACCCTGCTTGACTGGAACGTCAACAACAAGTTCCCATATAGGTGTACTATCAAGTATTTGGTCGCCAACTGCCGTAGGCCACGACGGTTCGGTTGAACCCGAATTACCGGTTGACCCGACATTCTCAAAGATGGCCTCGCGGTCAACTACACCCCCGATGTTATTTGTAGCCCCGACAGTTCCCTTTACAAACGAGCCTCTCGCCGTTGCCGTTTTCGCGACATAAGACGTAGTTGAGGCCCATTCGGAAAGCTGACCTGCACCTTCACCAGCCGCAGGACTTACCGAGCCCGTGTCAAAGGCGCTTATACCCTGATCGTTGGAATTCAAGGTTATATACGCAATCGTAGCTAAATCATGCGTCCAACCTTCCTGCCTCCCACTGGCTTCGTCCTGTTCCATCTGTGCAAACCATTCAGTGATAGTAACGGCATTGTTAGTAATTGCCGAATTGATGTCACACAGACGGAAGTAGTCAGGAATAAAGCCTATTGGCAGGAAAATGTCACTGCCATCAGCCAAGAAATGCCCTACTCTAATTCCATTATCGCTCATTTTCTTACCCTTTCATAAAAAGCGAATTCTTCGCGTTTAGGCCGAAATTGATGCTTTCAAATTATGGCCGAAGTTGTCGTTGAGGATTCGTGTAGCAGAGTTCCGAATCCATCCCAAGAGCGAGTACCTTCGCAGACCTGAACCTGTCCTGTCAGCGGGAGTAAAGACCAACGGCCCGTCGGCGGTCTCGCCTTTGATCTTGACGTTACCGAAGAACTCCTTGGCCATGATGATATTGCTATACAGAACAGGCGAAGAGGTATCTTTCGGGGCTTTGGTAGTCAACAGCCAACGGACGTCGCCGGTAGAACCGAACTCATGATCCATGATCGGGCCCTGGTCGGAATACGAACTCACGTGCTTGAATCCGGAGACGGCTTCCAGCCGTGGACGTTGGTCAGTGTGGCCGATAGCAACGTAAGCAGCCCTGATAGGCGAGGTGCTTATCTTGACCGTAGCGGCAATCGTAGGCTTGAATTTCATTGAATTCTGACCTTCGAGGTTCGTAACGACCGTGTCGATATCGGTCTTATTGAGGAACGTCCCGGTAGGTGTCCCGTTCGCGGCGGTCGTGGTCGAAGCCCCGCCATCCAGTGTGTCTCTCGTCAAGGAATCCAACGTCGAAGTCATATTGTCCAATATGACGCCCGCCATCTGCTGATTATCGTCTGTCAGACCGGTAAAGTCGCGCCATGAGGATTGCTTAGTCAAAAGACCATATTCCTTCAGGACCGCCGTAATGTCCGTCTTGGACAATAACAGCGGTGTGGGGTCTTCGCCCTCGGTCAGGGGGGTCAGTTGATCTACAAGGTTGCTCCAGCGTCTCCATTTGCTTGTGTCTCCGGCGTGTTGCGGCATGGTCACGTCAAGGCCAAACTGCTGGTACAGAAACGCTGGTAACACACGGGTCAAGACCATCCTTTGATAGTGAATATTCACTGGGTGATCTATCTGCGTAGTAGTAATTACTGCGTTTTTAAACCGCGCACGTGTGGCCCCGAAACCAAGAGGAAGTATAGCCGCCAAATCATTATGGCGTTCCATCCTCTCGTCTACGGAGAAAAATTTGTATGCTTTCATAATTATCCTTTCTATGTATTGAACTCGCCGGCCGCCACTTTCGCTTCCATCTCTTGCTGCTGCTCAACACTTACCGAACCAGAAGAGGCTTGTATAGCGCCACCTGCGGCGGCAGCGCCCGAAACAGGGGCTAACTTCGTTTCAATGCCCTGTCCCTTCAAATGCTCTTCCTGGATGGTGGTTTGCTCTTTTAGCTTCGTAACCTCTCGTTCGTTCATGACGATTTCATAAGCGCCTTGAGAAGATGCGTAGGCAGCGGCGGTTAAATACGGTTTTTCTTTCAATATTTCCAATATTTCCGCAGAAGGCTGAACTACCCCTGTCAGGGGGTTCCTCAAACCTACTACACTCGTAAAGTCGGTGTGAGTGCCCTCAAACTGTTGGTTCGCCATGGCCGCTGAAGTCTGCCGGTTACGGGCTTGAGTGATTTCATTGATGCGGACGTAAATCTTACCTCTTTCCGCTTCTTCAATGAACTCTACTCCCGTCAAGCCCAAATCAGCCTTAGCCTGATCGTAGTCCGATAGAGGCTGCTGAGGCTGAGATTGAACCACTTGCTGCTGTTGGTTTGCATTTATCAGCGCTATTTGACTTTCAGCCAATTGCGCGCGCTCTTCAGCAACCTTTTTAGCTTCATTGGCCTTTTTGAACTCTTCATACTTAACAGTTTTCGTGCTCTCATCGTCGCCATCTGCAAGTGTTGCAACTTGCTCGCCTTGACCAGAGGCTTTTAGGTCTGGTTCCGTGACCACGGGAACTTTGTTTAGGTCTTCTTGACCAGCGACCGACTGGCCTGTGTTTAGGTCTTTGGTAACATCGTCCATCTTTCTGCTCCTAATAGAAAAGCCCGCGCACTCAATTGAGTGTCACGGGCCGTTTGTCGGCGTAGTGATTTATTTTATTTCTATACTAAGAACTTAGGCTATTTTGTCACATTCCTTCTAAGAATGTCTATTCATTCGGGTCAATCATCCTCCATACAACTGTGCCATCAGAACGAGCGCCGATCCGGTATCCTGAGTAGTAACTATCAATGTCCCAGACTGTATCATTATCGTTCGGGTCTTCCACCGCAATCAAACGGTCGTCAAGTTGCTTGATAGCCTCGCCTTGACGGTTGATAACCTGAATAGCCAAGGCGATATTGGCCGTCTGTTGAGACTCAAACGAATCTCCGTACTTTTCTAACCAGTTCGCAGGCGACTTTATCAACTCTGCCTGGAAGTCGGTTCTGAGTTCTTCGTTGCAACCACACAAAACACACAACATCAGTAATACAATACACTTTCTCATTGCAAGTCCTTTCTCATTTGTTGGGGTCTTCATCTTTTATAATATACGATTCGTCAAGGCCGACGTTTACGTTTATGTCTTTCCTGCCAGGTCGTAGATTGAAGCGAAAAAACACATTCCCGAACATATTGGGGAATATGCGGCATATCTTTTTGCCGACTTCTCTAAGCTGATTTCTTTGTTCGGGCGTTATCATTTCTTCTTGCCTTTTTTGCCTTTTCGCTTGCCTTTATTCTTTCCGCATGGCATTGTCTTTTCCTCTTTTTTCTTCAGTCGTTCGTAGTCTTTCTTGTAATTGGTTGCATAGTCATCTCGCACAAGGTACAAATTAACCTTGTCATCTTCAGGCTTTTCGCCCCGCTCTATTTCGGCAAAATGAACATGCCTCAGTCCGCAATCACAACACCATTGAAACATAAAGTCTTTATTGCCTATAGTTATAGGATAGCTTTCATCAAAATGATATTTCTTTTTAGCCATTATTGTTTTCTTTTGCTGCTTTCCTCTTGGTTAACTTCTTGGCCATCTCGCCTCCGAACGTGGATTTCACCACCCTTGCCGCGTTTCCATTGCAAGTCCTCGACTCTACACTTTTTCTTCTCGGCAGTCATCTTCAAAATAACTTCGACCATCTTGTCTTTGGTTGCTGTGTATTGTGTTTGGTTCACGATTTAGCCTCCGCTTTCACGTTTTGTTGTCCTACGCTTTCAAGACTTATGGCCGCGTTGACTATTTCGAGGAACCGCCCTACCGACATATCGTTTATTTCGGCAACAGTCTTGGCACGGTTCAAAGCGGCATCGGTACTGTTTTCGACGGCCTGGCTTCTACGTTCCTCAGCTATCCCTCTGTTGGCCATGACGGTGCCTTTAGTCAACTCGATGTTCAACTGTTCTTGAACTTGCTGGGTCTTTTGGGCCTGGGCCATCGCCTGAGCCTCTTTCTGTTCGGCCCTTTGGATTATCTCCATCAATTCCTCTTTCATTATCGAGGAATACTTCGCCACTTCAGATAATGGTATCTTGTGGGCTTCCTTTGGAAACGACTGCCTTATCTGTAAAAGCAGCATGAAGAATAATTCCTGCTGGCTATCGGTCAATAAACCCTCGACCGGATTGCAGTCGAATCTCGTCAGGTTCTTTTCATAGAACCCCTGCACAGGTTGTTCGTTAATGATCTGAGCGACTTTCTGGGGCGGGTAGAGCAATTGCACTCTCCTGACTGCTTTTATACCCAACTGACGCTTGACCGTTCTGAAGTCTTGATACATCCCGCCCTGACCTGTCAAGGCCTGGCCGGTACGGTGTTTGGCTAAAATGGCCGGAATGTCCTTATCGTCTGTGCCGAAAATCTCCTGGTTTAACCCACCGGTTTCGGTCTCGGCCTTGTCGGTCATTTCTAAAGCAGCGAAAAGACCGGCAGGCACGTCTGAGGCTGACATTTGCTTAAATACCTCTGCTAAAGGTAGTTCATCGGCCCATTTCTCGCTATCTACCTGTAAGACGACACCCTGACCCGATTTATACGCCTCTTCGGGGTTTCTCAGCTTGTCCGATCTAACGGCCCTTACTGCGTGTGCTTGAGATTCGATGATGTCGTATATCTGATTGACTCTTCGGTTCCTCGCCTTTTGGGGGTCTCTTAATCTCCTGACAAAACTCTGTAGCTTAATATCGTCCCTGGGACACTCGGCACACCAGTCACCGTGTACCCATACGTGATTGTAATCTGTGGCCTTCAGGGGATTCAATCCATCGAAAATCATCCTGTTGTTTACGAATACAGTAAGTTTGATCTCGTCGTTGGGTTTGGAAAATCTCGACAACGCCGGAGCATCGTTAGGAAGACGGGGGTGTCTTGACTCTGCCACCATCCGTTTGGCAACACGTATGTCACCATTAGTAAACCGAGCACTAAAGTCTTTTAAGGATATTTCCTGGCCCGTAATCCGTGAAATCACGGTCTCTTCAAACTTAGTCTCCCGGCGCCACCATTCCTCCATCAGCATTCTATTGGCGCGGTTCTGTAAGACGGGGTCGTTAAGGAAATCCCAACGGCTTACATTCGTCAAGGGGGAAATACCTTCCAGATCGTCACTATTGGCCGGCAGGAGGAACTTAATCCTTTTCTCGTCTATCCAGCGACCTATCGCAATGTCGCCACAGTCAGACAGGTCAGTCTTAGTCAACCCGGGATTTAGTAAGAACTGGTTCCAGCCCAAACGGCTGAATTGCAAATCACCGTTCCGGTCGCGCCATATCTCGATTAAATTCGAGCCCTGTATCAAAGGGCCCCACTTAAAGGCCTCGCTCAAGACTTCATAACCCCCTGACATTGTCATCAGGTTCATAAGGACAGCAGAATGCTGAGAACATGCCTTGTCTCCCACCGAAGGCTTGCCTTGCGGGCCTATTTGCAAGATATGACGGTTCTTGATTTCGTAGCCCCAGAGAAGATCGACCTGACGGCCTATATAATCCAAGGTGTATAATTCCCTGTTCTGTAGTTCGGCTTTCCTGGCCTCTTCAGCGGTGTGTTGGGCGCGGAAATAGAAGTCCAGGTCGAGCATGCCCTGTTTCAACTGACGTTCCCAGCCGGTGCGCTTTATCTCAAACGCCTCGTCATAATCAGATTTTAGTTCTTCGGCTTTAGCCATTATCTTTCACGGTTATTACGAAATTCCCCTGTTCGTCCAATGCCATTTGTATCTGGGTATCTTGATTGAGTTGCGCAATATCAGACGGTGCAATTACCAGCCTCTGCTCAGCCAACTGCTTTATAGCGGCCGCGAGTATCATGGCCGGGTTCAGTTTGCGGATTGTCGTTTCAGTAGTCGTAGTTATAATAAATATGTCCTCGCCTGATGAACTTATTGTCCTTGCCTATCTTGAATTCGTGAATCAAAACAGATTTTGATAAGATTTGATTCACAAATATCAATTCCACCACCCGTTGCGGTAAGATATATCACATCCTCGCC